>Ga0256839_1002628_pt1 | contig 19714 bp, 22 predicted proteins | sample 354166metaG_FD_185968 | JGI IMG/M metagenome (GOLD analysis project Ga0256839, IMG submission 185968) | Hydrothermal vent microbial communities from Mid Atlantic Ridge, Atlantic Ocean - 354-166 | ecosystem: Environmental > Aquatic > Marine > Hydrothermal vents | place: Atlantic Ocean: Mid... | reverse complement strand
GTTTACTGGGCGGTGGTGTGGGTGTGGGGTTGGCAGGTATTATCGGTACACGGCGGGTGGTGAACAGTCCGCCGTTGGCGGTGTTGCGGAAGCTTTGATTGTGGGCCAGGCATTGAAACTGCTTCAGTTCAGAGCTGTTTATACTGTTGGGTTATAGAGCCCAGCGCAGAGGTGTAGAGATATTTTTTATTGTGTTTTACCAAGTTTCAGTGTGCAGTGTGTTTGACCGCTGTTGTTAACCTAAGCTTCACAGAGTTGACTACTTCTTAGAGGGTGTAATAATGCTTGATCATGCCTTTAGCTCCCGTAAAGTAACGGGTCTGAAAGGTTTATTGATCTAAGTCCTGTTGTCGGTTATCCACCAGCCCCTGCACATTTTTAGCATCTTTAATAAGTTGTTTGACCCGCTCCGGATTAGTGATGGGCAGTAATGGTGCAGCGGTTTCCGGAATGTTAGTGGTTTTTTTCTCCGGCGGTTGTTCTGGTTCATTTTTGACCGGTGTTGGCGGTGTTTGAGTAATGTTGATATCGCTGCGATAGATTTTCACGCTGCTGGCCACTCCGGCAGGTGGAGGTTGATTGCTGAAATGCCACTCGCCCGAGCTGTCCCGCCATTTATAGACGCTGGTTTCACTGTTATCGGTACCCGGTAGTTTGGGTATCGGTGCTTCACGAAACCATGATTGGACGGTCGCCAAGCCCTTGATAAGAGGGTTGGTGCTTTGTTCTGCAGAGGGGTTTAATCCGCTCAGGGCGGCGGCACCGACCAAAACAATCAGAATAATAATCAGTAAACGGATCATCATGTTGTGAGTGGGCCTGTTGCAGGTTTATTACGGAAGGGCGCTAAAAAGTGCTGCCGTTCCAGCCCCACATGTGTCGCGGTGCATCGGCGAATTCAATGTAGGTACGGTTTTTCTCGATGTCCAGCTCCTGTGCCATCAGCGTACATAGGCTATCTGACAGACCTTGTGTGGCCGATTCGGGCAGGCCGATGCTTTTTAGCTCCAGATAGGCGAGTGCCCCATCGCTGCCCGCGAATAACATATTTTGCGCGCATTGAAGGGTTACCATGACGTAATTTTCCGGCTTGCCCAGTTGTCGTGCAACTGTGGCTGATGCTTTTTTCATCAAGGCTAGCCGGGCCGTTTCATCCAGATTCTGATTAGTTTGAATTTTGAGGTAGGGCATGATTGTTTTATAGGTCGGTTTTAGCCTGGTGCCTTTCTGTGGGAGGTAATATCGCTTTCCGATATAATCAGGTCATTACCATCGGCCCAGCTCATGATGTAACGAAACATTTCGGGAAACTGATCCTGTAATTTGGGATCAAGCGCAACGCATTTTATGCCATCAATGGTGAGCGGTTGCAGTAAAGGGGAATAACGAATGCGGTGATCAGCCCCAAACGTAGAAAGAGCCCCGCTCATGCGCTCCGCCCAGTCGCTGGGCCGAAACTTTCTGCCGGAATGGGTTTTGCCTTCGATGATGATTTTTTTCACAATGTTCTGACTGGTTGATTCTGCAAATGGTTCTGCTGATATCTCTTTTTATTAGTTGCTGTTCCGTGGGTATGGTTGCTCAGCCAGGAACGCCCGATGTGTTGTTAACTGGCGGCATTATAACGCAAAAATGAATACAGCAGGGCAGGAAATATTGAGATAATTTTACCGATCCGAATTTATTTTTCCTGAGAGATTCAGGGCAAACCAGAAAAATGTTTTTAAAATGGAGTTTTTGGCACGCTAGTTTGGGGGAAATTCCCCGCGCTACTTGACCTGATGGATACTTCCCAGTAATTTACTCTGTCCTTTGCATCGGTACTCTTTTAAGATTACATTGCGATGAGCGCTAGCTTAAAAAGCCGCCCGTTTTTACGGGCATTTTTTATCTCAGCGAAAATGAAAAACTGGCAGTATTTACATCACCTGACCTGACAACAACAGGCAAAAGAGAATCTGGACGTGAAATTAACTGGTGCAGACATATTAACCCGCTTCCTCGCAGATGAAGGCGTTGAATTCCTGTTCGGCTATCCCGGTGGCGCGGTTTTGCATATTTACGATGCCATTGACCGGCAGGATCGCATTAAACATATTCTGGTGCGTCATGAGCAAGCCGCGACCCACGCTGCTGATGGTTATGCGCGCTCTACAGGCAGACCCGGCGTGGTGTTGGTAACCTCTGGGCCTGGTGCCACCAATGCGGTAACGGGCATTGCAACCGCTTACATGGACTCCATTCCCATGGTAGTTATCACCGGTCAGGTGCCCACTCACCTCATTGGTAATGACGCTTTTCAGGAAGTGGATGCCGTGGGTATTACCCGCCCTTGTGTGAAACACAATTTTCTGGTGAAGGATGTAAAGGATCTGGCGCTGACCCTGAAAAAGGCTTTTTACGTGGCGACCACAGGCCGCCCTGGCCCGGTGGTGGTGGATATTCCCAAAGACGTGACGGCGAATAGTGTGGATTATGTGTACCCTGAAGAAATCACTATGCGTTCTTACAATCCGGTGGTGAAGGGGCATAGCGGTCAGATCAAAAGGGCCGTGAAATTGATGGCTGCGGCCAAACGCCCTATGTTGTATACCGGTGGCGGGGTGATCCTTGACAATGCGCACAAGGAACTCGCGCAACTGGCGAAAAAACTCAACGCGCCGGTGACCAATACTTCCATGGGGCTGGGCGGTTTTCCTGCTTCGGATAAACTGTTTGTCGGCATGCTGGGTATGCACGGTACTTATGAAGCCAATATGGCAATTTCTAATTGTGATCTGATGATTGCCATTGGTGCGCGTTTTGATGACCGGGTGACGGGCAACATCGAAAAATTTGCGCCGCATGCCAAAATCATTCACGTCGATATTGATCCAGCCTCTATTTCTAAAAATGTGAAAGTGGATGTGCCCATCGTTGGTAGTGTCAGTGATGTGATCAAGTCTCTGCTGAGAGAGATCAAGGCCAGCGAATTCAAGCCAAACAAAACGGCTGCGAAAGAATGGTGGCAGCAGATTGACGAGTGGCGTGCCGTGGAATGCCTCAAATACAAAACTGATGGCGATAAAATCAAGCCTCAGTTTGCACTGGAAACGCTGTATCGCATTACTGAGGGTGACGCTTATGTGACATCAGATGTGGGGCAGCATCAGATGTGGGCGGCTCAGTATTATCGTTTTGACAAGCCGCGACGCTGGATTAATTCTGGTGGCCTTGGCACCATGGGCTTTGGCCTGCCTGCTGCAATGGGCGTGCAGCTGGCCTTTCCCAAGGCAACGGTTGCCTGTGTGACCGGCGAAGGCAGTATTCAGATGAATATTCAGGAGCTGTCTTCCTGTATGCAGCACAATTTACCGATCAAGATTATCTGTTTAAACAATGGTTTTCTGGGCATGGTGCGTCAGTGGCAGGAGTTTTTTTACGATGAGCGCTATTCGCACTCCTACATGGATTCTCTGCCTGATTTTGTCAAACTTGCCGAAGCTTACGGTCATGTGGGCATACAGGTGACAAAACCGGAAGACGTGGAAGCTGCCATGAAAGAAACCTTTAATCTGAAAGATCGTCTGGTGTTTCTTGATATCCTTACTGATCCGAAGGAGAACGTTTATCCCATGGTGCCCGCAGGTGCTGGCCTGGATGAGATGATTCTTATCTAGCCCGTTGTTTTACATCGTTAATAACGAACTCAGACTGAAATGAAACAAAAAAACAAAATTGAAGCAAAAGGCATGCGCCACATTATTTCCATCCTGATGGAAAATGAGGCGGGAGCCTTGTCGCGAGTGGCAGGGTTATTTTCTGCGCGGGGTTATAATATAGAATCACTCACTGTTGCACCGACTGAAGATGTTACGTTGTCGCGTATGACTATAGTGACCCGGGGTTCAGATGACATTATTGAGCAGATCACCAAGCAACTAAATAAATTAATCGATGTGGTCAAGTTGGTGGATCTCACTGAAGGGCCGCACATTGAACGTGAAATGCTGATGATCAAGGTGCGCACTTCAAGTAATGATTCACGGGAAGAAGTGAAGCGTTTGGTGGATATTTTTCGTGGACGTATTATTGATGTAACGTCCACCAGTTACACCATTGAGCTGACAGGTGCTGGTGATAAATTGGATGCCTTCATTAATGCGTTTGAAAAAACACCGATTTTGGAGACTGTGCGCTCCGGGGTTTCCGGTATTTCACGCGGCGCGAAAAATTTACATATTTAGATGCGGGATCAGAGCCACACAACAAACGAATACACAGAATTAACAGTGAGAGAGAAAGAAAAATGAACATTTATTACGATAAAGATTGTGACCTTTCCATCATCAAGGGCATGAAGGTGTCTATTATTGGTTATGGGTCACAAGGCCATGCCCATGCCAATAACCTGAAAGATTCCGGTGTGGATGTTACTGTGGGTTTGCGTGCGGGGTCTGCATCGGTTGCCAAGGCTGAAGCTTCCGGTTTGACTGTGAAAAATGTGCCTGAAGCGGTGGCCAGTGCTGATGTGGTGATGATCCTCACTCCGGACGAATTTCAATCTCAACTGTATAAAAATGAAGTCGAACCTAACCTGAAACAGGGCGCAACACTGGCTTTTGCTCATGGGTTTGCCATCCATTACAACCAGGTTGTACCGCGTGCCGATCTGGATGTGATCATGATTGCGCCAAAAGCACCGGGGCATACTGTGCGTAATGAGTTCAAAAACGGCGGCGGTATTCCGGATTTGATTGCCATATTCCAGGATGCTTCCGGTAAAGCCAAAAATGTGGCGTTGTCCTATGCTTCAGGTGTGGGCGGTGGCCGTACCGGTATTATTGAAACCACTTTTAAAGACGAAACCGAAACGGATTTGTTTGGTGAGCAGGCCGTGTTATGCGGTGGTGCTGTTGAGTTGGTGAAGGCCGGTTTTGAAACGCTGACCGAAGCAGGTTATGCACCGGAAATGGCTTATTTTGAATGTTTACACGAATTGAAACTGATTGTTGACCTGATGTACGAGGGCGGCATTGCCAACATGAATTATTCCATCTCCAATAATGCGGAATATGGTGAATATGTCACGGGTGAAAAAATTATTAACGAAGAAAGTCGCAAGGCCATGCGCGAATGTTTACGCAATATTCAGACCGGTGAGTACGCAAAACGGTTCATTGCCGAAGGGCAAACCAATTACCCGGAAATGACTGCGCGTCGTCGTCTTAATGCCGCACACCCCATTGAGGAAACTGGTGCCAAACTTCGTGAAATGATGCCCTGGATCACGGCTAACGCCTTGGTGGACAAGAGCAAAAACTGAACGTAAGCTAAAATAACCAAAGGGGCAAAGTAAATACTTTGCCCCTTTTTTCTTTTTCTGATATTTCCGGTTTTTTTGATCATGTTATCTTATCGCTACCCTCTGATTGCGCGCGAAGGCTGGTTGTGGATCGCCGTCATCGCTATTCCTGCTGCTATCGTGTATTTGTTGTATGGGCTGGCATCGTTGCCGTTATGGGCATTGGTGTTGTTGTTGTTGTTTTTGTTTCGTGATCCTGCACGCAAGGTGCCCGCAGTGCCCCTGGGTATTGTGAGTCCCGTGGATGGCAAGGTAGTCGCAGTTGAAACCGTGCATGACGCATACTTGGACAGACAGGCGTTGAGCGTGAGCGTGAAAATGGGTATCACCAATGTGTATTCTGCACACAGCCCCATGGAAGGAAAAGTGATGGAGCAATGGTTGGATATGCCGCGAAAAATTACGGGCATGGATGAAGAGGTTGCAACTTACGCGCAATGGATTCAAAGTGACGAAGATGATGATGTCGTGCTGGTGGTTGAAATTAATCCACATTTGCCACGGCCACAATGTTATGCGCAGAGTGGTGAGCGCATTGGGCAGGGACAACGTTGTGGCTTTATTCACTTTGGCGCACATGTTGAAGTGTTGATTCCAATGGGTTCACGTATTGATGTGTCGGTGGGCGATACTGTATTGGCAGGCACAGATATCATTGCAACGCTGGTGCATGCAAAAGCAACACCACCCAGACCCGCGCAGCTGGCAACAGGCTGATTCGCGCTGCACCGCTCTTTTTATAATGGGCAAAAAACGAAGCTTGGTTGGGGTGCAAAGGTGAAAGTGGTTATGCCAGCAGAGCATAGTGGCACGTATGAAAAGGCATAGTGGCGCAGTTGACCGAGTCCCTGCGCACGGCGTTATCCTCAGGAATTACGCAATGGGTAACAGATTATGAGTGAAGATAAAACAGATAAAGTGACTGACGGCAGCGACGAAAGCTCTCACGGCGGCAGCCGGGTAGGCTCGTCGGAGCGTCGCCGTCATCGTGGTATTTATTTGTTGCCTAATCTGTTTACCACTGGCTGTCTGTTTTCTGGTTTTTACGCCATCGTCGCTGCCATGGGTGGGCGTTTTGAAGCCGCCGCTGTCGCCATTTTTATCGCGATGATTCTTGATGGTCTCGATGGTCGGGTGGCACGGATGACCAATACACAAAGTGCTTTTGGTGCTGAATACGATAGCCTTGCTGATATGGTGTCTTTCGGGTTGGCCCCAGCGCTAGTGGTGTATGTGTGGGCCTTGTCTGATTTAGGCAAGCTGGGTTGGTTAGGGGCTTTCATTTACACTGCTGGCACGGCACTGCGCTTGGCGCGGTTTAATACACAGGTGGGAAGTGCTGATAAACGTTATTTTCAGGGGCTGGCAAGTCCTGCCGCTGCTGCGGTCATCGCTGGCATGGTTTGGGTGGGGCAGGATTATCAGGTGGAAGGTCTGGCTGTCTCTATTTTTGCTACGGTGATGACGGTGTGTGTGGGGTTGTTGATGGTGAGCAATGTGCGGTATCGCAGCTTTAAAGATCTTGACCTCAAAGGCAAGGTGCCGTTTGTGGCCATTCTTGCTGTAGTGTTGGTTTTTGTGTTGGTTTCACTGGATCCACCACAGGTGTTGTTTGCAGGGTTTGTCGTGTACGCATTTTCCGGGCCGGTGGGAACCTTGTTGTCTTTGCGTCGTCGTCGAGCGGAACGCCGGGCTCAGAGTGAACAGGACGAATCTGCGGATTAAACTTGCGGTTGTTTCAGGCGGCGGCTATAGTCTGGCGAAGGCTGACGAAAATACCGAAATGAATACGTTAACGCACAAGACTCCTCATGACACCTTCTCCGGGTGCCGCTCTTTGCGTGTTGATTTTTTGCTATCCCTGTACCTGCTGCCTTAGGGCAGACAGACGACTCCCACACATACCCTTGATTTCTGTGCTGCGCGAATACGCGGATCACAGCCTGTGAATATCATGTGCAATCATCTGCATGCGCGACTGAAAATTACCTGCGCCACTGATAAGATGGTTCCACGAAAATGGAGCATACAATGAGCGAGCAATTAATTATTTTTGATACTACCTTGCGTGATGGGGAGCAAAGCCCCGGCGCATCCATGACTCGTGACGAAAAGGTACGCATTGCCAAAGCGCTGGAACGTATGCGGGTGGATGTGATCGAAGCCGGTTTTCCTATTGCCAGCGAAGGTGATTTTGAGTCGGTGAAGGCGGTAGCGAATGCTATTAATGACAGCACCGTTTGTGGTTTGGCTCGGGCGCTGGACAAGGACATTGACCGGGCTGGTGAGGCACTAAAGGGTGCCAATTCGGCACGTATTCATACTTTTATCGCTACTTCGCCGATACACATGAAAATGAAATTGCGCATGGAACCGGATGCTGTTGTTGAGCAAGCGGTACGTGCTGTGAAACGTGCGCGCCAATTTACCGATAATGTGGAGTTTTCACCGGAAGATGCTGGTCGTTCCGAGGTGGATTTTTTATGTCGTGTGCTGGAGGCAGTGATTGATGCCGGTGCCACTACGGTCAATATTCCTGACACTGTGGGTTACAATCTGCCGTACCAATTTGGCGATCTCATTGGCAACCTTATCGAGCGGGTGCCCAATTCAGACAAAGCAGTGTTTTCCGTGCATTGTCATAACGATTTGGGTATGGCTGTGGCCAATTCTTTGGCTGCTGTGGCACAGGGTGCGCGACAGGTGGAATGTACCATCAATGGTTTGGGCGAGCGTGCCGGCAATGCTGCGCTGGAAGAAATCGTCATGGCGGTGAGTACGCGGCAGGACGTATTTGATTGCAATGTTGATCATTTGGATCGCACTCAAATTGTCTCGTGCTCGCGTTTAGTGTCGAGCATTACCGGCTTTACCGTACAGCCCAACAAAGCCATTGTTGGTGCCAATGCTTTTGCCCACGAGTCCGGTATTCACCAGGATGGTGTACTCAAAAGCCGTGAGACTTACGAAATCATGCGTGCTGAAGATGTGGGTTGGTCGGCTAATCGTATGGTATTGGGCAAGCACTCAGGCCGTAATGCTTTTCGCACACGCTTGCAGGAGCTGGGTGTCAGTTTTGCCAGTGAAGAAGAGCTTAATGATGCCTTTGTACGCTTTAAAGAACTTGCCGATAAAAAACACGAAATTTTTGATGATGATTTGCAGGCGTTGGTGACTGAAGCCAGTCTTGATGCTGAAAACGAACGGGTAAAACTGGTGGCGCTTAAGGTCTGTTCCGAAACGGGGGAAACTCCCAGTGCGTTGGTGACGCTTAAAATCGATGGTGCAGAAAAAACCGCTACAGCATCCGGTGGTGGCCCGGTGGATGCGGCATTCAAAGCTATTGAGTCTCTGGTGAACAGTGGTGCCGAATTGCAATTATATTCGGTGAATAACATCACCAGTGGCACAGATTCACAGGGTGAAGTTACTGTACGGCTGGAGCAGGATGGACGTATCGTCAACGGACAGGGGGCGGATACCGATATCGTTATTGCTTCAGCTAAGGCTTATATCAATAGCCTCAACAGAGTGCTGGTGCCAGTGGATCGGCAGCATCCTCAAGTGTAAGTGCGAGGTTGATGATGGTGGCAACGCGACAACAACAAATGGCCTGTTTGCATGCAATGGGTATTCAGACCTGGGTTTCACGAGACGTATCTGGAGATATATCACAAAAAATATTGAAAGACGCATCGTGTGATATGCCAGACCAGGAAATACCGGTTGAAACAGTGCAGGCAGATGCGATATCTCCCCAAGTGCTGCCGGGCGCAATTCCTGCACCCGGTGTGATTGAAGATGAACCGCTATCTATAGTTAGTGAAACGCAGGTGGGAAACACGGAAGCTGAATATATACGGGCTGATGAAGAGCCGCCGTTGCCTACTGATGATTTTATGCCCAGCCTGGATATGTCTGAAGTATCTTCGCAGTCCACATCAGTTATCGATGTCAGTCACCTGGACTGGCCTGCGTTGCAGGTTGCAGTGTCTTCGTGTAAAGCTTGCGATTTACACAAAGCCCGTACACAAACGGTGTTTGGTGTCGGTGATCATACCGCACAGTGGATGATTATCGGTGAGGCACCGGGAGCTGATGAAGACAAACAGGGCGAGCCCTTTGTGGGGCGTGCGGGGCAACTGCTTAATAACATGCTCAAAGCGTTGGGCCTGCAACGTGAACAGGTATTCATCACTAATATTCTTAAATGCCATCCACCGGGAAATCGTAATCCGGAGTCGGAGGAGATTGTTCGGTGTGAAGCCTTCCTGCAACGACAGGTTGCGCTGGTGAAGCCAAAAGTCATTCTTGCTGTGGGTGGTGTGGCAGCACAAAACTTGCTGAAGGTTGATACGGCGGTGAGCAAGTTGCGAGGTCAGAGATATCATTACGGTGAAACACCGCTGGTAGTGACTTATCATCCGGCTTATTTGCTGCGTAAGCCCAGCGAAAAAGCGAAAAGTTGGGCTGACTTGAAATTTGCCGCTGCCGTTGTGCGAGGTGACTGATTGTGAGTGCCGTAGTGCAAACACCGGGACTGTGGATACGTCCGATGACGACGCATGACCTCGAACATATTATGCGTGTCGAGCTGGCTATGTATCCTTTCCCTTGGACTCGGCGCATTTTTGAAGACTGCCTGCGTGTTGGCTATCGTTGTCATGTGGGTGAAATTGACGGAAATTTTGCGGGCTACGGAGTCATGTCCACCGGAGCGGGTGAAGCACATGTGCTGAATTTGTGTGTGGCCGGAGAATTTCAGCGGCAGGGTTTGGCGCGCGAAATTTTAAGTCTGTTGCTGGATGAGGCAGATAAGCTGGAGGTGCGCGATGTATTTCTGGAGGTGCGGCCATCCAACATGGCGGCGATTACATTGTACGAGCAAATGGGATTTAATCAGGTGGGCCTGCGCAAAGATTATTATCCTACAGAGGAAGGGCGCGAAGATGCGATTATTTTTGCGTCCAGTTTGCGCTTGTAATTTCACCTAAATCTTACAGACGCCTACCTTCGGGCGTTCTTGTGGTGCCTCGCATTTTATGGGTGGTCTTAGGGGGGGGGGGCGTTAATAATCATTCTGGCATTTTTGTCAAAATGATTGTTAGCGCCCCTGGCAGAGGATAAAAACGCTAACGGTAAAAATGTACGCCAATGGAGGGCGTTACACTATTCACAACAATGCCTTGTTCCAATCGGGATTGACGAAACGCCATTTCCAGAGCAATCCCAACACCTTTTACGTCAAATTCCCAGCCTGCACCGATGTAGGCATGGTAGCCATCCGCGTTACCGGCAGGGCCGTTGGTATCCAAACGGGTGTAGCCTGCACCAAACCGGGAAAACAGGTTGGGTGTGATGTAACGATGGTAGTATTTCCCTTCCATGCCGACGGTGATTAGTTTGATTTTATTGCTAAGCCTTGCATCGTAGTCGCCCCTGGCATTGGCTGAGCCAATGACAGGGTTAAAAGCCAAACCAATTGAGTAAATTCGGGGTTTTTCCCACCACACATTGATTGTGTTGCTTAGACCACGATAAGAGGTGTCGCTATCACCATCAAAATTGATGTTGTGAAAGTCAAAATGTTCACGGGCCCTGACTTTAATATCCCCCGCAGTGGCTTGCTCAAATATGACCAATGCAGCAAAAAAAACAGTGAAATGAATAGTTGATTTGTTCATGAGTTTTTCCTTCAATTCACTGTTGTTGCATAAATGCGGTAAACGTTACGCTGTACAAAGGTTAATATTTTTATTTCCATTTTTTTTGTCATACCTACACCCTTGCAAACACGGTCACTTGTGGGTGTAGGTTATAGCATAGTGTGTTTTTTATGCATCGCATTACTGGTTCGAATAGTAGGCCGCAATGGCTTTGATTTCGACGAGACTGAGTTCTGCCACCATGTTGTACATCATCGAGTTTTGACGTTCTCCGTTTTGATAAGCGATTAAGGCTTTGACCAAGTAAGCCTGACGCTGGCCAGCAATACGTGGTTTGTCGGCATCCGGTTTGTTGCCATTTTCTCCATGGCAGCGGTCGCATTTTTGCGCGAGTATTTCAGGTGCCTCCATCATGCGCACAACCGATTTTTTTGGCGTTAATGTGGAGTAATAATCAGCTAGCTTGCGTATGGCTTTTTTATCCAGCGCCAGAACGGCATTTTTCATATCGTCGTGCTGACGTGCGTCACTTTTATAAGCATGTAGGGCGGCTTCAAGATAGGTGGCATCTTGTCCTGCCAAGCTGGGAGTCCCGTTTTTTTGACTGCTGCTGTTTTCACTGTGGCAGCCTGTACAGGTGCTGGTAAGTTCTATGTTGGCGTTTGTTTTTTTGGCATGGTTCACGGGTGTTTGGCTGACAGGTGTTTGGCTCGCATAATACATCGCCAGTTTTTCGATATCGGTATCGCTGAGGTGGCGAGTGAGCAACTGCATTGTTGCGTGTTGCCGTTTGTTGTCCCGATAATGGGTGATGGCAATTTGCAAATAGTTATCAGACAGTCCAGCCAGACGCGGGATGCCAGGTGTAGTGCTGTTGCCCTGATTGCCGTGACACCCATTGCAGGAAACGGCAAGTTGCTCGCCATCGGCCATGGGATTGAATGTTGCCACGCTGTTTTGTTGCGTATTCCGGTTTGCCGGGGCAGCAGGGGGACGGGTGGCAAAATAAATGGCATTACGACGAATGGCATCATCACTGAGTCCTTGAGCGACGTCTATCATCATTTTATTTTGACGTTTTTTATCGCGGTAGGTGTGCATAGCCTTGATCAGGTAGGTAGCATTTTGACCGGCCAGAGGAGGGATGGCCGGGTGGGTGCTGTTGCCGTTATCGCCATGACAACCCAGGCAACGATGTGCGAGTGCATCGCTGGCATCACTGGCCTTGAGGTGTTTGCCCAGCGGTGAGCGTTGTCGTTTTTGTACCGCAAAAAAAGTGGCAAGCTGTTTAATGTCGCGTTGATTGAGGCTCAATTTGAAATTTTTCATAATGGCTGCGCCGAGACGCTTGCCGTGTAAATAACTGTTTAGCGCAGGAATAAAATAGTCGGGTTGTAATCCTGCCAGGCTGGGTACGCCCTCTTTGCTACTGTTACCATCTGCGCCGTGACACCCGGCACAGGGGCGAGACAGAGCTTGGCCAGCGCGGACGTCGCGTAGTTTATTATCCCTTCTGTTTTTCGGTGACTTGCCGGTTCTGTTTGTCCAGGCCGAGTCCAGCCGGGCAAAATGTTCGGCTAGTTGTCGGCGTTCGCTGACTTCCAGGTCAAACACTGCGGCACGCATGATTTTGTGCTGGCGGTCACCGATCAGGTAGGCTCGCATGGCAGATTCTAGATACAGCGCGTGCTGGCCCGCAATAAACGGTACATCGGGTTTGTTTCCCACGCCATCAATGCCATGGCAACTGTTGCAGGCGGCGATCAGGGTGGTTTCATGCGAAGCAGAGGTAGCCGGGAGAGTGCTGGTGGCTGTTACCGGTGGGGTGTCGGTGTCACAGGCAAGCAGGCTGACAAGCAGCAAGAGAGTGGCGGGCAATGATAGAACATGAGGCATAGCATGAACTCCTTATGATGGCAGCACTATTGTAAGGTCAGGTGGGGCATGGGCGCCATGCTGTAGTACACTCCCTCCCCATGATTGAGACCGACCGCCTTATTGCCCCTGTGGCTACCGTTCGAGACAACCGCGAAGAAGTGCAGGATCGAGCCATTCGTCCCGCTAAGCTGGCGGATTATGTTGGTCAGCCTGCGGTTAAAGAACAAATGGAGATTTTCATTTCTGCCGCCCGTGCGCGTAGCGAAGCATTGGATCATACGCTGATTTTTGGCCCGCCTGGACTCGGTAAAACGACACTTGCACACATTGTTGCTACCGAAATGGGTGTCAACATGCGCCATACCTCCGGCCCTGTGCTGGAGCGCCCAGGTGACCTTGCTGCCTTGCTGACGAATCTGGAACCGCATGATGTGTTGTTCGTGGATGAAATTCATCGACTTTCACCCGTGGTGGAAGAGGTGCTGTATCCAGCGATGGAAGACTACCAGTTGGACATTATGATCGGCGAAGGCCCGGCGGCGCGTTCGGTAAAACTGGATTTGCCGCCGTTTACATTGGTGGGCGCGACAACCCGTGCCGGTTTGCTGACTTCTCCACTACGTGATCGTTTTGGTATTGTGCAGCGGTTGGAGTTTTATTCGATTCCTGATCTCGCGCATATCGTGCAACGCGCGGCAGGTATTCTTGGTGTACCTCTGGATGTAGGGGGAGCTAGCGAGCTTGCCAAACGTGCCCGTGGTACACCACGTATTGCCAATCGCCTACTACGTCGGGTACGTGATTATGCAGAGGTAAAGGCTGATGGCCATGTGACCATCGAGGTGGCATCTCGTGCGCTGGACTTGCTGGATGTGGACGAAAATGGTTTCGACATGTTGGATCGCAAGTTGATGCTGGCAGTGATCGAAAAATTCGACGGTGGCCCGGTGGGTGTGGATAATCTTGCTGCTGCTATCGGCGAGGAGCGTGGCACTATCGAAGATGTGCTGGAGCCTTATTTGATCCAACAGGGCTTTTTGATGCGCTCACCGCGTGGTCGGGTAGCGACACGCAATGCCTATTTGCATTTTGGCTTGCCGGTGCCGGCAGGGGATGTATTCACAGGTTCGGAGCCCGCATAATGTGTTGCCTCTTTATTGCCTCTTTATGGAAAGGGACGGATACAAAAGCCGTTTGCAGACGTGTAGTGTCGGGTGGGTATAAAATGCCGGTTCACTTTGTGTCACTGCCCGCGATGGTTGAATTGAATGGCTGAATTTTCCTGGCCAGTGCGAGTCTACTACGAGGATACCGACAATGGCGGGGTGGTTTACCACGCCAACTATTTGAAATTTATGGAGCGCGCGCGCACCGAATGGCTGCGGGCGCGGGGTGTGGAACAGGACGTTCTTATAGAGCAGGAAGGGCTGATTTTTGCCGTGTGCTCAGTGCAATTGGATTATCTCAGGCCTGCCCGTTTTAACCAATTGCTGTCCGTGAGCGTGAACGTGGCAGAGGTTGGCAGAGCCAGCTTGATTTTTGATCAAGCAATACATTTAATAATCAACGAGGAAAATGACGGAGTGAAAAGCGATTTAGCGTTGTGTCAGGGGCGAATCAAAGTTGCCTGTCTGGATGCCAGCCGTTTAAATCCGCGTGCCATTCCTGCTCTCGTCCGACAGGAGATTTTGGGTGACGACTGATCTATCGATTCTTTCGTTAATTATGGAGGCCAGCGTGCTGGTGCAACTGGTGATGTTGCTTCTGCTTCTTATATCGTTGTTTTCCTGGAATGTGATTTTTCAGAAACGCCGGATGTTGTCCAAAGCGCGTCTCGAGGCTGAAGAATTTGAAGAAAAATTCTGGTCGGGTGGTGATCTTGCTAATCTCTATAGTCAGGTGACCTCCGGACGCCACGGTAATGCGGGCATGGCGATTATTTTCGAAGCGGGATTCAAGGAGTTTGCACGACTGCGCAAACAGGAAAGCGTTGACCCCATGGCCGTGCTGGAAGGCGCTCAGCGTGCCATGCGTGTCGCCCTGTCGCGGGAAACCGACAAGCTGGAACTACACCTGCCATTTTTGGCGACGGTGGGTTCCACCAGTCCGTATATCGGTTTGTTTGGCACCGTGTGGGGCATCATGAATTCCTTCCGTGCTCTGGGTAATGTCAAGCAGGCGACCATTTCCATGGTGGCACCGGGTATTGCTGAGGCGTTGATAGCGACGGCCATGGGGCTGTTTGCGGCAATTCCGGCGGTTATTGCTTATAACCGTTTCAGTACCGAGTTGGAGCGGTTGATCAGTCGCTACGATGCTTTTTCGGAAGAGTTCGCCAGTATTCTGCAACGACAGGCGCATAAATAAATGGCAGCCCCTCCGCCAAAAAGAGTTCGCCGCAAACCCATGTCGGAAATCAACGTGGTGCCCTACATCGACGTGATGCTGGTATTGCTGGTGATTTTTATGATTACCGCGCCGTTGCTTACCCAAGGTGTCGCGGTAGAGTTGCCACAGGCCAATACTGAACCGATGGGGGGAGAAACGGATGAGCCACTGATCGTTACAGTGACGGCCAGTGGTGATTATTATCTCAGCGTAGGCGATAAACCCGATGATCCCATTGATCACCAACTGTTAGTGACCAAGGTGGCTGCTGTATTGCGCCATCGACCGAAAACCCCGATCATGGTGCGCGGTGATACACAGGTGGAATATGGCAAAGTGGTGGTCGCCATGGCGCTGCTGCAAAAAGCCGGTGCTCCCAGTGTGGGATTGATCACTCAGGCACCTGAAGACATTAAATAGCATAATAAAAATAAGACGCTACTAAATCGTGAGAGCCCTGCTAAAAGAGATCCTCGAAGCCCCGCTTGCCATGGTGTACGCCATTCTGGTACATGTGGTTTTGGCAGGCGTGTTGTTTGTCAGCATGGAATGGACTGACTTACCCACACCGGCACAGCCTGAAGTGAATATTGTTAAAGCCGTGGCAGTGAATGAATCCAAAATTCTTGCTGAAATGGAAAAACTGAAACAGACCGAGACAGAAAAAGAAAAACAGGAAACAGCCAAGCAAAACAAACTGGATAAACAGGCGCGTGAGGCAGAGATAAAGCGCCAACGTGAAGAAAAACGGTTGACTGAGTTGCGCAAAGAGCGCGAGGCCGAAAAAAAACAGCAGAAACAACAGCAAGACAAACGTAAAGCCGAAGAAAAGCGCGAGCAAAAACGACAAAAAGAGCGCAAGGCTGAAGAAAAGCGCATCGCCGCAGAGCAGGCTAAAAAGAAAAAGGAAGTGGAACGCCTGAAAGCTGAGCAGGCTGCATTGGAGAAAAAACGCATTGCCGAAGAGAAGCGCTTGGCAGATGCGGCTGCCAAACGTAAAATGCTTGACGAAAAGCGTCGGCGTGATGCGGAGGCTGCGGCGCGACGTGCTGAATTTGCGGCTGAGCAACAACGTATGGATGCGGCCAATGAAAAACGCCTGAGTTCGTTACGAGGTCGTTACATCGCGGATATTAAAAACAAGGTGGAGCGAAATTGGATTCGTCCCGCCAGCGCCGGGCCGGGTTCGTCGTGTAAAGTAGCCGTGAGCCAAATTCCTGGCGGTGAGGTGATTAATGTCACCGTCACCCAATGTATTGGCGACGATGTTTTCCGGCGTTCAGTGGAGGCCGCAGTGTACAAAGCATCACCGTTACCACGACCTTCGGACCCCGCGTTATTTGTGCGGGAAATTTTGTTTAACTTTAAACCCAAAAAATAAACCTGAGAAAGCCTGACAACCCGATGTATAAAATAAAACTGTTTATCAGTACTGTATCCGGCCTCTATTTGTTGTTGCTGGCCGGGGTGGCGCAAGCGGTGCTGAATATTGAGATTACCCAGGGCGTCGAAGGGGCAGTGCCCTTGGCTGTGGTGCCTTTTGCCTGGCAGGTACCACCGCAAAACCCGCAGACGCCTACGGCGTTGCTACCCCCCAAAACACCGCCTGTCGATATAGCGGCTATTGTCCGTGCTGATCTGGCGCGCACTGGACGCTTTGACCCTTTGCCACCCAAAGACATGTTAGCTCGTCCGAATGTTGACTCAGTGATCAATTTTTCCAACTGGCGTATTTTTCAGAGCGAAAACCTAGTGGTAGGCACAGTACAATACCTGGGTGCGGATCGTTATAAAATCCGCTTTCGGTTGTTTGATGTTTTTAAGGAAAAGCAACTGGAAGGATTCAGTTTTTCTGTGAGTGGCAACAATCTACGTCGTGCTGCACATCAGGTCAGTGATATTATTTATGAAAAACTTACTGGTGAGCGTGGGGCATTTACGACAAGTGTGGCCTATGTCACAGCAGCAGGTGTGGGCAATGCACGACGATACTCGCTATGGATTGCCGATGCTGATGGTTATGGCCCGCAGTCAATGATGCGTTCAAATGAACCTATTTTGTCACCGGCATGGTCACCCGATGGAACCCGTATTGCTTATGCCTCGTTGGAGGATAATGGTCACCAGGCGGTGTTTGTACAAAATATATCGAGCGGGCACCGGGATAAAGTTTCGGCCCACAAAGGCATTAACGGTGCCCCATCGTGGTCACCCGATGGCAAATCTTTGGCGGTAACCCTTTCCAAAGATGGTAACCCCGAGATATATGTCATAAACTTGGCCAGCAAAAAACAGCGGCGCTTAACACGCCACTGGGCAATTGATACCGAACCCACATGGACGCCGGATGGAAAGACGATCATTTTTACCTCGGATCGTGGTGGGCGGCCGCAGCTTTACCAAGTGTCGTCCAAAGGTGGCAAGGCGAAGCGCCTGACTTTTGAGGGCAAGTATAATGCTAAAGCATCAGTGTCTCGGGACGGTAAAAAAGTGGCCATGATTCACCGTATGGATGGTCAGTACCGGGTCGCAGTTATGGATCTGGAGAGTGGTAATCTGCGCGTGCTGACTGATGGCTCGTTGGATGAGTCACCCAGTTTTGCACCGAATGGCGGTATGATTATTTATGCCGCGAGCGTGGGGCGGCGTGGAATTTTGAAAGCGGTTTCTGTCGATGGCAATATCCATCAACGGCTGACCGTCCCGGAAGGTGATGTACGAGAGCCCGCGTGGTCACCATTTCCACAATCACAATGAAGCTGTAACAACACGGCAATAAAATTTGCAACAAAATGCGTTATCAATTTACTAAATATGTTTGAATAATTTGAGGGAGTTAGCTATGAAATTATGGACCAAGACTGTGCTTGCAATGTTACCCGCACTGATGTTGCTGGGGTGTGGCACTTCTGGTGAAGTGGAGGAAGGCATTGATGATGGTATAAGTTCATCTTCATCAACCAGCGATCAGGATTCAGCGGCAACCACCAGTGGTATCGGTTCTGATGATATGGCCAGCGGTGAGGGTATGAGTGAGCAAGAAGCTGGTTTCAGCGGTGACCCTCTGGATGATCCTACCAGTCTGCTGGCAAAGCGTGTGGTCTACTTTGATTTTGACCAAAGTGATATCAAAGGCGATTTTCGCGCAATCATCCAGGCTCATGCCGAATATCTGGCTAATAACAGCAGTGTATTAGTGACTCTGGAAGGTCATGCCGACGAGCGTGGTACCCGTGAATATAATATTGCATTGGGTGAAAGCCGTGCCAATGCCGTGCAACGTATGTTGACCTTGCAAGGTGCTTCTTCCAGCCAGATTCGCGTGGTTAGCTATGGCGAAGAACGTCCTGCCGCATTGGGGCATGATGAAGATTCCCTGGCACTGAATCGTCGTGTTGAGTTTATTTATAATCGCTAAACTGGCGGTGTTTGAGTAAAAATATTGGAAGAAACGGGCATATTGTGACGCAATATTTCAGAGCTTCGTCAATTAAGTACGCAAGCATGGCGCTGGTCATTTTGGCTGCGCCATCTTTCGTTTCTGATGCTGTGGCGCGCAAACCCGCACCGGTTATTGAAGCGTCCGGCGAGCCGGGTGCATCAATAAACCCAACAGTGAATGGCCTTGAAAAGCGAGTGCAGCGACTGGAACGTCTGCTGGAAAATCAAACACTGATAGACTTAATGACCCGTATCGACAGCCTGCAAAATGAAGTCCGGCAGATGTTGGGCCAAATGGAAGAGCAGACCTACAACATGGAACAGCTGAAAAGCCGACAACGTGATTTGTACCTGGATATTGACCGACGCCTGCGTGACCTGGAAGCCGCACGCGCAAGTTTGTCAGCAGCACCGATAGCATCGCCCGGTGGAGCAATGCCAGAGTCGGCAACAAATGATGAAATGTTACCAGTAGGTGCGGATTCACAGGAAGAACGTGCGGCCTACGAACGTGCGTTTAATTTGCTTAAAGAAGGGCGCTATGATCTGGCGGTGGCTGCTTTCAAAACATTTGTGAAAACCTACCCTCAGGGGCGGTTTGTGGGTAATGCCCAATACTGGCTGGGTGAAGCCAATTACGTGCAACGGAATTTTGCAGTAGCACTAAGCGAATTTGACAAGGTGGTGAAAAACCATCCGGCCAGCCCCAAGCGTGCTGATGCACTGTTGAAAATGGGTTACACCTTTCAGGAGTTGGGTCAAAACGATAATGCCCGCATGTCGTTGAATAATGTCGTGATGAATTATCCAGGTACTACGGCAGCTCGATTGGCGCAAAAACGGTTACAGGAATTAAAGCAGGTTCAATAATTGTTTAATACTGTTTATTTAACTCCTGTGTGTTGCGAGAGTCGGTGTGCTTTATATCGGGAAATCTAGGTTTAAGTAAGTAGTTTTAAATATTATGTCCGGTAATCACCGGGTTTCAGTAAAAACA
>Ga0256839_1002627_pt1 | contig 19721 bp, 17 predicted proteins | sample 354166metaG_FD_185968 | JGI IMG/M metagenome (GOLD analysis project Ga0256839, IMG submission 185968) | Hydrothermal vent microbial communities from Mid Atlantic Ridge, Atlantic Ocean - 354-166 | ecosystem: Environmental > Aquatic > Marine > Hydrothermal vents | place: Atlantic Ocean: Mid... | reverse complement strand
TAACCAGGTGATCTATGTTAGCGCCACCCCGGCTGACTATGAACTGGAAGCCTCGGAAGGGGTAGTGGTTGAACAACTGATCAGGCCTACCGGTCTGCTTGACCCGGCCATTGATGTGCGCCCCAGTTTAAACCAGATTGATGACCTGCTGGAAGAAATTGACGAAACGGTAAAAAAGAACGAACGGGTATTGGTTACCACACTGACCAAGCGCATGGCCGAAGAACTCACCAAATTCCTGGCCCGAGCCGAGATAAAAACGCGCTACATCCATTCTGAAGTTGATTCGCTGGAAAGGGTGGAAATCCTGCGGCAGTTGCGCCTGGGCGAGTTTGATGTGCTGGTAGGGGTAAACCTGCTGCGCGAAGGCCTTGACTTACCAGAGGTGTCGTTGGTAGCCATTCTGGATGCCGACAAGGAAGGCTTCCTGCGCAATGTCCGTTCCCTCATCCAGACCATCGGAAGGGCCGCCCGCAATGCCCAGGGCCGCGTATTGATGTATGCTGATAAAATCACCAAATCCATGCAAACAGCCATTGATGAGACCAACCGCAGAAGGCAGATACAGGCAGCTTATAATGCAGAAAACAACATTACCCCTACCACTATCCTTCGCTCTACCGAGGCTATTTTAGACCAAACCAAAGTTGCCGATGCCCGCCTGCTAGCAGGACAGGGCAGGGAGGCCCAGGCCCAAACGACAAGACAATACTATGTAGAACCGGAGGGCCAGCGCCTGGCCGCAGATCCCGTGGTGGCCTATATGAGTAAAGACGAAATAAAAAAACAACTACAGCTTACACAAAAGAAAATGGAAAAAGCCGCCAAAGACCTGGATTTTATCGAGGCGGCCAAATACCGCGATGAAATTGACGCCCTGAAAAAAATGCTTTAAGGGGCAGAAAAATACCACAAACAAGCGGTTAGTGGTTTGTAAAATAAGTAAAGGTGCTTATCTTTGCAGCCCTGTTTGGCATAAGCGAAGTAGGACAATGAAAACGATAACGTAGCTGCTTGGCAGAAACGGGTGCAGTATGCACCATTAGACTGAAGAAAGAAAATACCCATGAAAAGAACATTTCAACCTTCACAAAGGAAGCGTAAAAATAAGCACGGCTTCAGAGAGCGTATGGCAAGTGCCAGTGGCAGGTCGGTTTTGGCCAACAGAAGGGCCAAGGGCAGAAAGAAACTCACCGTATCTGACGAAAGAAGGCACAAACAATAAGCCGGGTAGCGGCCGTTTTTCTGGGTGATTAATTTTTTCAAATGACAAAATTTGAAAAAAATACCCGTAACCGCTTTCGTAAGCCCGAACGGCTTACCCGGAAAAAAGATATTCAACAACTGTTTTCTGCCGGCAGGTCTTTTCACCTTCACCCGTTCACCGTTAAATACCTGCCCTTAACCGGCCCTGATGTGCTTACCCATCAGGTGTTGATCTCCGTTCCCAAACGAAATTTTAAGCTGGCAGTTGACCGTAACCGGCTGAAAAGGCAAATACGGGAAGCCTACCGCCTGCACAAACATCGGCTGGCCGGCCTGCCGGATAAATATGCGATTGCGTATATTTATAGTTTCAAGCAAAAATTGCCGTATAAAGAACTGGAAAACAAACTAATTGCCAGCCTTGATCGTTTAAAGAATGAATTGGCGAAGAAAAACAATGCGTCTTAAAAAAGTATATACTATCGGCTTCCTGGCCATTAGCCTGCTGGCGGCCTCGGCCTTTTACCCTCCTACGGACAAATATTTTGAGATTGCCCGTAACCTGGACATCTTCGCCAGCCTTTTTAAAGAGGTAAATGCATTTTATGTAGATGAAATAGACCCGGAGAAATCAATCCGTACCGGCATCGATGCCATGCTGAAATCGCTGGACCCCTACACATATTTCATCCCCGAAGAAGACATTGCCGCTTACCGCACCATGACCACCGGTGAATACGGGGGTATTGGTGCCCTGATCGGCCAGATTAAAAACAAAGTGGTGATTACCATGCCTAATGAAGGTTTCCCGGCCCATAAGGCAGGGCTTAGGATTGGTGACGAAATAATTAAAGTAAATGGGGTAAGTACCCTTGGCAAAAACACCAACGAAGTGAGTAAACTGCTGAAGGGCGCTGCCGGCACCGGTCTTACGGTAACGGTAAAGCGGCAGGGGGAAACCCTGGAGTTTAAGCTCACCCGGGCCAAGATCATTATTGATAATGTGCCGTATTTTGGGATGGTAAGTAAAGATGTAGGGTATATAAAGCTGGCTGAATTTACCACCCATGCCGCCAAAGAAGTTAACGATGCCCTGATAAGCCTGAAAAAAAGGGGGGCTACGAAGGTCATCCTCGATGTTCGCGGCAACCCGGGTGGAATACTGCAGGAAGCCGTGGGTATATGCAATATCTTTATACCGAAGAATATGCCGGTAGTGGAAACCAAGGGCAAAACGCCCACCTGGAACAAAATATACCGTACTACCGGCAGGCCCGTTGACACCAACATCCCCCTGGTGGTGCTTACCGGCAGCGGCAGCGCCTCAGCAGCCGAAATTGTTTCCGGCACTATTCAGGACTACGACCGCGGGGTGCTTATCGGGCGCAAGACCTTCGGCAAGGGGCTGGTACAAACCACGCGCCCCCTGGGTTATAACAGCCAGGTAAAACTCACGGTGGCCAAATATTATACCCCCAGCGGACGTTGTATCCAGGCTATTGATTATTCTCACCGTAACCCCGATGGCAGTGTGGGCAAGATACCGGATTCGTTAAAGGTAGCGTTTAAAACATCCCATGGCCGCACCGTATATGACGGGGGTGGCATTACCCCGGATGTTGAGGTTGCGGCAGCGTATTATGCAGCCGTTACCGTGAGCCTGCTTACCGAAGGGCATATCTTCAACTATGCCAATAAATATTACTATGCGCATCCGCAGGCCCCTGAAAGAGAGAGCTTTGTGGTAACGGATGCGATATATAATGACTTTTTAGCCTGGGCTGACAGCATTCCGCTGACCTACGACAGCGACCTTGAGGTAGCCCTGAAAGAATTCTCTGCAGCAGCCAAATCCTCATCACATTACGCAGTGGTAAAACCTGAAATAGAAACCCTGGCCAAAGAAATTGCCCATAACCAGGCTAACGACCTGATCACCTATCAGCAGGAAATCAGAGATGTGCTGGCTGAGCAGATTGTTGCCCGCTACTATCTGCGCAAAGGTGAAATTGCCAATGCCATTACCCACGACCCCGATGTGGACAAAGCCATTGAAATACTCAATGACAGTCTTCGCTATACGCAGTTGTTATCCTTAAACCCGTAAGCCGGTGATTCTTGCCATTGAAACCTCTACCGATGTTTGTAGTGTGGCCCTGCACCACCACGGGCAACTTATGGGGCATCTTGAATCCCGGGAAGCGTATTCCCATGCCGAGAAGTTGGCCCCCATGATTGCTGATCTGCTGGCCGGGGCCGGCATTACCACCAAAGATTTAACGGCCGTAGCCGTATCAGCCGGACCGGGCTCCTATACCGGCTTGCGCATTGGCACTTCTACCGCCAAGGGCTTGTGCTATGCCCAGGACATTCCCCTAATTGCCATCAACACCCTTGCCTCGATGCTGGAAAGTGTGGCCTTTGAGGATGAAAACCACTTGCTGTGCCCGATGATTGATGCCCGCAGGATGGAAGTGTATTGCTTGCTGGCCAGCCGGGACAAGGTTATTGCCCCCACCCATGCCCTGGTGGTGGATGAATCGGCCTTTAGCCAGTATTTGCCCGGGCATAAGATCACCTTTTTCGGTAACGGGGCCATGAAGTGCCGGAATACAATCACCCATGCCCATGCCGAATTTATCGGGGGTATTGTGCCTTCAGCCATCCATATTGGCCAACGGGCAGCAATAAAATACCAACGTGGTGATTTTGCCGATTTGGTATATTTTGAACCTGAATATTTAAAGCCTTTTGTGGCCATAAAAGCTAAAAACCCATTATCATGAGCGATACCATTGTTAACCGCGTGGCTAACAGCCGCCTGATTACCTTAAACCTGGAGGACCACTACCATGCCGGTGAACGGGTACTGTATGATATCCGCCATAACCTGCACCAGGGGTTAATCCTGAAAGAAAAAGATTTCCGCCATTTCATCAAAGAGCAGGACTGGCAGAAGTATGCCGGGAAAAACGTGGCCATTACCTGTTCGGCCGAAGCCATTGTACCCACCTGGGCCTATATGTTACTGGCCTCGGTACTGGCGCCCTATGCCAATCTGGTGGTTTACGGGGATCTGACGGCCCTGGAACAAGCCCTGTTTCAACAGGCGCTTAATAACATCAACCCGGAACAATATAAAGACCAGCGCGTAGTGATCAAGGGTTGTAGCAAGGTGGAAGTACCCGTTTACGCTTATGTTGAGCTGGTAAGGCTGCTGCGCCCTTATGCCAAATCCATCATGTACGGGGAGCCTTGCAGTACCGTGCCCATTTACAAGGCCCGGTAATTATAACCTTTCGGTAACGAGTTTCTGGTCCAGGCCGGCCTTTACATCAAAAACTACGGTAGTATCGTTTTTCAACCGGCCCCAGTCAAGTTGCTCAAAGTCCTTGTGTTTCACGGCCAGCACCACAGCACTGTAATCACGGCCGGGGGCAGCCAGTAAATCCAGCCCGTACTCCTGCCGTACTTCCTCTTTGTCTGCGTGCGGGTCATACACCTCTACCGTTACCCCGTAATCGGTTAGTTCGTTAATCACATCAATTACCCTGGAATTGCGGATGTCGGGGCAGTCTTCTTTAAAGGTTATGCCCAGCACCAGCACCCGGGCATTTTGTGCCAGGCCCTTCTTGGTCAGCAGTTTCATTACCCGGTTGGCAATGTAGGCCCCCATGCCGTCATTAATCCTGCGGCCGGCCAGGATTACCTGGGGGTTATAGCCCAGGCTTTCGGCCTTATAGGTAAGATAATAAGGGTCAACACCAATGCAGTGGCCACCCACGAGGCCGGGGGTAAACGGCAGGAAATTCCATTTGGTGCCGGCTGCGGCCAGTACCTCGTGGGTGTCAATCCCTATTTTATGAAATATTTTAGAGAGTTCATTTACAAAAGCAATGTTGAGGTCGCGCTGGGCATTTTCAATCACCTTCGCTGCCTCGGCCACCTTAATTGAAGAGGCCTTATGGGTGCCGGCCTTGATAATCTGCCGATATAACTGGTCCACTTCTTCGGCTATGGCCGGGGTGCTGCCGCTGGTTACCTTTTTTATGGTGGACACCCGGTGTTCCTTGTCCCCGGGGTTAATCCGTTCGGGTGAATAACCGCAGAAAAAATCACGGTTAAAGGTCAGCCCTGATTTCTCTTCCAGGATAGGCACGCATACATCTTCGGTACATCCCGGGAAAACCGTAGATTCATAAATTACGATGTCACCTTTTTTGAGGATGCCGCCAATAGCCGCACTGGCTTTCTCTAATGGGGCCAGGTCAGGGTTTTTGTGCTCATCAATAGGGGTGGGCACGGTAACGATAAAATACCCGCATCCTTGCAAGTCGGCCAAAGAACTGGTAAAACGCAACTGCCTGGCTTCCTGCAACTCCTCACCGGCAACTTCATCGGTGCGGTCGTGGCCCTGCCTCAACTCCCGGATGCGCTTTTCATCAATATCATAACCAATAACTTTTCTTTGCTTGCCAAATTCCACAGCAAGTGGCAAGCCAACATATCCTAAGCCAATAACGGCAATTTCTTTCATCGGGAATAGGGTTAATCGTAAACAGTGTGCACAAAGGTAGGTTGGTAATTGTTCATAGCCAATAGGCTATAATCATTGATTTTAATACATTTGTGCTGAACATTAACAAGGTTATGAGCGAACAAACACCTACTCCACAAGCTTATCATGATGATGAGATAGATTTACGTAAACTCTTTCAGGCCATCGGCAATTTTTTTGTTGGTATCGGGCACGGTATAATCAACATGGTGCTGGCCTTCCGCAGGGCTACCTTCCGCTATAAATTCCTGCTGATGGGCGCCATCGGTATTGGCCTGGTTACGGGCGTGGCCTACAATAAGCTGACCAAGCCCTATTACCAAACCTCCCTGTTGTTGAAATCACAGTACCTGAATGCCAGGCTGGTTGAAAACAGCATTGATAAACTAAACCTGCTGTGTGAAGAAAAAGAACGCAAAGGATTGGCCAAGATTTTAAATATCAGTAACGAAGTTGCCCAAAACATTGTAAGCTTTGACTATGAGCCTTTTGTGGATGAAAATGATGTGGTTGAGATAGAATTGCTAAAGCAAAGGCTGGAAGAACTTAAAATAGATAAAAAGGACATTCAAAAAATTGTTAAACAAATAGAGATTGAGAACCGCAACACCTTCCAGATCTCGGTCAGGGTTTTTGAAACCGGTATTGTTGAAAACCTGCAGGAAGCGCTGGTGGGGTTCTTTAAAAACAACCCCTATGTGGCCAACCGGATTAGAACCAATAAGGAAAGGCAACAGCAACTTATTGCCAAACTTACACAAGATTTGTCTTTGCTTGATAGCCTGAAGAATGCTTATAACCTTAACCTTAAACTACAGGCCAGCAAACCCAGGGATGCCTCTACCAGTGTAATTTTTGGTGAAAGCGGAGTGGTTGACCCTGTAAGTGTTTATAACCAAAGCGTATCTCTTTTCAATCTTTTACAAAGCACAAAGCGGGCCTTGGCTTTAGGCTCTGATTTTGAAGTAGTTGACGGCTTTACCACCTTCAGTAAGCCGGAAAGCCCCAGCCTGGTTAAAGCGGCAGTGTATAGCATGGGCCTCTGGTTGTTGTTGGCCTATGGCCTGATCGTTTTGATAGAGATAAACAACTACCTCAACCGCATTGAAGAAAAAGGGTTTGCAAGTTAGTTTTAAGCATCGTTAAAATGTTGTTTGGCAGCCCCCGGTAACCTTGTTTCATCGTATCTTTGCCGGCACAAAACAGGCTGCATCATGATAAAAATCGGGATCATCAGGGAAGGGAAAATACCGGTGGACAAGCGGGTGCCGCTTATTCCTGAGCATATCCTGCAACTTACCGGCAAGTATCCTGAACTGGAAGTTTGCGTACAAAAAAGTGAAGTAAGGTGCTATCCTGATAAAGACTACCTTACGGCCGGCATTGCGGTAGAAGAATCCGTTGCCGGTTGTGATATCCTTTTGGGGGTCAAGGAAGTTCCTATACCGGAACTGGTAGCGGGCAAGACGTATATGTTTTTTTCCCATACCACCAAGGAACAACCTTATAACCGCAATTTACTCCGGGAAATACTAAAGAAAAACATCACCCTGATCGACTACGAAAACCTGACGGATCAGCATGGGCGCAGAATAGTAGCCTTTGGGCGCTATGCCGGCATTGTGGGTGCGTATAACGGCCTGCTCACCTACGGCAGAAAGTTTGGCCTGTTCAATCTCAGGCGGGCACACGCGTGCTTCGACCTGGCCGACCTGACCACCGAGTACGATAAGATAAAACTACCGCCCATAAAAATTGCCATTACCGGTGGCGGGCGGGTAGCGCATGGGGCAATGGAGGTACTGGATGGGGCCGGCATCAGGCAGGTGCCGCCAAAAGAATACCTGCAGCAAGAATTTGCCGAAGCCGTTTACACCCAGTTGCATTCGCACCATTATAATAAGCACCGGCTGGGGGCGGCTTTTTCCGATGATGATTTCCACCGTCACCCGGAAGAGTTTGAATCGGATTTCCTCAAATTTGCCCGGCAAACCGACCTGCTGATTGCCGGGGCTTATTGGGACCCGGCAGCCCCGGTACTCTTTACCAAAGAAGACGTAACCCGGGAAGGCTTCCGCATAAAAGTAATTGCCGATATTACCTGTGATATTGAAGGTTCAATCCCTACCACCATCAGGCCTACTACCCTTGATGACCCTTTTTACGATTACAGCCCGCAAACGTTTTCCGAAATGCCGCCCTTCTCGGACCCAAAGAATATCACCGTCATGGCCATTGATAACCTGCCCAATGAACTGCCGCGCAACGCCTCCCAGGATTTTGGCCGCGAGTTGGTCAACAATGTGCTGCCTTTATTTGTTACGGGTGATGAGGAGGAAGTGCTGGCAAGGGCTACCATTGCCCACCAGGGTAAGCTGACCCCCAAATTCCATTATCTGAAACCATATGTGGCAGGGGAATAAGGTTGCCTATCCGCGGTTAACCAGGAATACCATATAAACACCATAGGCCAGCACAAACCACAAGCCCTCCCAGCGGCTGATTACCGGGCGCTTGCCAATTACTACCGCCATAATTAAGAAGGTGCTGGCCAGGATAATCATAAATACATCCATATTGCTGATTACCTCAAACGGCAGGGGCTTAATAGCGGCACTCAGGCCTAGAATCCAGAGCAGGTTGAAAATATTGGAGCCTATGGCATTGCCCACAGCAATATCGGTTTGCTTTTTCAAAGCGGCTATTACCGAAGTGACCAGCTCCGGCAACGAGGTGCCGATGGCCACTACCGTAAGGCCAATGAAGGTCTCACTCAGGCCAAAATGAACGGCCAGTTCTATGGCCCCGTCAACCACCCATTTGCCGCCAAAATACAAGCCTACCATACCCACCAGGATATAGGCAATTGATTTCGACCAGGAGGTTTCCTTAATTTCCGGCTCCCCCTCTATGCCCTGGTTTTGCTTAGAAACTATATAGACATAGCCCAGGAAGAGGGTGAAGAAAAAAAGCAAGACATAGCCGTCAAAACTCGACAGCAACAATTCCCCATCCTGGTTTACGCCAAAGGTTTCGATGCTGGCATTGGCCAGAAAGCCTACCAGCAAGGTGGCAATCAACGAAAAGGGGATCTCGCTAAAATAGGTGTTACGCGTAATCGGCAGGGGGCAAATCATGGCCGAAACGCCTAAGATTAGCAAAATGTTGGCCACATTGGAACCAAACACATTGCCTATCGCCAGCTCGGCACTGCCACTAAAGCTGGCCATAATATTTACCAGCAATTCCGGCAAAGAAGTGCCAAAAGAAACTATGGTCAGGCCAATAATCAGTGAAGATAGATTAAACTTCTTGCCTACCGAAGAGGCCCCCTCCACCAACATATCGGCCCCCTTGATTAAGGCCACAAAACCAATTACAAATAACACATGAACCATTTCACCAGATATTAAAACGTACAGTTCTTTAAACGCTTCTACTTTCCCGGAAAGCAAAAGTGGCACTAAATTAAATCTAACTCTTTAAAAGATACTAATTATTATTGATTATTTAACAAATTTGGGTTTAGCCCGAAAAATTCGGATGAATTTTTTGCCCGCAGGGCTGATGAACTGCAAAATAGTGTAAAACAACATGTTATATACAAAATACAGCATGAGCTAAAGAGTAAGCATGACCCAAATTTGAGGGTAAAATATTTTGCCCTCATCATTATTCATGATTTTCATGAATAATCCGGGTTAGTGCCCTGGCTTTTCCAGGATTATCCCCAGGGAGCGGGTAATAATTACCAACACCACAGGAATAAGCCCGTGGTTAAGCGCCTGGGGTACCATGGGCCAGAAGACTACCAGCAACAAACCGGTAACGGCCGTCATCAGCAGGTACCTGTTCACCCACCTGGGCTTGGTTTTCCTGAACAGGAAGAAGGCGGCCAGCAAATGAGTGGGCCAGGCCCACAGCAGGTTCAGGTTACGGGCAGCGGCCGCATGATCGGTAGCGAGCCACAACAGCAACAAAAACAACCCTAAAAAGCCTATAATCAGGAAGAGCAGGAAATCAAACCCGCGCAGGCTATACCCCTTGTTGTGGGCCCATATTGAGACGACAAAAACAATTAGCCAAAACGACCAGAAAACCAGCTTGGGGGTAAATAAAGGCGGTTTTTTACCTGCCTCACTGGCCACGAACACTTCCCTGGTTGACCTGACTACCGGTAGCCACTGGCCCTCCTGGTTGATCTCGGCTTTGGCAAAAGCTTTAAAAACATAGTCGGGCAGGTAGGTGTACTGCATATTGGTGAGTTGCTTATCCATCGGCAGCCCCAGGCAGAGGTCTATGCCCAGCTTGCCCCAGGGAAAATACACAGCCGAATACCGGTCGGTGAGGGTGCGGATGGTGAGCCCCGGTTCTTCCACAAAATCTTCATTAAAGCGAAAATCATCGCCCAGGGCAGTAACAAAAGCATCCCCTATTCTGGTGGCACAGTTATCATAAAAATAATCGTAATAATAATCGGCATTTTCAGGGCGGGCATTGTATTGCAGGAAATCAACTACTTGCTGCTTTTGTGCCGGGGATAGGTTCAGTACCTGCTCGGTAATTGAGCGATTATGGTATATATAATAGGCCTTCAACCTGCGGTAGTCCTGCACCGACAGTTTATATACCAAATACCCTTTGGCAAAGTTGAGGTAGAAATTAGGTTGGTTAAAATCGAAAGTACCGTAATTATAAGCCACATCAAAATTGTTGACGGGATCATACACGCGGATGGCCGAGTGGCCAAAGGCGGAATACAGCTCATTTTCCCCCGGCCCGAAGGTAAGGATGCTTATTTCTGCGGCAGGCGACAAAGTTTGGGCAAAAACTGCCATATTTAATAAAAACAGGCTGCCAATCATTACCCTCCTTATTTTTCGTATATATTTTGTGCTCATTACCTCAATGATAAAACGAATTTTATTAGCTTGCTTATCTTTTTATCCCGAAAATGAAATTTGCCTATCAGGATGCCGCTAATTTTCTGAGCAAGTTAACCCTTGCCAAAGTTATCAATAGCTTGTTGATCAATCTGAGTTTTTACCTTTCGCGACTGCTCGGAAAACCCGTCATCTGGGGCGCCCCGGTAAGCCTGTCGGTTGAGCCTACCACGTCCTGCAACCTGCGTTGCCCCGAATGCCCCAGCGGCCTGCGGTCGTTTACCCGGCCAACCGGTATGCTGGACACAGGCCTGTATCAACGGCTGATTGACGAACAAGCCAAAACCCTCAGCTATTTACTCCTCTATTTTCAGGGCGAGCCCTATTTGCACCGGGAGTTTCTGGCCCTGGTAAAATATGCTGCCGACAAAGGTATTTACACCGCCACCTCTACCAATGCCCATTTTTTTACCGAAGAAACGGCCAAAGCCACCGTCCTCAGCGGCCTTGACAGGCTGATCATCTCTATTGACGGCACCACCCAGGAAACCTATGCGCAATACCGTATTGGCGGCTCTTTAGAGAAAGTAGTGGACGGCACCAAAAAGCTGGTGGCCTGGAAGAAGAAGTTGAAGTCAGCCACCCCGTTTCTGGTTTTTCAGTTTTTAGTGGTAAAACCAAACGAACACCAAATAAAGGAGGTGCAGGCCCTGGCCAAAGCTATCGGGGTAGATGAGGTAAAACTTAAATCCGCCCAGCTATATGATTACGAAAACGGTCATGCGCTAATGCCCGCCAACAGCCGCTATGCGCGCTATAAGCAACTGACTAATGGCAAATACACCCTGAAACATAAACTGGCCAACCATTGCTGGAAAATGTGGCACAGCACGGTGGTAACCTGGGATGGCCGGGTGGTGCCCTGTTGTTTTGATAAGGATGCCCAACATAGGTTAGGCAACACGAATAAAGCGGCCCTGAAAGACATCTGGAACAGTAACGATTACCAGAAATTCCGGCAAAATATTCTCCGCCACCGTAAACAGATAGATATTTGCAAAAACTGTACCGAAGGGGCCAGGGTATGGCTATAACCGCGAGGGCTTATGGAAAGTAGGGGAGATGATGTAAATTCATTGCTGAGTAAATGCCTGGCCATGATTTTAACCGTGGTGTCCCGGGGGCGGGGTTATCAGCCCTGTGGGCGAAAAATTCTTGTGAATTTTCCGGGTTCGTCCCTTCGTTATGCTGAGGCTAAGTTCAGGGGTATGAAACCTTAGTAGTTGCCCTGTTTTATGAAAAAGGATATTGGATGAAACTAAAACTCTATCAGGTTGATGCCTTTACCGGTCAGGTGTTCACCGGTAATCCGGCTGCCGTATGTGTGCTGGCCGAGTGGCTGCCCGATGCGCTTATGCAAAAGATAGCGGCAGAAAACAACCTTTCGGAAACAGCCTTTACGGTTAAGTCAGGAGATACATATACCATCAGGTGGTTTACTCCTGTGGCGGAAGTGGATTTATGTGGCCATGCCACCCTGGCCACCGCTTATGTGCTTTTTACGCAATATTTACCTGCAGCAACTGCTATTGAATTTTATTCGCCACACAGTGGCAATTTAACCGTAACCCGTGGCGGGGACTGGCTAACCCTGGATTTTCCGGCCGATATGCCGGCCGCAGCGCCAATGGATGAGCAGGTGGCCGAAGCCCTCGGCCAACGGCCGCTAAACATGCTGCGTGGTAAAACCGATTACCTGCTCCTATATGCTACGCAGGAGGAGGTTGTGCGGATAACCCCCGATTTCAATAAGCTGGTCAAGACAGACGTGCGGGGGGTGATTGTCAGCGCCCCCGGGAAAGATGTTGATTTTGTTTCCCGCTTTTTTGGCCCGCGGGTGGGGGTGAATGAAGACCCGGTTACCGGCTCTGCCCACACTACCCTAATCCCTTACTGGGCCGGCCGGTTGGGAAAAACCCGGTTAACCGCCAGGCAACTATCGGTACGGGGTGGTTATCTCCGGGGAGAATTTCTGGGCAGGCGGGTAAAAATATCCGGGCAGGCTGTACTTTACCTAATGGGGGAAATAGGGATATAATGACAGGCCGCCAGGTCGGCAAGGGCAAGCAGAGGTACGTAAAACCAGCCGGACAACCTCTATGACGCCCGTAACCAACCTGCAAATAAAATACGTCCGTTGCCCCGGGTTATTGACAGAACGCCTTTTCCCAAACAAATACTGACCTTTTTCTGCACCGGAGAAGCAGGGACTTGTTGGTTCCCGCACAAGGGTGTCTTCATACAAGCCCGGGTTTTTCAACCGGCCCGCCTGACGGGGTCAGGCGTACGCGGGCAACTGCACGGTTATTCAGGAAACCGGCACAGGCGTGATTTAATAGTATCGATATTGTCTATTAGAAGATAAAAAAAATCGATTTGACTTATATTGTAACTACATTTAGCTTTGTAGAACATACAAACCAAAAAAACCATGAGAAACATTGTATTTACTTATCTGATCTTACTGTTGTTGTTGGCTTCTTGCAATCAACAGGCCGACAGTCCGACAGCCGATGGCGCTTCAGGGGCTACGGTTAAAAAAAGCAACCTGAACAAACGCCTGACCACCAACAGCGATTGGTGGCCCAACCGGTTAAACCTGGATTTGTTGCGTAAGCACTCTTCCCTGACCAATCCGCTGGACGAGGGGTTTGACTATGCCCGGGAATTTCAAAAGCTGGATTACTTTGCGTTAAAGGAGGACCTACGCCAACTTATTAATGATTCACAGGATTGGTGGCCGGCTGATTACGGCAGTTATGCCGGCTTGTTCATCCGCATGGCATGGCATAATGCAGGTACGTATCGCACAGGCGATGGCCGGGGTGGTTCACGCTCGGCCCAGCAACGTTTTGCCCCCCAAAACAGTTGGCCCGACAACGCCAACCTGGACAAGGCCCGCAGGCTATTATGGCCGATCAAGAAAAAATACGGTAATCAAATCTCCTGGGCCGATCTGATTATGCTGGCCGGTAACGTAGCCCTGGAATCTACCGGTTTTAAAACCATAGGCATTGCGGCCGGCCGCACAGATGTCTGGGAGCCCAACGATGATGTTTACTGGGGTGCGGAAACCAAATGGTTAGATGACAGCAAACGTTATGCCGGGAAGCGGCAACTGGAGAAGCCCCTCGCAGCCGTGCAAATGGGTTTGATTTATGTGAACCCGGAAGGGCCCAACGGCAACCCTGACCCCCTTTTGGCCGCTAAGGATATTCGTGAAACCTTTGGCCGAATGGGCATGAATGATGAAGAAACCGTGGCCCTGATAGCCGGGGGGCATACCCTGGGCAAGGCGCACGGGGCCGCCAGTGCCTCGAACCTTGGGCCCGAGCCTGAAGCCGCGCCCATTGAAGAGCAAGGTTTCGGGTGGAAAAACGCCTATAAATCGGGTAAAGGGCCGGATGCCATTACCTCGGGGTTAGAGGTTGTCTGGACGTCCACTCCCGCCAAATGGAGTCACCTGTTTTTTTTCAGTTTGTTTGAACATGAATGGGAACTGACCAAAAGTCCGGCCGGGGCACACCAGTGGGTAGCCAAAGAGGCCAAAATGATGGTGCCCGATGCCTATGATAAAGGCAAGATGCACAAGCCCACGATGTTTACCACCGACCTGGCGTTACGCTTCGACCCAGCCTATGAAAAAATAGCCCGTAAATTCTATGAGAACCCCGATTTGTTTGATGATGCCTTTGCCCGTGCCTGGTTCAAACTTATCCACCGCGATATGGGGCCAAAATCTACCTATCTGGGGCCGGAGGCACCTCAGGAAGATTTTATCTGGCAGGATCCCATACCCCAGGCTGATTATGCGCTCATCAATGACCGGGATATAGCCGTCCTGAAGAAGGAAATCCTTAACTCGGGACTGACCATCAGCGAGATGGTGGTGACCGCCTGGGCCTCAGCTTCTACTTACCGGCACTCCGACCGCAGGGGAGGGGCCAATGGTGCCAGAATACGTTTGCAGCCGCAAATCAACTGGGAAGTGAACAACCCCAGGCAATTAAAACGGGTATTGGCCGTTTTAGAACAAATACAACAGGATTTTAATGCCGGCCCGGGGCCCCGAAAGGTATCTATGGCCGATTTGATTGTGCTGGCAGGCACTGTGGGCGTAGAGCAGGCTGTTCGCCATGCCGGTTATAATTTTGCCGTGCCCTTTACCCCTGGCCGTACGGATGCCACCGAGGAACAAACGGATGTTGAATCCTTTGCGGTGCTGGAACCCATGGCCGATGGTTTCCGCAACTACCTGAAAACCAAATATACCCTCTCTACCGAAGAGCTGCTGGTTGACAAAGCGCAACTGCTTACCCTTACCGCTCCCGAAATGACCGTACTGGTGGGCGGCATGCGGGCGCTGAGGGCCAATTATGACGGTAGTGACCACGGTATTTTTTCTACCGGTAAAGACAAGCTGACCAATGACTTTTTTGTCAATTTGCTAAGCATGCGCGTAGCCTGGGAACCTGTGTCGGAGGACCAGGAATTGTTTGTGGGCAAGGATATTAAAACCGGGGAGAAAAAATGGACAGCCACCCGGGCCGACCTGGTTTTTGGTTCCAATTCGGAACTCAGGGCCCTGGCGGAGTTTTATGCCCAGGACGACAATAAAGAAAAGTTTGTTAAAGATTTTATTGCTGCCTGGACCAAGGTAATGAACCTAGACCGCTTTGACCTGGCCTACCGGAACCTGGAAAGCAAGTAGCTATATTTCCGGCTCACGATAACCCACTGCCCGTAGAAATTTTACCAGGGCAGACTTCCCCTGCCAGCCAAACAGGCAGGGGAAGTTGTGGTTTGGGGCGTACTAGCCAAAATCTTCTGTCAGGGAGTTGAACACCAGCTTGCGGTAGAAAACCAGCACCCAGAGCAGGTAAAACACGAGGGTGCCGGCCAACACATACATGCCCGGGCCGAGGAAATAACGTATAGCAGCCGCCAGGATAAGCACGGGGCTTAGCTTAAGTAAAAAACCTAACCGTGTTGTAAAAAAACCAGGGATGTGCAGGCCGAAACCAAGGCCGAGGACTAAAATAACCTCGCCAACCAAAAAACCTATGGGAATGCCCCAAATAGCCTGGGGGGTAAAGGAAAAGAGGGCAATCGTAATCACTTCTGCGGCCAGGGCCCCGGTGAATACATATAAATTCAGGTTATCCTGCCGGTTGAGCAGGGCTTTGGCCTCGGCAGCGTTACGAAAAGAACTCAGCAGCATAATCACCCCGAACAAGGGTAGCAGCAAGGGATACCCGGCATAGGTATCCTGGTAAACCAGTTGCAGAGTGGTATCGTAAAACAGGATTACCGGTATGCTGACCAGCCCCCAGGCCAGCAGCGAGGCTTTGTCTATTTTGTTGGCTGTGTCACTTAGTTTGATCTCCTTGAAAAAGGTTTGCACGATGATGCGCAGGCCACCTTTATAAACGATGAGCAGTTTAAGCAGGCCGTTGACCAGGCCGATGATGGCAATTTCATAAAACCAGTTGGCAATCACCAGCACGCCCGGTACCAGCAGCACTCCGGCCACCTGGTAGAGCCCTACTTTCAGGTATTTAAAATAGAACTTGGCAAATTTTTTCCGGGGGGTGAAAAAATAATTTACCCCGTTGAAATAGGCGGAGATTATGCCGGCCAGCAAGATGCCCGAAGCCAGCAGGAGGATATACACCGGCACTACATCCGGGCCAAAAAAATAGCCGGTAACCAAGATGCCGATATTGGGCAGGGCTACCCTTAAGAAACTCAGGCTGGCGGCAATAATGGGTTTGCCATTGCCATACAGGGCGTAATCGCCATTAAGGGCCACCAGCGGGGCGTAGCAGTAAATAAGCAGGGTAATGTTGCCTTCCACCAGATAGGCCACGATGCCGAACAACATAACGAAAAAACTCAGGGTGAGCCTTGATGATTGCCCCAGCCGGTAGTTGGAATGCCAATTGCTTTGGGTGGCTACATTGCGGTTAACCGCCAGTTGAATGCCGAAGGAAATAATGGAGGCGACCAGCATGATGGTAGAATCGATTACCCCGAGGTAGCCGGCCACCTCTTTGCCCAGGTTGTTCAGCACATAGCTGATGGTAATGATGGAGATCAGGTGTGACAGGCCGGTAAACAGCGCTACCCAAAAAACCCGTTTAATCATGCTGGTTGTTTGCTTGCTTCAGGCACAAAGAAAATACATTATTTGGTAAACCAAGGGAAAGGGAAACGAAGCTTTTTACTTCAACGTGCGCCCTGTGGCCGCGCTACCTCAGCGTGCGGCTTGTGGCCAAAACGCTGAGGGAGGGGGTGTTTGGCGGTGACCTGCTGATTATGCTCAATTATCGCTATATTTGGTTTAGTGGATGCGAAAACCCAATATTGGCGAGAATTATCTGACTATGACCTTGAAACAGCCAGCGCGATGCTGCATAGCAAACGTTATTTGTATGTTGGGTTTATGTGCCACCAAACCATTGAAAAAATACTTAAGGCCTATATTGCCGGACACAAGACACAGGCACCGCCTTTTACGCATAGTTTAAGTCATTTAACGCGGAAGGCAGGACTTGACCATGAATTTGACGAGGCACAAAAATCGTTTATTGATGTTTTGGAGCCGTTAAATATTGAGGCCAGGTACCCTGTTCATAAAGAGCGGCTGTTAAAGAGCCTTTCTTATGACAGGTGTGTTGCTATTTTAAACAAAACGGAAGAGTTGCAGCAATGGATAAAAAGGAGGCTATAAAGAAAGTGAAAGCCTATGCCGCATTATTGGGGGGGCATTTTGATTTGGCGGGCGTGTATCTCTATGGCTCTTATGCCCGGGAAGACTATAAGGAAGATAGCGACATAGACGTGGCCATTGTGTTGCAAGGGGTAGTAGAAGACTTTTTTACGGTTAATCCGTTATTGTGGAAACTAAGGAGGCAGATAGATGACAGGATAGAGCCAATCGTTATAGAAAAAGATCATGACCCCCTGGGCTTTCTCGAAGAAATTAAAAAGTATGCCATAGAAATTCCGGTTGGGCAGGCTCATGGAAAAGTAACAGGCGGCTAATGCCGGAAAAGCACCCCAATGGGCCCGGATGGCGGCACGCTGCACCTGCCCTGTGGCCGCGCTACCTCAGCGTGCCGTTATCCCGCAGTGTCCGGCTTGTGGCCGAGACGCTGAGGGAAGGGGGTATTACAGTTTGCTGAGGACCTCCACGATGCGTTCGGTGGCATGGCCGTCCCACAGGGGCGGCACCCGGCCTTGCTTGTAGGTGCCGGTTTCTATTTGCTCAACATAGCGCAGCACCTCGGTTTCGTCAAACGGCACCAGGGTGTTGGTGCCCAAATCTACGGTGCTGGGGCGCTCGGTGTTGGGCCGCAGGGTGAGGCAGGGTACTCCCCGGTAGGTGGTCTCCTCCTGGATGCCCCCGCTGTCGGTGATTAAAAAGGCGGCTGCGGCAATGAGTTTTTGAAAGGCAAAATAATCGAGCGGCCCGGTGAGGGTGAGCCGGGGGATGGCCTTGAACGCCTGCCACAGGCCGAAACGTTGCAGGTTTTTGGTGGTGCGCGGGTGGATGGGAAAGACCAGTGGCCGGGAGGCGGTAATGCCGCGGATGATGCGCAGCAGGCTGGCCAGCCCGGCTTTGTTATCTACGGTGGCCGGGCGGTGCATGGTCATCAGGGCATAGCCTTTGGCCGCCAGGTTAAGTTGTTGCAAAATAGTATGCTGCTGTATTTCGGTATCGAAGGCCACCAGGGTGTCAATCATGGTGTTGCCTACGAGGTGCGGGGTGCCGGGCAGCTTTTCGGCCGCCAGATGGTCCAAGCCACTTTGCTCGGTAACAAAGAAGTGGTCGGTGAGTTGGTCGGTGAGCAGGCGGTTGATCTCTTCGGGCATGGAGCGGTCGCCCGAGCGCAGGCCGCTCTCTAAGTGGGCCAGGGGCAGGCCCGTTTTGTTGGCGGTAAGGGCGGCCGCCAGGGTGGAGTTGACATCGCCCACCACCATCATCATAGTGGGGTTGATTTGCCGGACATATTGCTCTATGCCAATCATGATTTCGCCCATGTTGGCGTTGGGGGTAGAGGTGGTAAGTTGCAGGTAGTGGTGGGGCTCAAAACCAAACTGGCGGAAGAACACCCTGGACATATTTTCATCGTGGTGCTGGCCGGTGTGCAGGATAGACAGCTTAAAACCGGGGTAGGCGGCCACCACCCGCGGGAACTGGGTGATCTTGATAAAATTGGGGCGGGTGCCTACGATAAGGAGGAGGTGCATGGGTTAGGTTAGAATACGTTTGTTTAAAACTATAAAGGTTAACGACAGTAACAGTAAAACAGATAGCCCTATTGTTAATCTTTTAAAATATGCTGATGGGAACTCAAAATCATTTAACCATAGTTCAAAAGTACTATACTTTGATTTTGGCTCCGGGCTAACCGAAAAATTTTGTTGATACCTTGCTATACTTTTATAATTGCCATTTACAGTAAATTCTTGCCCCAGTTCCGATCCTGTCCAACGAAGCGTATCATTACCGTGAGCCAGGGTTACTTCTTCGAGCTCTACATTACCAAAGGGTGAGATAGCCGGTTGAATATACAAATCTTTTGGCGGACTGGCTAAGCTAAGGAATAGCTCAATTTTGTTATACCCCGAATCGTAGCAGGTTGCAGCACCATAGTAAACGTTTTGCTGGTCCACTAGCTTAATGGCCAAGGTATTGCTAATGTCACTTTTAAGTGTTAAAGTAAAGCTTGTATTGGTGGAACCGTAATGGTTGGCAATGTTATCATAAAGAGGAAATAACCAGGGGTCGGTAAAGCCATTTATTCCTATGCTGCGAAACTTGATGGATTCCTGGCTGCATGATACTAGTTTTAGGTAGATATTGGGCTTGAAGTAACGTAGTATTTCCTGGCCGTTTAATTTTATGGTATGGCCGTTTACATTGATTAGAAGGTACGCTATGTCAATTTCCTGATTAGCTTTGGTTGACAAATCTATCCTGAACTTCTTATAATGACCATCCGGCA
>Ga0256839_1002626_pt1 | contig 19726 bp, 12 predicted proteins | sample 354166metaG_FD_185968 | JGI IMG/M metagenome (GOLD analysis project Ga0256839, IMG submission 185968) | Hydrothermal vent microbial communities from Mid Atlantic Ridge, Atlantic Ocean - 354-166 | ecosystem: Environmental > Aquatic > Marine > Hydrothermal vents | place: Atlantic Ocean: Mid... | reverse complement strand
CACCAGCGGCGTCGCCGCCTGCTACAGCGAAGCCTACGACAACCCGCCGGAATCCTTCCTGCCCCTGCGCTGTGAAGACATCGAGTATCGCGGTCATGCGCCGCGTCCGGTGCCGGGGGTGGGGGAAGAGGGCTGAGCTTTTCCTCCCTTGTTGGTTATTCCCCCCATTGCAACGATTCAGCTCACCACGGGGAAATGAAGCCCTGGTTGTCGCCGGGAATGGCACGAGACGCAGCGGTCGCAAAGGCGCAGAGGACGCAAAGGTTTTTTGAAAGGGTTTTCTTTGCGCCCTCTGCGCCCTTGCGTTCTTTGCGTTGATTCTCGTGGCCGATTCGGAAACCCGTGTTGCCCGCTGCATGCGCATGAATCCAGGCCGTCGTCGGGTCGGCCCCCCGGCTGCATGCTCTGTGGTCTCCGTGCCCCTGCGGTGAACAGATACCCCTGATCTTTCTTTCCCTTTTCGGCGCTGGCTGCCTTCAGCCCACCACCGTCCGTCGCCGCTCGCTCTGCCGGCGCAGGCTCTGCACGCGCAGGTTCATGGGCGGCACCTCTTCCGTGTCGATGCGTACGTCCAGCACCGTTGGCCCTTGCCGGCTGCACAGGGTCTCGATGTCCAGCGCCGCCATGTCTTGCGGTGAGTGAATGGTGATGCCCTCGGCGCCCATGGCCCGCGCCAGGGCGGCGAAGTCCGTCTCTGGCAGCTGGTGGGCGATGGACTCGGCGCCGGCCAGGCGCTGGCCATGCATGACCATCCCCAGGGCATGATCGTTGAGGATCACGAAGATGACGCTCAGCCGTTCGGCGACGGCGACGCTCAGTTCCTGTCCGCTCATGAGGAAGCTGCCGTCGCCGGTGATGCAGACCACCGGCCCGTCGGGATAGGCCAGGGCGGCGCCGACGGCGGCGCCGATGGCCCAGCCCATGGAGGAGAATTCGATGCTGGTGCGAAACAGGCCGCCATTGACGCCGCGGCGGTTGTGCAAGCGGCGTTCCCTGGGTTGCAGGTAGTGCACCGCCCAGGCCACGCTGTTGCCGGTGTCGGCGAAGAAGCGCGTGTTGGCCGGAAAGCGCTGGTTGAGTTCGTGCATCAGGCGCTGGGGTTTGATGGGCGTGGCGTCGGAATGGCACTTTGCCTCCTCGTCCAGGGTGAAGCAGGCGGGATCTTCAGACGCCGCGGGCGGCAGTGACGCCGGCGCCGGCGCGTTGGCCGTGCCGGCGGCCTCCATCTGCGCCATGATTTCCTCGAAGATGGCCAGTACGTGGCCGCGCACGTGCAGCCGCGCCATGGGTGAGCGGGTCAGGTTCTCGCTTACCGAGTCGATGTGCACCAGGCGTTCGTTGAGCAGGGCGGCCTCGTTCCAGCCGCCGCTGGCCCATTCGCTGAGGTTGGTTTCCACGGCGATGATCAGGTCCACCTCGGCCGAGGCCAGTACCGCCCGGGCGCTGCTGTGGCCGGCAAAGCCGATGACGCCGCGATAGCGCGGGTGATCGGGGTTGACCAGTCCCTTGCCGTGGGGGGTGGTGATGATGAAGGCGTCGAGTCTTTCGGCGAAGGCCATGATGGCGCCGATGGCCTCGCCACAGCCGCCGCCGAGGACGAGCACGACGCGCCGCGCGCGGGCGATGTCTTCGAGCAGCGCGGCGGTCTTTTCCGGGTCGACGATGTGGGGTGTCTGCAGCAGTTTCGGCAGATTGAAACGGGGGGTGCCGTCGGGCAGTTTCTGCCGCATGACGTCGAGGGGGATGCTCAGGTGCACGGGGCCGCGGGGGGAGTGAAAGGCGGTCATCACGGCGGTGATCAGCTTGTGTTGCAGCTGGTCGATGTGTGAGACGAGGCTGCTGTAGCGGGTGCAGTGCTGCAGCATGCTGACGGTGTCGATGCCGGTGCAGGAGGATTCCTGGAAGGCGCCGCGGCCGAAGGTGGGCAGCGCCGTCTGCGCCGAGATGGCCAGCAGCGGCACGTTGTTTTCGTAGGCGTCGGCGAGGCCGGTGATCATGTTGGTGGTGCCGGGGCCGGTGGTGGCGCAGCAGACGCCGAGGCGGCCGGTCTGGCGGGCATAGCCGTCGGCCATGAACACGGCGCCGTTTTCGTGCCTGGCCACCACCGGGCGAATGCCGCCGCGCCGCGAGCTGCGGGCGAGGGCGTCATACAGGGGCTCGATGGCGCCGCCGGGGATGCCGAAGATGTAGTCGCAGCCGATCTGTTCGAGGTAGTGAAGGATGATGTCGCTGGCGTCGAGGGTGGAGTGCTGGGGAGGATGGGTGCTCACGGTGACCTCGCTGTGGTTGAAGATGTCGATCCATATCTTGTGGCTATTTGCTGGCCGCTCAATATTACTAGCCCTGATATGAACGAGAACGGAGTCTGGGGAAAAAATTATTGTCAGCGCCCGTGCCTGGCCGGGTCGCCCCACAGGTTGACGATCTTGCAGAACAGTTCGGCGGTCTTTTCCGTGTCGTAGACGGCGGAGTGGGCGCGGTTGTTGTCCCATTCGATGCCGGCGGCGGCGATGGCGCGTGCCAGCACCGTCTGCCCGTAGGCCAGCCCGGCGAGGGTGGCGGTGTCGAAGGTGCTGAACTGGTGGAAGGGGTTGCGCTTGATGCCGGTGCGCGCCACCGCGGCCTTGAGAAAGGCGAGATCGAAGGCCGGGTTGTGGCCGACCAGGATGGCGCGCGAGCAGCCACTGCCCTTGATGGCATTGCGGATGGGTTCGAAGATCTTCTTCAGTGCCGGGCCCTCGGCCTCGGCGATGCGCAGCGGGTGGTGCGGGTCGATGCCGGTGAAGGCCAGTGCGGAGGCCTCCAGGTTGGCGCCGGGGAAGGGCTGTACGTGGGCGCTGACGGTCTGTCCGGGGTATACGCGACCCTCGCTGTCCATGTGAATGGGCACGGCGGCGATCTCCAGCAGGGCGTCGGTTTCGGCGTTGAAGCCGGCGGTTTCGACGTCGACGACGACGGGCAGGAAGCCGCGGAAACGGCGCGCAATGCCGCTCTTGGCGGCGGGCTCGCCGGCCTGCTCTTCGGTGGGATCGGGGCAGTCGGGGTTCACGGTATCTGTTATCTCTTTGGCTGCTTGTTTGATTGCAGGATGCCAGCCGGGTTGTAGGAGCGGACCCTTGGGCCGCGATCATGCAGCGGGTTATTCCATCGCGGCCCAAGGGTCCGCTCCTACAGGAAAAATCGGGTTTATGTTACCAGCTTCCAGTGCAGTGTCTCGCCGGCCAGGAAGGGCACCAGCGGCGCCTCGCCCTGGTCGTCGGCAAAGGGCAGGGTGTCCGGCACCCGCCAGTCCTGTCTGACCAGCGTAACCTGTTCTTTGTTGCGCGGCAGGCCGTAAAAATCGGCGCCGAAGTGGCTGGCGAAGCCTTCCAGTTTGTCCAGTGCGCCGGCCTGCTCGAAGGCGCTGGCGTACAGCTCGATGGCGGCGTGGGCGCTGAAGATGCCGGCGCAGCCGCAGGCGGACTCCTTGGCGTCCTTGGTGTGCGGGGCGCTGTCGGTGCCGAGGAAGAATTTCGGGCTGCCGCTGGTGGCGGCGGCCAGCAGCGCCTGGCGATGGCTTTCGCGCTTCAGCACCGGGAGGCAGTAGAAATGCGGGTGCATGCCGCCCACCAGCATGGCGTTGCGGTTGTAGAGCAGGTGCTGGGGGGTAATGGTGGCGGCAAGGTTCGGCCCGCTGCTGCGCACGAAGTCGGCGGCGTCGCGGGTGGTGATGTGTTCGAACACCACTTTCAGTCGGGGGTGGCGCTCGATCAGCGGCGCGAGCTGGTGGTCGATGAAGGCCTTCTCGCGGTCGAAGACATCGATGTCGGCGCGGGTCATCTCGCCGTGCACCAGCAGCGGCAGGCCGATCTCGGCCATGGTGGCAAGGGTGTCGTCGACCTTGGCCAGGTCGGTGACGCCGGCGTCGGAATTGGTGGTGGCGCCGGCGGGGTAGAGTTTCACCGCATGTATGTGGCCACTGCTCTTGGCGCGGCGCACCTCGCCGGCCGAGGTGTTGTCGGTGAGGTAGAGGGTCATCAGCGGCTGGAAGCCGCTGTCAGCGGGCAAGGCGTCGAGGATGCGTTGGCGATAGGCCAGGGCCCGTTCGGTGGTGGTCACCGGCGGGCGTAGATTGGGCATCACGATGGCGCGGTGGAACTGGCGTGCGCTGTAGGGCGCCACGGCGGCCATGGCCGGGCCGTCGCGCAGGTGCAGGTGCCAGTCGTCGGGGCGGGCGAGGGTGAGCTGATCCACGGGGTGTCCTGTTGCTGGCGGCGATGACTGACTATTATGCCATGTTTGTCACCCAGGTTGCGGGCGGCCCCGGCCTTTTCGCCGCTTGCTGGCTGATCCCGGGATTCTGCGTGGAAGGCGGGACATCACTGGCCGCGCTTGGGCCGGACCGGTGGCTTGGGGTGGCAGCTGGCACAATCTCCGGTTACCGGCGGGTGGGCGAGTATGTGAGATGTTGCGGCGGGCGTGGCGGAGACGGTGGGCGTGGCGGTGCCGAGGGTCAGAAGGACTGCCGCCATCCCCGCTCTTGCAAGATGTTTGGATGTGCCCTGGTTGCGCTTTGGGTTCTTCATTGCGTTACTCCTTGGTTGGGGGGGGGCAATCTCATGGCGTTGCGTCGCAGGCCTGGATCATGGGGAAAGGCCCGCCGTTGTTTTTGTAGCCACAATCGTCCTCGGTCCAGTTGCCGCTTTGCTTGAAGGTGACGACGTAGAGCTTGGCGTTGAGGTAGTACGGGCCATTGACGTAGCCGTCGCCGACCCAGTTGGGGTCGGTGTAACGGTCGATGACGGTTCCCGGCGGCAGGCCGACCTCGGGCCCCACGTCATTCAGGTTGACCAGCAGCGCCTTGTTTTTCCAGCCATGGGGCACGGCTACGTGGCAGTTGGTGCAGGCAAAGGTGCTGCCGAAGCCGCCACTGCCTGAGTTCGCCGGGCTATTGGCTATGTCCGCATGCAGGATGTGGAGGTTGACCCTGGAGGTGTCATAGGGTGTGTAGCCGCACCCGACAAAGCTTATCCCCTGGGAGTCCCGGAAGCCGCTCAAGCCCGGGGCGGTGTTGTTGGGATTGGCATAGTCGTTCCAGCTGTGGCATTTGAAACACAGGTGGTCGGTGGTGGTGCCGGATACCCCCTGCTGGACATAGCCGGTGGTGTTGTCCCACTGCCCCTTGAGCAGGAAATTGTTGGTTGAGCCGTGCGGGCCCCAGGGATTGCCGTTTTCGCCGCCATCGGGCACCACGGTGCCGGGCGCGGTATTCGTGCCGTGGCAGTCGGAGCAGTACATGGTTTGGTTGCCCACGTTGGTGCCGGGCCCGTCGTTCCACGGCGCGAGGAAGTTGGATGCATCCATGAGCCGGACGGCGGCGGTGCGGCCGGTATTGTCCATGACGGGGTGCCAGGAGCGGTGATTGTTCGTGGCATAGGCCGGCGTGGCCCCGCCGGATGTGCCCGAGGTGCCTTCGCCCTTGTGGGTGGAGGGGGCGTGGAATTCCATGGCCTGGTTGGTGTAGTGGGTCACGCTGTTGGTGCCGTAGGGCGTGCCGCCGCCCGAGTTGCCCAGCTGGGGCGGCGAGTCATAGGCATAGTTGGAATGGCACTTGAGGCACACTTGGTACTCGCGCGTGACATAGGGCTGGGTGACGTCGGTGGGGCCGTTGATCGGCGGATTTCCCCGCTTGACCTGGAAGTCGAACGGGTCGACGGCGAATTCATCGGATACATAGACCGGCTCGACGCCCCAGGCGCCGCGCAGCACGCCGGAGGCGAGGTTGCTGTGGGGGGCGCTGTGGTCGTGGGTGCCGGCGGCATCCGGTGTCGAGGGGTCGGCGTTGAACAGGCGGTTGCGGATGACGCGGTGCGGGTTGTGGCAGTCGGTGCATTCGGCATGGCGATTGAGCAAGTTGCCTTTGCCTAGCTTGGCGGGGGATTCGAGGAAGTCCTTGCCGCTTTCCGCCAGTGTGCTTGAGCCAATGTCGTGTATCTCTGCGCTTGCGGGTTGCTCGAAGTTGGTGATGGGCATGCGTATGGGGAGGGCGAAATCGCTCTTGATGTCGGGAACCTCGGTGTTGAACCCCTGGCTTGTCAGCGTGCCGCCATCGCTGGAATGGCAGGCATAGCAGGTTTCCTCGATGGCCGATCCGCCGCCTTGTCTGACGCCGCTGGCGGTCAGGGTGCCGTCCGTGCCTTCGCGCAGCAGTCTTCTCGAACCCTGGGTCGAATGGGTGTCGTGGCAGCCCAGGCAGGCAGATTCCCATACCTGTGTGCCGAGGGGGAATTCCCTCAGCGTGGCCGCGCTGGCCGAATACTGTTCGTTGGCGACCTGTTCGTCGGCATGCGCCGAGCCCACCCAGCCCGCCTTGTCGTGGCAGGCCAGGCAGATGATGTCGTTTGCCTGGTTGAAGAGCGTAGTCCCCGGGCTGACCTTTTGCAGCCGGTTGAGGCGCAGGAACTTGATGTCTTCATTGGGATCGGTGCTGCGTATGTGGGGGTCGTGGCAGCTGATGCACTGAACCTGGCCTTGCTCAAGGGGCACGGCGGGCAGGATGCCGCTGGAGCGGGTGCCCAGATGGGCCTCGAGTTGCGGGTCGCGGAGCTCCCCATCGGCGGCTGCCAGGGCGGAGTCATAGGTGAATGAAATCGGGTGGTCGTTGGTGAGATCGGTGCCCAGATTTCGGGTGTAGCCGGTGGTGACGCCTTCGCCGGCCGGCATAGTCGTTCCTCCGCCCAGGATGGTCATGCTGATGTCCTCGGTGGTGGCGTCTTGATCCGTGAAGGCCCCATTGAGCACATTCACGGCGCCGATGGCCAGGGAGCCATCGTGACAGGACAGGCAGAGCTTGGAGGCGCCGCTGGGTTGGCTGCTCGTGGCTTCCATGGAGGCGGAATCGTAGGGGACATAGGTTGCGCCGGACAATTTGCGGTTCCAGAGAGGGCCTGCGTTTGCCTCGGCGGCGTGGGGCGTGTGGCAAAACACGCAAATCTGCGACTCGGACGTTGCGGCCACGCGGCGGGATTGTCCGCCGGGCAGGGAAGGCGTGATGGTGGCGGAGAAGTTGTGGGGGGTGTTCTGAATGTCGGAAATGCGATTGTTCGGCAGGCTGCCGGCCTCGGTCACGGTTGGAAGCGCGACCCACAAGAAGAAATGGAAGAAAAGGATTTTCCCTTTGAAAACAGGGTTTTGTATGTTGCCCATGCCAAGATCCTTCCGTTTTATTCGGGGGCGCTACACCGAAAGCAATTGTATTTCATTTCTACAGATCGTCACATCAGCCATAGTAGTTAATAGCAAAGGGGGGTTCAACGATAAAAAAATTCTATGCTGGGCGTGAAGGCCACCCAAGGGGCTTGACGCGGACATGTAGGGGCTGGCGCCCCGCCTGCTACCCGGGCACAATGCCAGCGTCCCTCGTCTCTATAACCTGGAACCTGGACCTGCGGGTTCGGGTATGTCTGGTCAGTCATGCCCCCTGAGTTGAGGATCATTGTCATTCGGAGGACGCGTGCGTATTTCCCGTATTTACTGTCCGGTTGCGTTGAGCCGTGGCCGGATCATCGAACTGGATGGCCAGGCGGCGGTGCATCTGACCCGTGTGCTGCGCCTGCGTGCCGGCGATGCGTTGTGCCTGTTCAACGGCGAGGGCGGTGAGTTTGCCGCGCGGCTGCTGGAGGCGGGGCGACGCACGGCGCGTGTCGAGGTGGGCGAGTTCGTCGACCGTGAGCTGGAGTCGCCGCTGGAGCTGGTGCTGGCGCAGGGGGTGTCGCGGGGCGAGCGCATGGACTATACGGTACAGAAGGCGGTGGAGCTGGGTGTGTCGCGCATCGTGCCGCTGGAGACCTCGCGCACGACCGTCAACCTCGGCGGCGAGCGGCGCGACAAGCGGCGGACTCACTGGCAGGGCGTGGTGGTCGCCGCCTGTGAGCAGAGCGGCCGCAACCGGGTGCCGCCGGTGGCGCCGGTGCGGACGCTTGAAGACTGGCTGGCGCAGGTGGCGTCCGAGGACGGCCTGAAGCTGGTGTTGCACCATCGCGCCGAGCAGTCGCTGTCGGCGCTGCCGAGACCCGATGGCCCGGTGATGCTGCTGATCGGCCCCGAGGGCGGCCTGGCCCCGGCCGAGATCGACGCCGCCATGGCCAGCGGTTTTCACCCCCTGCGCCTCGGCCCGCGCGTGCTGCGCACCGAGACGGCAGCCGTGGTGGCGATGTCGGTATTGCAGGGGTTGTGGGGGGATCTTCTTTGAGTGTTTAGTGCTGGGTGTTTGGTGCTTGGTGGTGAGGCGTGCGCACGCCGTCCTCGGCCCTAAAAAAGCGGGTTGTTTATTCTGAAACCTGGAGTTTGTATCATGTCCCCATGGCGGATCAGGAAACCTTTGCCAGCCGGCTGACGGCGCTCATCAAGGAACAGGGCATGTCGCATGCCGAGGTGGGACGCGCCGTGGGCGTGTCCGGGCAGGCCGTGGGCAAGTGGGCCAAGGGCGGCAATATCGAATACGACAACCTGCAGATGCTGGCGCGCCTGTTCGGCGTCAACTGGATCTGGTTGCGTTACGGCGACGATGCGATGATTTCCTTCAGCGAGCGCCGCACCGGCAGCAAGACACGGCGGGCGGTGATCCGCGAGATCGTCGACAACGAGGAGCGCCTGCGCCTGGCCCTGGAGGGGGCGGAGATCGGCGTCTGGGACATGGATCTCATCAGCGACCAGGTGGTGTTGTCCGAGGTGGCGGCACGCCTGCTGGGCGTGGGGCCGAGCGGCTTTCATGGCGGCCGGCAAGAGCTGCTGCAATTTGTTCACGGTGAAGACCATGAGCGGGTTGCGGAGGCCCTGGAGCGGGTGCTGGAGGACCGCGCCGAACGTTTCGATATTGTCCACCGCCTGGCCGGCAGCGAGACGCGGCTGCGTCAGCGGGGACATTTGTTCCGTGATGAGGCGGGGCGCCCGGTACGGGTGCTGACGGTGCTCTCCGTGGCAGAATAGCGGCCGTGGGCCGGTCATGGGTTTTGTTTATAACCGCATTGATTCTATTTGGTTTTTTGTCTCCCGCCAGGCGGCCATGTCTGCGCCCCAAGCTTGACCTAGGGCGCTAAAACGACGATCATGCCGCGTTTTCCGGCGCCGACGCTCTGCGAAGCGGGTTTTGGCCTGTTCGCGGAACGGCCTGGCGCTTCCCGTTATTCACATTGAACCCTGTCGGCGGTGGCCAAGGCTTGCGCCGGGGGGCGATGCACTTGCCCGGCGCGCGAGCGCTGTTACGAGGCCGGCGGAAACGCTTCCGTCAGGCCGTCGGTTTCCAAAGAGGTTGGAGAATGTCCCAGCAATCACAGCTCCCCGATGTCGATACCGCAGAAACCCAGGAGTGGCTCGAAGCCCTGGAAGCGGTGATCGAGAACGAAGGCGTCGAGCGCGCCCATTTCCTGCTCGAACAGCTTATCGACAAGGCGCGCCGTTCCGGCGCCAACCTGCCCTATTCGGCCAACACGGCCTATGTGAACACCATCCCGCCGCATCTCGAGGCCCATCATCCCGGTGACCAGGCCATCGAGGAGCGCATTCGCACCTACATCCGCTGGAACGCCATGGCGATGGTGGTGAAGGCCAATCGCAAGGCCTCGGAGCTGGGTGGGCACATCGCCACCTTTGCCTCGGCGGCGACCCTCTATGACGTCGGCTTCAACCATTTCTGGCATGCGCCCAGCCACGAGCACGGCGGCGACCTGATCTTCTTCCAGGGCCACGCCTCGCCCGGCGCCTATGCGCGCGCCTTTCTCGAAGGCCGGCTGACGGAAGAGCAGCTGGACAACTTCCGCCAGGAGGTGGACGGCAAGGGCATCTCGTCCTATCCGCACCCGCACCTGATGCCGGACTTCTGGCAGTTCCCCACCGTGTCCATGGGCCTCGGTCCCATCATGTCCATCTACCAGGCGCGTTTCATGAAGTACCTGCACCACCGCGGCCTGGCGGACACCCGAAACCGCAAGGTATGGGCCTTCGTCGGTGACGGCGAGACCGACGAGCCGGAGACCCTCGGCGCCACCTCGCTGGCCGGCCGCGAGAAGCTGGACAACCTGGTGTGGGTGGTGAACTGCAACCTGCAGCGCCTCGACGGCCCGGTGCGCGGTAACGGCAAGATCGTGCAGGAGCTGGAGGCCGGCTTCCGCGGCGCCGGCTGGAACGTCATCAAGGTGCTGTGGGGCAGCTACTGGGATCCGCTGCTGGCCATGGACAAGGACGGCCTGCTGCAGCAACGCATGATGGAGTGCGTGGACGGTGACTTCCAGAACTACAAGTCGAAGGATGGCGCCTACGTGCGCGAACACTTCTTCAATACCCCGGAACTCAAGGCCATGGTGGCGAAGATGTCCGACGAGGACATCTGGCGTCTCAATCGTGGCGGCCACGATCCGCACAAGGTCTATGCGGCCTACAAGGCGGCGGTGGACCACCGGGGCCAGCCCACGGTGATCCTGGCGCAGACGGTGAAGGGCTACGGCATGGGCTCCGCCGGCGAGGGGCAGATGCGCACCCACTCGCAGAAGAAGCTGCAGGACGACGAGATGCTCGCCTTCCGCGACCGCTTCAACGTGCCCCTGTCCGACGAGGAGGCCGCCAGCTGCACCTACTACAAGCCGGCCGAGGATTCGCCGGAGATGCAGTACATGCATGCCCGCCGCAAGGAACTGGGCGGCTACCTGCCGGTGCGCAAGCACCAGGCGGCGCCGCTGGAGATCCCGCCCCTGTCCGCGTTCCAGTCCCTGCTCGACGGCAGCGGCGAGCGCGAGATGTCCACCACCATGGCCTGGGTGCGCATGCTCACCATCCTCTGCCGCGACAAGAACATCGGCAAGAACATCGTGCCCATCGTGCCCGACGAGGCCCGCACCTTCGGCATGGAAGGCATGTTCCGCCAGCTCGGCATCTACTCCTCCGTGGGGCAGCTCTACACGCCCCAGGACAAGGACGAGATCATGTTCTACAAGGAGGACAAGAGCGGGCAGATCCTCGAGGAGGGCATCAACGAGGCCGGCGCCATGTCGTCCTGGATCGCCGCCGCCACTGCCTACAGCTCGCACGGCGTTAACGTGATCCCCTTCTACATCTATTACTCCATGTTCGGCTTCCAGCGCGTCGGCGACCTGGCCTGGGCGGCCGGCGACATGCACGCGCGCGGTTTCCTCATCGGCGGCACCGCCGGGCGCACCACCCTGGCCGGCGAGGGCCTGCAGCACGACGACGGTCACAGCCTGGTGCTCTCCAGCACCATCCCCAACTGCGTCAGCTACGACCCCACCTTCGCCTACGAGATGGCAGTGATCATCCATCACGGCATGGAACGCATGTTCGCCAGGCAGGACGACGTGTACTTCTACGTCACCGCGATGAACGAGAACTACACCCACCCGGCCATGCCCAAGGGCGTCGAGGAAGGCATCGTCAAGGGCCTGTACCTGTTGCAGAAGGGCGGCCGCAAGAAGAAGCGCGTGCAGCTCATGGGTTCCGGCACCATCCTGCGCGAGGTGATCGCCGCCGCCGAGCTGCTGGCCGACGACTGGGGCGTGGACGCCGACATCTGGAGCGCCCCCAGCTTCACCGAACTGGCCCGCGAGGCGCGCGACTGCGACCGCTGGAACCGCCTGCACCCCACGGAGACGCCGCGCGTGCCGTACGTGGCGCAGTGCCTGGCGGGACACAGCGGCCCGGTGATCGCTGCCACCGACTACATCCAGGCCTACCCGGACCAGATCCGCAAGTGGGTGCCGGGGCGCTACGAGGTGCTGGGCACCGACGGCTTCGGCCGCTCCGACACCCGCGCCCAGCTGCGCAAGCACTTCGAGGTGAACCGCCATCACGTGGTGGTGGCCGCCCTCAAGGCGCTGGCCGACGAGGGCGCCCTGCCCGCCGGCAAGGCGGCCGAGGCCATCGACAAGTACGGCATCGACGCGGACAAGATCAACCCGCTGTACGCCTGAGCGGGGGAGAGAAAAAACAATGAGCAAAGAGATACACGTACCCGATATCGGCGACTTCGACAGCGTCGAGGTGATCGAGGTGCTGGTGGCCCCCGGCGACACCATCGCCGCCGAGGACTCGCTGATCTCCGTGGAGTCCGACAAGGCCACCATGGAGATCCCCGCCCCCGAGGCCGGCGTGGTCCAGGAGGTCAAGGTAGCCGTCGGTGACAAGGTCTCCGAGGGCAGCCTGATCCTGCTGCTGGAACCGGCCGCCGAGGGGGCAGTGGCCGAGGCGGCGGGAGAGGACGCCGAGCCCGCGCCAGCCGCCGCCGAACAGGCCCCCGCCGCGCCGGCCCCGGCCGAGAGCGCCCGGATCGAGACCGCTCCCGCGCCGGCGCCCGCCCCCCGCGCCCACGTGCCGCCCACCGAGGGCAAGATCGACGAGGCCGGCTTCTCCCGCGCCCACGCCAGCCCCGCGGTGCGCAAGTTCGCCCGTGAACTGGGCGTGGATCTGGGGCGCGTGGAGGGCAGCGGGTCCAAGGGCCGCATCCTCAAGGAGGACGTCAAGGGCTTCGTCAAGCGCGCCCTGTCGCAGCCGGCCGCCGGCGGTGGTCTGGGCGTGGCGCCCATGCCGGAGATCGACTTCGGCCAGTGGGGCGAGGTGGAAACGAAGCCCCTGTCCAAGATCAACAAGCTCACCGGCCAGTTCCTGCACCGCAACTGGGTCACCATCCCCCACGTCACCCAGTTCGACGAGGCGGACATCACCGACCTGGAGACCTTCCGCAAGTCCATGGCCGCGGAGTACAAGGAGAAGGGCATCCGCATCACGCCGCTGGTGTTCCTGATGAAGGCTCTGGTCTCGGCGATGAAGGAATTTCCGCGCTTCAACGCCTCCCTGGACCCGGCCGGCGAGAACCTGATCCTCAAGCACTACTACAACATCGGCATCGCCGTGGACACCCCGGACGGCCTGGTGGTGCCGGTGGTGCGCGAGGTGGACCGCAAGTCGCTGGTGGAGCTGGCCGTGGAGCTGGGCGAGATCAGCGCCAAGGCGCGCGACAAGAAGCTCAAGCCGTCCGACATGCAGGGCGGCTGCATGACCATCTCCAGCCTCGGCGGCATCGGCGGCACCGCCTTCACGCCCATCGTCAACGCCCCCGAGGTGGCCATCCTCGGCGTCTCGCGTTCCAAGATGCAGCCGGTGTGGAACGGCGAGACCTTCGAGCCGCGCCTGATCCTGCCGCTGGCGCTGAGCTACGACCACCGGGTCATCGACGGCGCCGACGGCGCGCGCTTCACCGCCTTCCTCAGCCGCGTGTTGTCCGACACGCGCCGCCTCCTTCTGTGACGGGGAACCCGACATGAGCATCGAAGAAATCCAGGTTCCGGACATCGGCGACTTCGAGGCCGTGGACGTCATCGAGGTGCTGGTGGCCCCCGGCGACACCATCGCCGCCGAGGACTCGCTGATCTCCGTGGAATCCGACAAGGCCACCATGGAGATCCCCGCGCCCAAGGGCGGCACCGTGAAAGACGTACTGGTGAAGGTGGGGGACAAGGTCTCCGAGGGCACCCCGATCCTCACCCTGGCGGTGAGCGAGGGCGACGCCCCGGCCGAGGCGCCCGCCGAAGCCCCGGCCGCGACCGAGAAGCCCGCCAGCGCCCCGGCGCCCGCCGCCGCCCGCTTCGACGGCCCCGCCGACCTGCAGACCGAGGTGCTGGTGCTGGGCTCCGGCCCCGGCGGCTACACCGCCGCCTTCCGCGCCGCCGACCTGGGCAAGCAGGTGGTGCTGGTGGAGCGTTTCGATGCCATCGGCGGCGTCTGTCTCAACGTCGGCTGCATCCCCTCCAAGGCCCTGCTGCACACCGCGCAGGTGATCAACGAGGCCGCCGAGTTCGCCGACATCGGCGTGCGCTTCGGCGAGCCCCGGATCGACCTCGACAAGCTGCGCGGCTTCAAGGACGGCGTGGTGGGCAAGCTCACCGGCGGCCTCAAGGGCCTGGCCAGGCAGCGCAAGGTGCAGATCGTGCACGGCTACGGCCGCTTCACCTCGCCCAATACCGTCGAGGTGGAGGGTGCCGACGGCAACAAGACCGTGATCGGCTTCGACAACGCCATCATCGCCGCCGGCTCGCGGGTCACCAAGCTGCCCTTCATCCCCTGGGACGACCCCCGGGTGATGGACTCCACCGACGCCCTGGAACTGGCCGAGGTGCCCAAACGCCTGCTGGTGGTGGGCGGCGGCATCATCGGCCTGGAGATGGCCACGGTGTACGACGCCCTGGGCAGCCAGGTGTCGGTGGTGGAACTCTCCCCCGGCCTGATCCCCGGCGTGGACCGCGACGTGGTGCGCCCCCTGGAGCGGCGTATCAAGAAGCGCTACGAGAACATCTGGACCCGCACGAAGGTCACCGCCATCGAGCCGACCAAGAAGGGCCTCAAGTGCTCCTTCGAGGGCAAGGGGGCTCCCGAGAGCGATACCTTCGACCGCGTGCTGGTGGCCATCGGCCGCTCGCCCAACGGCCGGCTCATCGACGCCGACAAGGCCGGCGTGGCGGTGGACGAGCAGGGCTTCATCGCCGTGGACAAGCAACAGCGCACCAACGTGCCGCACATCTTCGCCATCGGCGACATCGTCGGTCAGCCCATGCTGGCCCACAAGGCCACCCACGAGGGCAAGGTGGCGGCGGAGGTGATCGCCGGCCTGAAGTCCTTCTTCGACGCGCGCACCATTCCCTCGGTGGCCTACACCGACCCCGAGGTGGCCTGGATGGGCAAGACCGAGGACCAGTGCAAGGCCGAGGGCATCGAATACACCAAGGGCGTGTTCCCCTGGGCCGCCAGCGGCCGCTCCCTGTCGCTGGGCCGTGACGAGGGCATGACCAAGGTGCTGTTCGACGCGGACCACCGCATCATCGGCGCCGCCATCACCGGCCCCAATGCCGGCGAGCTGATCGCCGAGGCGGTGCTGGCGCTGGAGATGGGCGCCGACGTGGAAGACATCGCCCTGACCATCCACCCGCACCCGACCCTGTCGGAGACCTTCAACTTCGCCGCCGAGGTGGCCGAGGGCACCTGCACCGACATCTACGCGCCGAAGCGCAATAGCTGACCGGGAAAGATCCAACGCAAAGGCGCGAAGACGCAAAGAACGCAAAGTTTTGTAGGTTGGGGTTCGCAGGCTCACCCCAACCTGCGGCAAATAAAACTTTTGCCACAGAAGCTCGGAGTACACACAGAGTTAACAAATATTTCTCTGTGTGCTCCGTGCCTCTGTGGCCAACAGAGATACCTGAACCTACGGATTCAGGTGATAGTCAACAGGCAATAATTATGTCGAAGATCAAAATCAACAAGGCCGTGCTCGCCTACTCCGGCGGGCTGGACACCTCCATCATCCTCAAGTGGCTGCAGGACGAATACGACTGCGAGGTGGTGACCTTCACCGCCGACATCGGCCAGGGCGAGGAGGTGGAGCCGGCGCGCGCCAAGGCCCAGGCGGCCGGGGTGAAGGAGATCTACATCGACGACCTGCGCGAGGAATTCGCCCGCGACTTCGTGTTCCCCATGTTCCGCGCCAACGCCGTCTACGAGGGCGAATACCTGCTCGGCACCTCCATCGCCCGCCCGCTGATCGCCAAGCGCCAGATCGAGATCGCCAACGAAACCGGTGCCGACGCCGTGTCCCACGGCGCCACCGGCAAGGGCAACGACCAGGTGCGCTTCGAGCTGGGCTACTACGCCCTCAAGCCCGACGTGCACGTCATCGCCCCCTGGCGCGAGTGGGACCTCAATTCCCGCGAGAAGCTGATGGCCTACGCCGAGGCCCACGGCATCCCGGTGGAGCAGAAGCGCGGCAAGAAGTCGCCCTATTCCATGGACGCCAACCTGCTGCACATCTCCTACGAGGGCGGCATCCTGGAAGACCCCTGGGCCGCCCCCGAGGAGACCATGTGGCGCTGGACCGTATCGCCGCAGGACGCCCCGGATCAGCCCGCCATCATCGAGCTGACCTACCGGCGCGGCGACATCGTCGCCATCGACGGCCAGGCGATGACGCCGGCACAGGTCATGGAGCACCTCAACCAGCTGGCCGGCGCCCACGGCATCGGCCGCGACGACATCGTCGAGAACCGCTACGTGGGCATGAAGTCGCGCGGCTGCTACGAGACCCCCGCCGGCACCGTGATGCTCAAGGCCCACCGCGCCATGGAGTCCCTGACCCTGGACCGCGAGGCCACCCACCTCAAGGACGAGCTGATGCCGCGCTACGCCAAGCTCATCTACAACGGTTTCTGGTGGAGCCCGGAGCGCGAGATGCTGCAGGCCCTCATCGACGCCTCCCAGGCCACCGTCAATGGCCGCGTGCGCCTCAAGTTGTACAAGGGCAACGTCATCGTCGAGGGCCGCGAGTCCGATACCGACAGCCTGTTCGATGCCAGCATCGCCACCTTCGAGGACGACGAGGGCGCCTACAACCAGCAGGATGCCGAGGGCTTCATCAAGCTCAATGCCCTGCGCCTGCGTATCGCGGCGGCGCGAAAGGCAAAATAATCAGTAACTATTCAGCTCACCACAGAGACACGGAGGCACAGAGAAAGGCTCCTCAGGTTCATGCCGGGAACGGAATGAAATGCAGAGGGCGCAAAGGAAATCCTTGCAGAAAACCTTTGCGCCCTTTGCGTTGGATATGGTGGTCCGGCCTCCGCTGCCAACGTCCCCTGATTCACCACAGAGACACGGCGTTCACGGAGAAATGAAATGCCCGGTCGTCGGGGCGGCCCACATCGCCACCCGGGGCATTGCCTCCCACTGATGTATTCTCTGTGTCCTCTGTGCCTCTGTGGTGAATAGATACAATCATCATTCCGCGCGCCATCTCCGCGCACTGCCTCCGCGAATGATCCTGGCGGGAACCCGGCCGGCCGGGTTTCTATTGCGCTGGCCGGTAACTGTGGCTATATTTCGGGGCGGACTCTAAACCTGTGGTTTCACTTTTGTGGGCCGCGGCCAGAGAATTTAGGATAATCCCTGCTTTAGGTGGTTTGATTGCAATCCCGACTTAACCTTGTCAAGGGAATCAATCAAAAGGACTTGTCGGATTTCGCCGCGGCACCAGGGGAGGGTATCGTCGCCCTCGATCCGGGCGGCTGTCTGCTGGACATGAACCCAGAGGCCGAGCGCATCCTCGGCTGGACGCTGGCCGAGCTGAAGGGCCGGGATTTCTTCGCCGAGACACACCTCAAGTTTACCGATATCCGCACCCTGGGCTCCGCGCCCTGTCCGGCGCTGAACAGCGTCAACTGTTCCCATCTCAACATCAATGCCCGCCTGCAACATCGCAACGGCGCGCAGCTGGACGTGAGTTTCATGCTCTCTCCCCTGTTCGATGCCGGTCGCGTGGTGGGCAAACTGTTCGTGTTCCGCGAACAGGGCGACGCGCACAGCGGCGCCGGTACCGGCACCGAGGCGGCGCTGGTGGCCGCCGCGGCCAGTCTCATCGTCCGGCTGGACGCCGAGGGCCAGGTGCAGTACTGCAACCATCCCGGCAACTGGCTGTTTGGCGACGAGCCCACCGCGGAATTCATCCCCGAGGCGGTCTTCACCCTGCTGCGCGAGTGTCCCAACCAGCTGGACCAGCAGACCCTGCTCCAGCGCCGCTGGAGCCGTCACGAGGGGCGCGAGGTTTGCGTGTCGTGGTCCGTGTCGGTGCTGCGCGACGCCGATGGCGCGGTGACGGGTGCGGTGTGCGTCGGCACCGATTGCACCGATCACGACCTCTACGAGAAGACCCAGCGCCAGCAGCGCCGCATGACGCGGGCGGTGTTCGAGCACATCAATGACGGCGTGATCGCGGTGGATGCCGAGGGGCGGGTGGAATACCTCAACCCGGTGGCCGAGAACCTCACCGGCTGGTCCTTCGAGGAGGCCGAGGGGCTGCCGCTGAAGGACATCTATCACGTGATCGATGAATTCACCCAGGAGGCCAAGGAAGACCCGGTGGCGCGCTGCCTGCGTGACCGCGCCTGCGACCAGGAACAGAGCACCGGCATGCTGCTGCGCCGCGGTGGGCTGGAGTTCTGCATTCAGGACATGGCCATGCCGGTGCGTGACATCCACGGCAACATCAACGGCGCGGTGGTGGTGTTCAGCGATATCTCCGAGCTGCGCGGGCTGGAGCGCTGGGTGGAATACGAGGCCAGTCACGACAGCCTCACCGGCCTCTTCAACCGCCGCCAGTTCGAAGCGCGCCTGCAGGAGGCGCTGGACAGCGTCTGTGACGACGAGCGCCAGCACGCCCTGTTCTACCTCGACCTGGATCATTTCCAGGTGATCAACGACAGCTATGGCCATGTGGCGGGAGACCGGTTGCTGAAAGAGCTGTCGCGGGAGCTCAAGACCAAGCTGGGGGAGGGCGCCTGCCTGGCGCGACTGGGCGACGACGAGTTCGGCATCCTGCTCGAGAACATCTCTACCGAGGCGGCCCGGCGGCAGGCGCGCGAACTGTGCAAGCTGGTGCGCGCCTATCGATTCCTGTGGGAAGACAAGCCCTTCGAGATCGGCGCCAGCATCGGCCTGGTGCCGATCACCTCGTGTTGGCGCGACGTGGGCGAGCTGATGCGCATGGCGGATTCCGCCTGTTACGTGGCCCGGGAGCGGGGCGGCAACCGCGTGCACGTCTACCAGGCGGGCGACGCGGCGCTGGCGCAGCGCAAGGGCGAGATGCAGTGGATACCGATCGTGCGCCTGGCCCTGCTGGAGGACAATTTCCGCCTCTATTGCCAGAACATCGTGCCGCTGGCCGGCGACGCCAATGCCCCGGCGCACTTCGAGGTGTTGCTGCGCATGGTCAACACGGAAGACGAGATCGTGCGCCCGGCGGCCTTCATCGCCGCCGCCGAGCGCTATCACCTGATGCCGGAGATCGACCGCTGGGTGATCGCCAATACCCTGCGCCTGCTCGGCGAGCGACGCCAGCGTGGCGATGACAACAGCCTGTTCTCCATCAACATCTCCGGCCAGTCCCTGGACGACGAGGATTTCCTCGGCTTCGTCGTCGACCAGCTGCACTTCAGCGACGTGCCGCCGGAGAACATCTGTTTCGAGATCACCGAGACCGCCGCGGCCTCGAACCTGATCATTGCGCAGCGCTTCATCGCCATCCTGCGTGGCATGGGCTGCCGTTTTGCGCTGGACGATTTCGGTCGCGGCATCTCATCCTTTGCCTACCTGAAGAACCTCAAGGTCGACTATCTCAAGATAGACGGCATGTTCGTCAAGGATCTGGCCGAGGACGAGGTGGGGCATGCCATGGTGGAGTCCATCAACAACATCGGCCACACCATGGGCGTGCAGACCATTGCCGAATTCGTCGAGACCCAGGCGGTGCTGGAAAAGCTGGTGGCGCTGGGCGTGGACCACGTACAGGGCTATCAACTGGGCCGGCCGCGGCCGCTGGCGCCCATGTTTCGTACCCCTGCGTAAGTGACTGCCGTCTCGCGTAGGAGCGGCCCATGCCCGCGATAGACTTTGGCTTGTGACACCGCTCCGCGGTGTCACACATCCTGTGGCGCTCGGCGCCACACCACCCGCGGCGGCATGAGCCGGCATTTTGCCTTGCACCGCGGCGCGGAGCGACGAGAAATGACGTGTTCTACCCTGTGGGAGATTCTATGTTCTCACACAACCTCCTGCATGAAACTTTGGTTGATATTCGGACTGATTCTTGAGCAAGGCAAAAGCCACGCGAGCAAGCTTTCTGGCCAGAATCACCAAAGCCTGG
>Ga0256839_1002625_pt1 | contig 19729 bp, 17 predicted proteins | sample 354166metaG_FD_185968 | JGI IMG/M metagenome (GOLD analysis project Ga0256839, IMG submission 185968) | Hydrothermal vent microbial communities from Mid Atlantic Ridge, Atlantic Ocean - 354-166 | ecosystem: Environmental > Aquatic > Marine > Hydrothermal vents | place: Atlantic Ocean: Mid... | reverse complement strand
CCCCATGTACGCCAGGGCCCGTTCCACATCCTGGCGCTTGACGGGATCAGCCACCGACTGCGGCACGGGCACGCGGCCATCGACGGGGGCCACCATCTCCGGGGAGGTCCCCCAGGTCACCTGAGGCTTGATGGCGGCGGCATCCAGGATCACTTCATGGTCGAAGACCGCGCCGGGATCGCTGTGCAATGTTCGCCAGGCCTGCTCCGCTCGCGTCCACAACCCGCCCTTGGGCGCATAGGGACGCCCGCGCACATAATCGATGGTCTTGTCATCCACGGCCACCATGCCGGCCCGCGCCCCGGCCTCGATGGCCATGTTGCACAAGGTCATGCGCCCTTCCATGGAAAGGGCCTCGATGGCCTCGCCCGCAAACTCGATGGCGTAGCCGGTGCCCCCCGCGGTGCCGATCTCGCCGATGAGCGCCAGGGCGAGATCCTTGGCCGTCACCCCTGGGCCCAGGGCGCCGTCGACACGGATTCTCATGTTGCCTGATTTTTTGAGCACCAGGCACTGGGTCACCAGCACGTGCTCCACCTCGGAGGTCCCGATACCGAAGGCCAGCGCCCCGAAGGCGCCGTGGGTGGAGGTATGGGAATCGCCGCATACCACGGTCATGCCCGGCAGGGTGGCGCCCTCCTCGGGGCCGATGACGTGAACGATGCCCTGGCGGGGATCGTTCATCTTGAATTCCAGGATGCCGAAGCGCTGGCAATTCTCATCCAGGGTCTCCACCTGTTCCCGCGAAACCGGGTCGCTGATACCCGCCTCCCGGTTGCGGGTAGGCACGTTGTGGTCGGGCACGGCCAGGATGGAGTCCACCCGCCACAACTGGCGGCCGGCCATGCGCACCCCCTCGAAGGCCTGGGGCGATGTGACTTCATGCACCAGGTGACGGTCGATATAGATCAGACAGGTGCCGTCCTCGTTCACGCGCACCACATGGCTGTCCCACAATTTGTCGTACAGAGTTCTATTGGTCATCGTATTCAGGATTGTTGCTGTCACCGCGGCCGCCTTGGAGCCTGCCGGCCATTCAAACAAGGGCATATCATACCTTATTTCACCGTTTGTTCACGGAAATTCGGCGGCACGAATCATCACTTCATGGTAATATCCCAGCCGGGATTCACCACTGTGTCAGCTTGCGGAACACCATTCATGACAGCAAAAATCATCGACGGAAAAACCATTGCGGCGCAGATACGCCAGACCGTCAAGGCGCGCGTGGCCCAGCGCGCCGCACAGGGCCTGCGCCCGCCGGGCCTTGCCGTCATCCTCATCGGCAACGATCCCGCCTCGGAAGTCTATGTGGCCAACAAGCGCCGCGCCTGCGAGGAAGCGGGCATCCACTCCCGCTCCCATGACCTGGACGAGGACATCACCCAGGATGCCCTGCTCGGACTCATCGACGAGCTGAACCAGGACGACGCCATCGACGGCATCCTGGTCCAGCTTCCCCTGCCGCAACACATCGACACCGAGACCGTCATCGAGCGCATCCTCCCCGACAAGGATGTGGACGGCTTCCACCCTTATAATATTGGCCGCTTGGCCCTGCGCATCCCCGTGCTGCGTTCCTGCACCCCGCGCGGCATCATGACCCTGCTCAAGCATACGGGCGAGGAACTGAGGGGCCTGGACGCGGTGGTGGTGGGCGCCTCCAACCACGTGGGACGCCCCATGAACTTTGAACTGCTGCTGGCAGGCTGCACCATCACCACCTGCCACCGCTTCACCCGCGACCTCGCCGCCCATGTGGGGCGCGCCGACATCGTGGTGGTGGCGGTGGGCAAGCCGGGACTGGTGAAGGGCGAATGGATCAAGCCCGGCGCCATCGTCATCGACGTGGGCATCAACCGCAATGCGCAGGGCAAGCTGGTGGGCGACGTGGAATTCGCCAGCGCCGTGGAACGCGCCGCGTGGATCACCCCCGTCCCCGGCGGCGTGGGCCCCATGACCGTGGCGACCTTATTGGAGAACACGCTCTACGCCGCCGAAGTCCTGCATGGCGGTGCTGGACGTGAGGCTTTAGACGTGAAGGGTGAGGCGTAAGGAGTAAACCCCGAGAATCAAATCGTCACGCCTCACCGCCTGCGCCAGGTCGTCCCTGCCGGCCCGTCCTCCAGGATGATGCCCATCTGCTCCAGTTCGTCGCGGATGCGGTCCGACTCCGCCCAGTCCTTGTTGCCGCGCGCCTCGCTCCGCCTGGCGATGAGGGCCTCGATGGCCTCATCCGAGGCATCGCCACCATCCCCCTTGAAATAGTCGTCCGCGTCGCGCTGCAGAATGCCCAGCACGCCCCCCAGGCGTTTCAGGGTCGCGCCCAGCCGCTGCGCCACCCCCGTCTCACCTTCCGCCTTGGCCTGGTTGACATGGCGCGCCAGGTCGAACAGCACCGCCACCGCCTCGGGGGTGTTGAAATCATCGTCCATGGCGCCGTTGAAGCGCTTCACGTAACCGGCCTCCATGCCCTCCCCGCCGGTCAACGCCAGGCCTCTCAGGGCAGTGTAGAAACGGTCCAGGGAGGCGCGCGCATGTTCCAGATTGACCTCGGAATAGTTGAGGGGACTGCGATAGTGGCTGGCGAGGATGAAATAGCGCATCACCTCGGGATCATAGGTCTTCAGCACCTCGCGCACGGTGAAAAAGTTCCCCAGGGACTTGGACATTTTCTCTTCGTCGATCTGCACGAAGCCGTTGTGCATCCACACATTGACGAAGGGGTGCTGCCCCGTGGCCGCCTCGGACTGGGCGATTTCGTTTTCATGATGGGGAAACATCAGGTCCATGCCGCCGCCGTGGATGTCGAAATGCGGCCCCAGGCAGCAGGTGGACATGGCCGAGCACTCGATATGCCAGCCCGGCCGCCCCGCCCCCCACGGCGCGTCCCAACTGGGCTCACCGGACTTGGCGCGCTTCCACAACACGAAATCCAGGGGATCTTCCTTGGCCTCGTCCACTTCCACCCGTTCCCCGGCGCGCAAGTCATCGGGATTCTTGCCGGACAGGCGTCCGTACGCCGCAAAGCGCCTTACCCGGTAATAGACGTCCCCGTTGTCCGCCCGGTAGGCGAAGCCCTTGTCCAGGAGGCGCTGGATCATATGGATGATGGCGTCCATGGAGGCCGTGGCGCGCGGTTCCTCATCGGGAGGCAACACCCCCAGGGCCGCGGCATCCTCGTGCATGGCGTCGATGAAACGCCCGGTGAGCTGCGCCATGGGCTCGCCGTTCTCGTTGGCCCTGGCGATGATCTTGTCGTCGATGTCGGTGATATTGCGCACATAGGTGACATGGAACCCCTGATGGCGCAGGTAACGCACCACGATGTCGAAAACCACCAGCACCCGCGCGTGCCCCACGTGGCAGTAATCGTAGACGGTCATGCCACACACATAGAGCCCCACCTTGCCGGGGGTAACAGGCGTGAAGACTTCCTTGGAGCGTGTCAGGGTATTGTAGATTTGCAGCATTTGGGTCCCGGGCGTCTGAGCGACTGGCGATAAAAAGAGGCAACCTTACCAAAATTCAGAGGCTGGCGCATTACCCCACCCCATACCTTACGGAATCCGTCAGGTTTGCATGCTGGGCCAGCATAAAAAATCACCCGATATTTCCTTATCAGACAATTCCTAATGCTTGCAAGGTTAATGACGATAAATATGAAACGTGGGATGTAGAACATGGCATCAAAGCGATAAAAAGTAACAAGGGTCACTCAAATGAAAATAAATCTGCCAGTCACCGGGGTGGAACATGAGTTGCGGGAAGGCGAGTTTATCGTTTCCACCACTGATCTCAAGGGGATCACCACCTACGCCAATGAAGCCTTTATTCGCATCAGTGGATTCAGCGAGGAAGAATTAATTGGCAAGAGTCACAACATCGTCCGCCACCCCGACATGCCGCCGGCGGCGTTCGCGGACCTGTGGGCCACCCTCAAGGCCGGAAAATCCTGGATGGGCATCGTCAAGAACCGCTGCAAGAACGGGGATCACTACTGGGTGGACGCCTATGTCACCCCCATGTACGAGCACGGTCAGATCGTGGGCTACCAGTCGGTCAGGATCAAGCCTTCGCGGGACGATGTGGAACGGGCGGAAAAACTGTACCAAAACCTCATGGCCGAAAAACCGCCCCTGTTGCGCCTGCCGCAACCGACCATGAAACAAAAGCTCTATGGCGGCACGGCGATCGTGCTGGCCTCTCTCGGGGTCTTCCTTGCCACGTGGGCAGGGCTGAGTCCTTTAACGGCAGCCATGATCGTGACACCCGCCCTGCTCCTGGCCTGCGCCAATATTCACCTTGCCCTGCGCCCCCTGATGCGAGCAGTGGGAGAGGCCGCGGCCATCGTGGACAACCCCGTCATGCAACAGGTCTACATTGGCTCCACCGAGGATATCCACAAACCAACCCTGGCCATGAAAATGCTGCAGGCCCGCCTGCGCACGATCATCTCCCGCATCACTGACAGCGCGGGCGCCCTCGCCGCCGTGGCCGAGGATACCGCCGCCAGGGTGGAGCAAAAATACAATATCATTCAGCAGCAAAAAGCCGAGACCGACCAGGTGGCAGCCGCCATCAACGAAATGACGGCCAGCTCAAAAGAAGTGGCCTCCAGCGCCGAGCAGGCCTCTCATGCCGCAGACGAGGCCAATCAACAAGTCAACAGCGGCAAGCAGGTCATGTCGCAAATCATCACGGCGAGCCAGACCCTGACCGAGGAGTTGAACCAGGCGGGCAATGTAATACAGGACCTCAAAGAAAGAAGCAATGAAATCAGCGTAGTCCTGGAAGTGATCAAAAGCATTGCCGAACAGACCAACCTCCTTGCCCTCAATGCCGCCATCGAGGCCGCGCGAGCCGGCGAACAGGGGCGGGGCTTCGCCGTAGTGGCCGATGAAGTACGCACCCTGGCCCAGCGCACCCAGCAGTCAACGGAAGAAATCGAGGTGATGATCGAGAAATTCCAGTCGGGCACGCGCCAGGCCGTCAATGTCATGGAGTCCAGTTGCGCCCAGGCCCGCAAGACGGCGGAGAGCGCCACCTCGGGCGGTAAGGCCCTGGAAATCATCACACGCGATGTCTCCACCATCACCGATATGAACCACCAGATCGCCACCGCATCCGAGGAACAGACGGCCGTCACCGACGAGATCAACGGCAGCATTCACAACATCTCGCAGATGACGGACGAGACGGTTCATGCCATTCAGCAGATCGCCGAGGCCAATGAAAGCCTGGCGGGCCTGGCCAGAGGATTCCAGGGCATGTCGCGCCAGTTCAACGCCTGACGTCACCAGATTCATGAACTTGTGTACGAGCACATTTCTCTAGTATCTTTGTGTCTACCCTGAATCCGTGGATTCAGGCCTACATAACAAAATATCGTGCGAGTAATACAAGATGAATATACGCCTTAAATTCGCTTGCCTGCTGTTACTACTCCTGGCACCGGCCCCCTTGCTGGCGGGTAAGACGCCTGGGGCCCATCCCCGTGTGCTGATGGAGACCAGTGAAGGCGATATCATTCTGGAACTGGACCGCGACAAGGCTCCCAGGACCGTGGAAAATTTCCTGCAATATGTCAACGACGGCTTCTATGACGGCACGATCTTTCATCGCGTAATCAGGGACTTCATGATCCAGGGGGGCGGTTACACCACCAACTTCAAGAAAAAGAAGACCCGTGCGCCCATCCGTAACGAAGCGGACAACGGCCTCAGCAACCGGCGCGGCACCATCGCCATGGCGCGCACTTCGGAACCCCACTCGGCAACGGCCCAGTTCTTCATCAACACCACCAACAACCGCGACCTCGATTTCAGGGCGCCGAGAGAAGGAAGCTGGGGGTATGCCGTATTCGGCAAGGTCATTTCAGGAATCAACACCGTGCAGCGCATACAGAGCCTGCCTACCCGCGAGGTCAACACGATGCTGCGCAGCATGCCCGAACCGGTGGTGGTCATCAGGAAGGTTTCTGTCATCGAGAAATGAGGACCGCCGGCCCGTGTCCGCCGCCATCCGCATCGGCACCTCGGGCTGGCACTACCCCCACTGGAAGAAGCGTTTCTATCCCGCCGATGTTCCGCCCGCCGGCTGGCTTCCCTATTATGCGCGGCGCCTGCATTGCGTGGAAGTCAACAACACCTTCTACCGTCTCCCGGACAGTCGCACCGTGGAAGGGTGGCGCGCCCATACCCCTGAGGACTTCACCTTCACCATCAAGGCGTCGCAGACCATCACCCACCGCAAGAAACTCAAACAATGCGGGCAGCTCGTTGACGAATTCCTGGAACGGCTGTCACCCTTGAAAGACAAGATCGATGCCATCCTGTTTCAACTGCCGCCCCGCTGGCACTGCAATACGGGGCGCCTGAGTACATTCCTGGAGTGTCTGCCGCCTGAGTGGCGTTACGCCTTCGAGTTCCGCGATCCCAGCTGGCACGACGAAACGGTCTACGCCCTGTTACGTAAAGCCAATGCCGCCCTCTGCCTCTACGAACTGGGCGACAGCGCCACGCCGCTCATCACTACCGCAGACTTCGTCTATATACGCCTGCACGGCCCGGCGGGGCCCTATGCCGGCAGCTATGCGGTCCCCACCCTGCGATACTGGAGGGAGCGTCTGCTGCGCTGGCAAAAGGAAGGGAAAGACTGCTGGCTGTTCTTCGACAACGACCAGAACGCCTACGCGGTAAAAAACGCCATGGCCCTGCAACAACTGCTCCGTCAGGACACTTGATCCCCAGCCATGAAGAGGAAATGACAGAACTCAGGAAAGATACGAACGGATCATGCCGGCCAAGCCGGCAATATGCTCTTGGTCGTCGTTGAGTGCAGGAATGTAATCGAAACGCTCACCGCCCGCTTCCAGGAACAGGTCACGATTGAGCATGGCAATCTCCTCCAGGGTCTCCAGGCAGTCGGCGGAGAAACCCGGGCAGATAACGTTGATCTCACGCATGCCGCTCTGCGCCAGCTCCTTCAGGGTCTCGTCCGTGTAGGGCTGCAGCCACTGCTCGCGTCCGAAACGGGACTGGAAAGACAGGCGCCACTGCCCCCCGGGCAGTTGCAGCCTTTCCACCACGCGGCGCACGGTGTCGTGACACTGGTCGTAATAGGGATCGCCCGCCTTGCGCGTGCGCTCTGGCATGCCATGAAATGAGAACAGCAAAAAACGCGACCCGCCCTGGGCTTCCCAGGCGCGGCGGATGCTGGCCGCCAGGGCGTCGATATACCAGTCCTGGTCGTGGTAGTGGGTCACCTTCAACAGCTCGGGCGCCTGGGGCCAGGTGGCCAGCGCCGCCTCCACCGCATCATAAGTGGAAGCCGTGGTGGCGGAGGAATACTGGGGATAGAGGGGCAGCACCAGCACCCGCCGCACGCCCGCGGCGCGCAGTTCATCCATGGCCGCGGCAATGGACGGGTTGCCATAGCGCATCCCCAGGGCGATGGGCGCTTGGGGAAAGTCCTCTGCCAGCGCCGTCTGAATACCGGCATGCTGGCGGCGGCTGATTACAAGCAAGGGCGATCCTTCCCTGGTCCAGATACGCGCATAGGCATGAGCCGAGCGCGCCGGCCTGACGCGCAGCACAATGCCGTGCAGGATCAGCCACCACAGCCAGCGCGGCAGGCTGACGATGCGCGGATCCCATAGAAACTCAGCCAGGTAACGGCGCGTGGCCGCGGCATCGGGCGCGTCCGGCGTGCCCAGGTTGGTCAGCAGTACTCCGGTGCGCCGCCCTTCATCGTCAGCCACCGTCCGTCAACCCTCCTGTCCGGCGTTGGAAACCAGCAGGGTATTCATGCGCTTGACGAACAAGGCAGGATCCTCGAGCTGGCCACCCTCGCTGAGCAGGGCCTGATCGAAGAGAATGGCGGCCCAGTCCTTGAAACGGGCCCCGTCCTTCTCGTCGCGGATACGCTCCAGAAGCCCATGGCGGGGGTTGATCTCCAGGATGGGCTGCATATCGGGCAGTTTCTGACCGGCGGCCTCCAGAATCTTGCGCAGGCTGTTGGCCATATCCTCTTCCTCCACCACCAGACAAGCGGGCGAATCCGTGAGGCGATGGGTCACGCGCACTTCCTTGACCTTGTCGCCCAGAGTATCCTTGATGCGGGTAGTGAGTTCCTTGAACTCATCGGCGGCCTTTTCGAAGGCCTCTTTCTCTTCCTTGTCCTCCAGCTTGCCCAGGTCGAGGTCGCCTTTGGCGACCGAACGCAAGGGCTTGCCGTCGAATTCACTGAGGCCCGTCAACATCCATTCGTCCACGCGGTCATGGAGCAGCAGCACCTCGATGCCCTTCTTCCCGAACACCTCCAGGTGCGGGCTGTGGCGCGCGGCGGCGTAGCTGTCGGCGGTGATGTAATAGATGGCCTCCTGGCCTTCCTGCATGCGCGAAATATAGTCGTCCAGGGAAACCGTCTGCTTGTCGCCGTCATTATGCGTGGAGGCGAAACGCAACAGTTTGGCGATCCGCTCACCGTTGGCGTGGTCCTCCGCCGGCCCCTCCTTCATCACGCGGCCAAACTGCTCCCAGAAGCTCTGAAATTTTTCCGCGTCATTTTTGGCGAGATTCTCCAGCAGGCCCAGCACCTTTTTCACGGAAGCGCTGCGTATCAGATCGATCTGGCGGTTGTGCTGCAGAATCTCGCGCGAGACGTTGAGGGGCAGGTCGTCGGAATCCACCACGCCGCGCACGAAGCGTAGATAATTGGGCATCAGGTGCTCGGCGTCGTCCATGATGAACACGCGGCGCACGTAGAGCTTGACGCCCTGACGCCGGTCGCGGTCCCACAAGTCGAAGGGCGCGCGGGCAGGAATATAGAACAAGGTGGTATAGGACTGGCGCCCCTCCACCTGGGAATGCACATGGCACAGGGGATCCTCGAAGTCATGGGCGATGTGCTTGTAGAACTCGTTGTATTCCTCCTCGCTGATTTCCTTCTTGCTGCGCATCCACAGGGCGGAGGCGCGGTTGACGGTCTCCTCTCCCTCCTTGTCCTTGTCGTCGCCTTCCTTCTTCATCACGATGGGCAGGGCGATACTGTCCGAATATTTGCGGATGATGGTGCGCAGGCGGTGGCCGTTGAGAAACTCGTCCTCGCCCTCGCGCAGATGCAGCACGATCTCGGTGCCCCGCTGCGGTTTCTCCACGGTTTCCAGGGTATAGCTGCCCTCGCCGTCGGACTCCCAGCGCACTCCGTGTTCCGCGCCCACACCGGCACGGCGTGTGGTGAGGGTGACCTTGTCGGCAACGATGAAGGCCGAATAGAAGCCCACGCCGAACTGGCCGATCAACTGGGTATCCTTGGCCTGGTCGCCCGTGAGGGACTCGAAGAACTGGCGCGTGCCCGACTTGGCGATAGTGCCGATGTGGTCCATCACTTCCTGGCGCGACATGCCGATTCCATTATCCCTTACGGTGATGGTGCGCGCCTTCTCATCATAGCCCACCCACACCTTGAGATCGCCGTCGTTTTCATACAGCGCATCGTCGGTCAGGGCCTCGAAGCGCAGTTTGTCACAGGCGTCCGAGGCATTGGAGATCAGCTCACGCAGGAAGATCTCCTTGTTGGAATACAGGGAGTGGATCATCAGCTGCAGCAACTGACGCGCTTCCGTCTGAAAATCCAGGGTTTCCTTATGTGTCTCTACAGTCATGCTCGTCTTCGGCTCCTGATGTCAAACAAAGGGGCCATTATACTCCCAGACCATGTCTCCACAAAACATTCGCATTCCACACGGGTCTATGGTTGAATAAGTTCGACAATGAAAATCGACACCGTAACCACATCCCCCTTCCCCGGCCAGAAACCAGGCACATCAGGCCTGCGCAAGAAGGTCAGCGTCTTCCGGCAACCCCATTACCTGGAGAACTTCGTCCAGGCCCTCTTCGACACCCTGCAGGGCGCGCGCGGCAAGACCCTGGTAATCGGCGGCGACGGGCGCTATTACAACCAGGAGGCCATTCAAACCATCATCAAGATGGCCGCCGCCAAGGGCTTCGGCGCCGTGCTGGTGGGCCAGGACGGCCTGCTCTCCACGCCAGCCGTGTCCTGCATTATCCGCAAATACCAGGCCTATGGCGGCATCATCCTCTCCGCCAGCCACAACCAGGGCGGACCGGACGGCGACTTCGGCATCAAGTACAACACCGCCAACGGGGGACCGGCGCCCGAGAAGGTGACCGATCTCATCTACCAGAACACGCAGGAGATCTCCCGCTACCTCATCGCCGACATCCCCGACACGCCGCTGGACGGTATTGGCGAACACCGCGCCGGCGACATGGTCGTCAAGGTCATCGACCCCGTGGCGGACTATGCCCGGCTCATGGAAAGCCTGTTCGACTTCGATCTCATCTCGGACATGCTGGGCGAAGGCCTGTTCACCCTCTGTTTCGACGCCATGAACGCCGTCACCGGACCCTATGCCCATGCCATTCTGGAAGAACGCCTGGGCGCCCTCCCCGGCACGGTCATCAACGGCACTCCCCTGCCCGACTTCGGTGGCGGGCACCCGGACCCCAACCTGACCTACGCCAAAGAACTGGTCGACATCATGCATGGCATCAACGCGCCGGACCTGGGCGCCGCCTCCGATGGCGACGGCGACCGCAACATGATCCTGGGCAAGGGTTTCTTCGTGACGCCCAGCGACAGCCTGGCCATTCTCACCGCCAACGCCCGCCACATTCCCGGCTACCGGGAAGGACTGGCCGGCGTGGCGCGCTCCATGCCCACCAGCCAGGCCGTGGACCGCGTCGCCGCCAAGCTGGGCATCGACTGCTATGAAACACCCACCGGCTGGAAATTCTTCGGCAACCTGCTGGATGCCGGCATGATCACCCTGTGCGGGGAGGAAAGCTTCGGCAACGGCTCCAATCATGTGCGGGAAAAGGACGGCCTGTGGGCGGTATTGTTCTGGCTCAACCTCATCGCCGCGCGCCGCCAGTCCGTGGAACAAATCACCCGCGGGCACTGGCAGACCTTCGGCCGCAATTTCTACTCACGCCACGACTATGAAGGCATGGACGGCGCCATTGCCACGGAGATCATGGACACCCTGCGCGGCAGGATCACCGCCCTGGGCGGCAAGTCACTGGGACGGTACCGTGTCGCCATCGGCGACGACTTCAGCTATACGGACCCGGTGGATCATGACCGCGCCGAGAAACAGGGCCTGCGCCTGGTCTTCGAAGACGGCGCCCGCATCATCTTCCGCATGTCGGGCACCGGCAGCGACAGCGCCACCATCCGCATCTACATGGAAAAGTTCGAAGCCGACCCGGCGCGTCACGACCAGGACACCCAGGAAGCCCTGTCCGACATGATTAAAATCGCCAACGAACTGTCAGGCATTCTCAAACGCACCGGACGTGGCGGCCCCACCGTCATCACCTGATGAATCAAGTGCCGCCCCCTTGATCCAGCAACCGGACCGCGGCCACCACCGCCTGTCCCAGCGCCAGCCCTCCATCCCCCGCAGGCACGCCATGCGGGGACAGGACCCGCAAGCCCGCTGATGCCAGGCGCTCACTGACACCTTCCAGCAACAGTCGGTTATGAAACACCCCCCCGCCCAGGGCCACTGTGGCCACCCCATGCCGATCACACAGGAGCTCCGCCGTCCTGGCCACCGCCTGCGCCAGCCCCTGGTGAAACCGCGCCGCCAGCGTGGAAGACGCAATCCCCGCCTCTTGGTCAGCCAGCAAGGCCTCCCATAAGGGACGCCATGCCAGCACGCCCACCTCACCATCCTGAAAATCGAAAGGATAGGCATGCGGCGCCTCAGTCCGAAATTCGCGCGCCGCCAGGGCCTCAAGCTCCATGGCCGCCTGGCCTTCATGGGTCACGCCGTCACGACACACCCCCAGTGCGGCCGCCACGGCATCGAAGAGGCGGCCGCAGGACGAGGCTGCGGGACTGTTGATGCCCTTCTCCATCATGGCCCGCAGGACGGGCAGTGGTTTTTCCATGAGAAAATGCACGATATCGAGAGCGGAAAATCTCACCATGAAATCCTCCCATCCCAAGGCGTGCAGATGGGCCAGGGTATTACGCCAGGGCTCGCGCACGGCCTGGGCGCCGCCCGGCATGGGAACGGCCTCGAAGTGGGCGAGGCGTTCAAATCCATGGTAACCGGCCAACAGGAACTCTCCGCCCCACAGGGTGCCATCCTCACCCAGCCCCAGGCCATCGAGGGCCACGCCCATCACTTTGTCCTCCCCCAGAGCCACCCCGTTGTCGGCCAGGCAGGCGGCGATATGGGCGTGATGATGCTGCACCTCGAACAGGGACACAGCACCCTCTGCGGCCAGCGCCCGCCCCAGCCGGGTGGAGAGATAGCCGGGGTGCCGGTCCACCGCAATGGCAGTGGGCACATGGTCGAACAAGCGTTCATAGAACGCCAGGTTGCGGCGATAGTCATGCTGAACCACGCCGTCCTCCAGGTCGCCCATGTGCTGCGAGAGCACGGCCTGCCCATCCCGCACCAGACAAAAGGTATTCTTCAGTTCCCCACCCATGGCGAGCACACTGCCGGCGCCGGAAACCCCCGGTGGCAGGGGTATGGCTTGCGGTACATACCCGCGCGCGCGGCGCAGGACACGCGCTCTGCCCGCCATGACGCGCACCACCGAATCGTCCAGACGATTGACGATGTCCCGGTCGTGCAGCAGAAAATAATCAGCAACGGCATGGAGGCGCAGTCGCGCCTCGCCATTGTCGATAACCTGGGGCTCATCACTGCGGTTGCCCGAGGTCATTACCACCGGCCTGTCCATGCCAGCCATGAGCAGGTGGTGCAGGGGCGTATAGGGCAGCATGAAACCCAGGGTATTCTGACCGGGAGCGACGCCAGGCGCCAGGAATTCTCCCGCGGCATCCAACACTATGATGGGCGCCGCCCTGTCCTGCAGCAATGCGGCCTCGGCCCCGCTCAGGCGCGCATAGCGCCGCACCATCGCCACGTCGCGCGCCATCAAGGCCAGCGCCTTATGGCAGCGCCCCTTGCGCTGGCGCAATCTGTCCACCACTTCGGCATCACCCGCGTCGCAGACGAGATGAAACCCGCCGACACCCTTGATGGCAAGGATATATCCTTGACGAATAAGCCGCGCGGCCGTCTCGATGACATCGCAATCACATGCCGGGTCGACGCCCTGGCCCCCGGCATCCTCCAGCCACAGGCGGGGCCCACAATCACCACAGGCATTGGGCTGGGCATGGAAGCGGCGGTCCGCCGGATCTTCATACTCGGCCCGACAGCGGGGACACAGAGGAAACGCCGCCATGCTGGTGCGGGTACGGTCATAGGGAATGGCATGCACGATGGACAAACGTGGACCGCAATGGGTGCAATTGGTGAAGGGATAACGGTAACGGCGGTCGACGGGATCCATGATCTCGGCGAGGCATTGGGAACAAATGGCGGCATCGGCGACCACACCGGTACGCGCCTCCCCTTCCCGGCTGGCATCGATCCTGAACTCACTTTCCATGACCGGGACATCGGCCAGAACCTCGCGCCGCACTGCCTCGATATGCGCCAGCGGCGGTGTCTCGGCTTCCAGGCGCTGCATCAGGCGCCTCAGGTCTTCATCTTCCCCCCACGCCTCGATCACCACGCCGCGGCCATCGTTCCACACCCGCCCTTTGATACCGCATTCCCGGGCAAGACGCCACACGAAAGGACGGAATCCGACACCCTGCACGACACCCGTGATGCAAATCCGTTCACCCGACATTTTTCAACAAATCCTGGGCAGCTGCTCACCCACCAGCCAGTCCACGATTCGCCTGCCACCGAAGGCCGTCTCCATCTGCACGAAACCTTGGACGTCCGCCACCACCTCGCCGATGATGGCGGCCTGTCGGCCCAGAGGGTGAGCCCGCATCACTTGTAACAGGCACAGCGCATCGCCGGGAGCGCAGATGCACACCAGCTTTCCCTCATTGGCCACGTAGAGTACGTCGAGTCCCAACAACTCACAGGCGGCGGCCACTTCAGACCTGACGGGAATGGCGTCCTCCTGCAGCAGCATGCCCACGCCGGACTGTTGCGCCAGTTCGTTGAGGGTTGTGGCAAGCCCCCCGCGTGTCGGATCACGCAGGCAGTGTATGTCCGGAGCTGCGGCCACCATGGCGGCCACCAATTCGTGAAGGGCAGCCGAATCGGATTCGATGCAGGTCTCGAATGCCAGGTTCTCGCGGCTGGACATGATAGCCACACCATGATCACCCACCGTGCCGCTGACCAGAATGACATCGCCCGGCTGGGCACGATTTCCCGAAATTTTCACGCCATCCGGCACCACGCCCACAGCCGTAGTGGTAATGAAAACCCCGTCACCCTTGCCTCTCTCCACCACCTTGGTATCGCCCGTCACCACCGGTACTCCCGCCTTGCTGGCGGCCTGCGCCATACTGGCCACGATGCGTTCCAGATCGGCAAGGGGAAATCCTTCCTCCAAGATAAAGGCGGCGGAAAGATAGCGGGGATGGGCGCCGCTCATAGCCACATCGTTGATGGTGCCATGGACAGCGAGTGCGCCGATATCGCCGCCGGGGAAGAACAGGGGCGAGACGACATGGCTGTCGGTGCTCATCACCATGCGTCCGGCGGATACATCAAATGCCGCCTGGTCATTGGCCTGCCGCAGTATCTCATTGTCCAGGTGCCTTACAAACAATGCCTCGATCAGTTGCGCCGTGGCATGTCCCCCGCTTCCGTGGGTCATGTCGACAGTGCCACGGCGCACATCGAGGCGCATGGGGAAGCGCCTGATCACGGTATTCACCGAACGGCCTCCACCTTGATGGCAACAGGGGGCTGGCGCAAGCGTCCATAACTCCAGTAGGCAGCGCAGGCGCCTTCCGATGACACCATGCAGGCGCCCATGGGGTTTTCCGGTGTGCATACCGTACCAAACAGCCTGCACTCTGCGGGCTTCCTGGCGCCGCGCAAGACGGACGGGCACTCACATCCCTTGCTGTCCGGGGCTGAGACGCCAGCAATGGAAAAACGGCGCTCCGCATCCCACACACCAAAGGCATCCTTGATCCGCAAGGCGCTGTGCGCAACCAAACCCAGGCCGCGCCATTCGAAGGCGTGGCACAACTCGAATACCTCTGCTACCAGTGCCTGTGCCTTGACGTTACCCCTGCGGTTAACGACCCGGGTATATTCATTCTCCACTTCGCAGCGACCCTCGTTAAGCTGGCGAATGAGCATCAGGGCCGACTGCATGACATCCAGGGGCTCGAAACCGGCGATCACCACGGGCCGCCGGAATTCCGCGGGAACGAACTCGTAGGGACGGCTGCCGATGATAGCGCTGACATGGGCGGGACCGAGAAAACCATCGATGGATACTGGCGCCATGCCTGGCACGGCGGGTGACTCCAGAATGCTGCGCATGGCCGCGGGAGTCAGCACGTGATTGCAGAACACCGTGAAATTAGTCAATCCCTCGGCCTGCGCCTGCCTGATGGCCACGGCCGTAGGAGGAGTGGTCGTCTCGAAACCGATGGCGAAGAATACCACCTGCCGCCCGGGATTGTCGCGGGCGATGCGCAGGGCATCCAGGGTGGAATACACCATGCGCACATCCCCGCCCGCCGCCTTGACCTTGAGCAGGCTTTGGCGCCCGCTGCCCGGCACGCGCAGCATATCACCATAGGTGCACAAGATCACGTCGTGCTGCTTCACCAGATGGATGGCATTGTCTATGCGGCCAATGGGAAGCACACACACCGGACAGCCGGGCCCGTGCACGAATTCCACATTACATGGCATAAGATCCTGTACACCATAACGGAAGATGGCGTGCGTGTGCCCCCCGCAGAACTCCATGAGTCTGTATTCCCGGGCAGAGTCCACTTCCCTGCCAATGGCGGCAGCCAGTTTCTGCGCCAGATGATGCTGACGGAATTCATCCACGTACTTCACGATAGCCCGTCTCCAGTCAGACCTGCCTCCGCGAACAGCGCCAGGGTACGCCGCGCCTCTTTCTCGCTGAGCTTGTTGAGGGCATAACCCACATGAATGAGCACAAAGTCATCCACTTGCACCTCATCCACCAGTATCAGCGAAATATCTTTTTTCACCCCACCCAGTGCCACTGTCGCCATTTCACCATGCTCATCGATGGCAATGACTCTTGCGGGCAGGGCCAGGCACATCTCAATAACCTCCCGGCAGGGCTTTATGATACCAACCCAGGATATCCTGCTCGATCCGCACACAGCGCGCCTGACTCGAGTCAGGGGTATAGGCAGACAAGTTATCACCATGGAGACGCCCTGCCTTGGAAACGATGTCAATGCCGCTTACGTATATTGCGCACATCACTCCACCTCCAGTTCCTGGATTCTCATCTCTGTACCCGCGGTCAACTGCAAAGACTGACCGCCACAACCCGGACAAGCATCAAAGCGCTGTGCCACCGCCATGGTCTTTTCACATCGCGCGCACCATGCTGCGCCGGGCACCTCGACGACCTCCAGGGTGGCCCGATCCGCCAGAGTACCGCGCGCAGCGGCCTGAAAGTTCAAGCGCAGGGCCTCAATCCTGATACCGGACAAGGCGCCGACTTCCAACCTCACGGTTTTCACACGCTGGTAACCTTGCGCTCTGGCGTCGTCAGCCAAAGCCCGCAATATACCTTTGCAGAGGGAAAGCTCATGCATTTATCATTTCGTCTCCTGCCGTGAAAAGCCTGTTCGGACAGCTCTCCCCGCTATCCCGAAAAAAACTAACTTTACAGCCCAGCGACCTCCATGCTCTCTGGTATTCTATGCTCCCACCTGGATCATGTCGAAAACTAATGCTTGAACAACCCTGGCCGATGGTATAGTTTGCATCACAACCTCGAACTGGCCAACAGGATGGAAAGGCATCGTGACATCTTTCGATACCAGCAAACAGCTCTATATCCTCTCTCTCTTTCTCATACTGCTGCTTCAAATAGTATTTCCGCCTCCTGCGGAGGCCATCCCCGCCTTTGCCCGCAAATACAACCTGAGTTGTGTCGCCTGCCATGCCGCCTTTCCCCGGCTCAATGAATTCGGACAAAACTTCAGTGACAGCAACCTGAGACTGCCCAATTGGCGTGAAGGTACGGTGGATACTGGAGATGAGCGCCTGGCCCTGCCTTCCTATGCCCCTTTTGCTATCCGCGCCCAGGCCTTCGGCCAGGCGCGGAGGGGCAAGTCCATCGACCCGGTCAGTGGCGCAACAGAACAGGCCCGCAGCGACTTTCAGACACCCTATCTCATCAAATTTCTCGCCAGCGCCCCCCTGAGCGAACACATCTCCTACTATTTCTATGGCATCTTCGCAGAGAAAGGCGGCAACGGCGAGGTCATCATCGAAGATGCCTGGTTCCGGCACGACGATCTGTTTGGCAGCGGAATAAGTCTGATGATGGGCCAGTTCCAGGTATCCGACCTGATGTTCGCCCGTGAAACCCGCCTGACATTCCAAGACTTCATGGCCTACCGCATGGCAGGCATCACCTATGACCGAGGCCTCATGTTCGACCGCGACCTCGGCATTTTCGATCTGGGGCTGGGCCTCGTCAACGGCAACGGCATCGAGGAAAACTTCAACATCAACAGCCCGGGCTACCGTCGTCCCGACAAGATGTTCGATAATAACAGCGACAAAAGCGTCTTTGGACGCATCGGCGCCAACATCGGCCCCGCCTCCCTCGGCCTGTTCGGGCTGGCCGGGGAACAGGCCAATGCCACCGGCTCTGCAGGCATTGACAGCGGCAACCGTGATACGGACAAGCGCGTCCTCGGCATCGACGTATCCGGCATCATCCATGGAAAAAGCTACTGGTTTGCCCAGGCGCTATGGAATTCCTGGGATGGTTTTCTGGATGAAAACAAGAAATATGAATGGTGGGGCGGCTTTGTGGGCGCAGACTACATTGCCTCTGATACTTGGGTCTTCTCTGCACTCTATAACTATGCCGACGCCAATGACCTCAACGACACGGACACCATCTATGAGGGCATCGATATCAACAGTCTGTCATTGACGGCATCGTATTACTTCATGCGCAATGTCAAAGGCATCACCGAGATCAACATCGACTTTCTGGATGAGGACAAGCAGCGGGGAAGTTTCTACACAGGCCATCTAAGCAAGGAGGACTACATCCTTTTTGGGTTCGATGCCGCGTTCTAGACATAATACCTAGAGATGAGGCAACTCCGTATGCTCATCCTGTGTGCGGGCTTCCAACCATTTTGAGATGAGATTGACTTCTGCCTGCACCAGTGGCCGCTTTTGGGTTGCCACCTTTTCTTTGTAGGAAGCAGTCACCTCATGTACCTGCCATCCCGCACAGGTTTTCTCCAGATCCTCATCTGAAACTTCCTGCAAGCCTGCGATGATCGCGTCCAACGCCTTACTGGGCTTCTCTATTTTCTTGATATGGATGTTGTTGCTGACGATAAAGACCGCGAAGAGAACGTAGGGCATTGCATAAGTGAACATGAAGACCAGATCCTGATCGGCCTCAGGCTTCTTGATAGAAGGTACAGCGACCAGCAGGATAAAAGCCAGTATCGACCCTACTACGGCGATCATATACATGAGAAACTGGTAATTCTTCTTGCGGAATACGGCGCGCTCCCTCTGGGCACGATCCAGCTCACGCAAAATTTCATCCTGCGATGGCGGTTCACTATCGATATCGAACGTCAAAGGCATTTTATGCTCCTGATTATTATGCCATTCAGCACCCTCACTCATACGTCACACACCCCTCTTGCAGGAACTGCCGCCCCCCTCAGAAACCTCTCACCATGAAACAGAGCACTCAGGCACCGGCTTATAAAGTAATACCCCATGCTCTACTGGAGTGCAAGCAGCATCCCCGGAAGCGACTCTACTTTTCTCTCACCAAGCTGAATTCACACAATAAATATAAAGCAATTATGGAGGCCGTCTCAGGACTTGAAACGAAAGCGCGGCAGGCTGATATTGAAATAGATAGCCAGCATGCGCGCAACAAAGATACCCACCCCAGAGAATAAGGCCGCGTAAGTCACATCGACCCCCAGATATAACAGGCCGATAAATACCAGCGACCCCGCCCAGGATACTGTCGCATAGAGTGGACTCTGGAATACGACGGGTGGCTCGTTACACAGTACATCACGGAAAATACCGCCCAATGTACCGGTCATAACCCCCATGAAGCTGGCTATCAGCCAGGGAGCGCCTGCCAACATTGACACCAGGGTCCCCGCAATAGCAAAAGCCGCGAGTCCAGCAGCGTCGGCCACCAGAAAAAATTTTGGTGGAATCACCATCATACGAGCGGCAAGGAACATAGCAATCGCACTTGCAAAGGATGCGATGAAAAATATCTGCTCCTGAATCCAAAAGACATCCCTGTCCAGCAGCATATCACGCAAAGAACCACCACCGAGCCCGGTAGCAATGGCAATGATCACTACCCCGAACAGATCAAATTGCTTGAATCCTGCCTTAAGGACACCAGAAGCTGATGAGACGACCACAGCGATTAACGTAATCCAATAAAGATTATCCAATAGGGATGGCGTCAAATTTTCAATCATTATTAACCCGGCAACCATATATATCGTATTCAGCCATTGCGTGCCGGTTCGCTGCAAGGCGGCGAAAGGCCGCTGTAGTCATTCTACAGCAAATTTCGCCAACGCAGTCAGCGGGCCGGCA
>Ga0256839_1002624_pt1 | contig 19729 bp, 14 predicted proteins | sample 354166metaG_FD_185968 | JGI IMG/M metagenome (GOLD analysis project Ga0256839, IMG submission 185968) | Hydrothermal vent microbial communities from Mid Atlantic Ridge, Atlantic Ocean - 354-166 | ecosystem: Environmental > Aquatic > Marine > Hydrothermal vents | place: Atlantic Ocean: Mid... | reverse complement strand
TGGTCACTCCTTGAAGGGTGCTCGACAACCGCATGGACGGCTCAGACCGAGCCACAGGACACGAAGGGGCCCCCATCTCTGGACCCATGGGAGCCGACCGTGGGTCCGCGGAAGACCGGCTGGAGGCCCTCCAGCCCTACCCCTGTGCCGGGACAACCTCCCGGTAGAGCGCCTCCAGCCGGGGCAGGATCCGGCCCCAGTCGTACTCGGCCACGAAGCCGCGGGCCCCGTCCACCAGCTTCTGGACCCAATCCCCCTGGGCCTGTCGGTCCTGGAGGAGGGCCAGCACTGCCTGGGCAAAGGCCCGGGGCGTATCGGCCACCAGGAGCTCTCGCCCGTCCCGGAGATCCAGGCCCTCGATGCCCAGGGAGGTGCTCACCACCGGCGTGCCCCCGGCCATGGCTTCCAGGACCTTGAACCGGGTGCCGCCGCCCACCCGGAGGGGGATCACGTAGACCGCGGCCTGCCACACGTAGGGCCGCACGTCCTCCACCGGGCCGGTGATCACCACGTCGGGGCGGCCCTGCAGAGCGGACAGGCGGGGATGGGGATCACGTCCCACCACATAGAATACCACAGGTTGTCGCGCGGAGATGTAGGGCAGCACCTCCTGGGCGAACCAGAGCACCGCGTCCACGTTGGGCCGGTAGTCCATCTTGCCGGTGAAGACCAGGGCCGGCGGGCGGGGCGGGTAGACCGGGGCCATCTGCCCCGGGCGCGTCCAGTGGGCCACGTCCACGCCGTTGGGCACCACGTGGACCGGGGTCGCGGGGGCCAGCCGGGCCAGGGCCGCGGCATCCGGGCGGCTCACGGCCAGGACCCGGTCCGCGGCCCGGCAGATCTGCCGTTCGTAGCGCCAGAGCTTGCCCCACTGGATCGCGCTGTAGACCCCGCCGTGCCACCGTCGAGGAACCCGCAGATCCACCCCCGCGGTCCGCTGCTGCAGCCGGTACTCCACGTTGTGGTCGTCGAAGATCAGGCAGGGCCGCCCTTGGGGAGGGAGCTCCCGGACCAGCAGGCCGTAGCGGGCCATCTCGATCCCCTCCACCTGGACCACGTCGTAGGCCTCCGCGGCCAGGAGGGCACGGACCCGAGCCGTGGCCTGGGCACTGGCCAGGCGGAGCCCCATGTCCGGGAGGGGGTGGACCAGGGTGTCCAGGGCTCGACGGAGGAGGCCGCGGCGGGGCAGGGGGACCACCTCCACCCGACGGCACAGGGCCGTCAGGGGATCCTCCGGCCGGGAGGAGACCCCGGCCGGGCCGAAAGCGAGGACGTCCACCACGTGCCGTTGGGCGGCTCCCCGGATGAGATGGCTGTTGCGAAGGGATGTGCCCTGCCGAGGGGGCCAGGGCCAGTGGGGCACCAGGAAGAGGATCCGAAGAGGACGGGGGGTGTCCGTCCCGGTAGGGGGGAGAGGAGCGGGCCGCGGTGCCTCCAGAGAGGACATGGAAGGGATCAGAAGGGCTGAGACGAATGGGTGGCCTCGGCCACGGCCACCTTGCTGCCCTGGACCACCATCCGGTAGACCTCCAGGGTCTCTCGGGCGGCCCGCCGCCAACTGAAGACCTTGGCCCGCTCCAGCCCTTTGGCCCGGAGCTCCCCGTGGAGGTCCGGGTCTGTCAGCAGCCGGTGGATGGCCACCGCGATCTCCTCCCAGTTGTTGGGATCGACCAGCAGTGCCGCGTCCCCCACCACCTCGGGCAGGCTGCTGACGTTGCTGACGATGGTGGGGGTGCCGCAGGCCATGGCCTCCAGCGGGGGGAGGCCGAAGCCCTCGTAGAAGGCCGGGTGGACATGGCAGCGGGCGGCCACGTAGAGGCGCCTCAGGTCCTGGTCGGGCACCCGGCCCAGGAAGTGGACCCGCTCCTCCAGCCCCAGCTCCTCCACGGTGGCGTAGACCTGCTCGTAGAGCCACCCGGGCTTGCCCACCAGGGCCAGAGCGGTGTCGGCCACATTGTACCGGTGGACCAGATGGTGGAAGGCCTGGAGGAGCCCCCCCAGGTTCTTCCGAGGTTCGATGGTGCTGACGAAGAGGATGTAGCGCTCGGGCAGGCCGTAGCGCTGCTGCACGTGGGCCCGGGCTTCCTCCAGGGGCATGGGGCGGTAGAAAGGGGCCGCGGCCTCGTAGATCACGGTCACCTTGGCGGCCGGGGCTCCCAGTTGCTGGATCACGTCCTCCTTGGTGCTCTGGCTGGGCACGATGATGTGCCGCGCCTTGCGCACCGCCCGGTCGATCTGGCTGTAGTAGCGGGCATGCTCCCGGGTGAGGAAGTGGGGCCAGCGCAGGAACGCCAGATCGTGGACCGTGATCACCGCGGGGAGGGGGGTGTAGAGGGCAGGGATGAAGTCCGGCCAGTGGACCAGATCCAGGGACTGGCCCACCAGGAAGAGCTCCACCGCCAGGGCCAGTTGTTCCAAGGGGTGGTGTACGGGCGCGTACAGGGTTCGGCGGCGGAAGTTCGCCCCGGACACCAGGGGGGCCAGGTGGCGACGGTGTTGGAAGATCCAGTACTCGTTCTCCGGGTCGAGGCGGACCAGCTCCTCCAGGAGCCTGCGGGTGTATCGGGTGATCCCGGCCCGTTGGTGGTGGGCAAGCCGGGCGTCGATGCCGATGCGCATAGATCACCGTTGGGATGGAATGCAGGGAATCTCCATGCCTGGCGGGACAGCGGGCCCCGTTCGTCGCCCTGGACCCTCTAGACGGCCCAGGGCATTGTAACAGTGGGTCCGCTCCATGGTCAAAATTGTCTCGGGAAAATCGGCCCAAGGTGGTATAATGGACCCAAACGCCCACACCCACCCGGAAACGCGACACAAGGACAGGATCCCATGGACCTAGCGCAGCTTGCCCAGATGGTGAACTGGCTCGACGAGGAGCATCGTCGAGATCGGGCCGAGATCGCTCGCCTGCAGCAGTTGGTGGAGACCCAGTCGGCGGAGATGGTGGAGCAGACCCGCCGCATCCAGGAACTGGAGGGCCGCCTGGCCAGCACCCAGGCCCAGCTCACCCGTTTCACCCAGTTGGAGCAGCAGATCCAGAACCTGAAGAACGAGGTCACCGGCCTGGTGGAGCGGGAGAGCGAGGCTCGGGCCAATGCCCTCCGGGAGACCGAGCGCAACCGGCTGAGCGATCGGGAGGCCCTGACCCGTCAGATCGCGGAGGTGCGCCGGGAGCTCCCTCGCCTCAACCGGTTGGAGGAGGACCTGGAGTCCCGGCGGGAGGAGGACGCCCGCCTGGCCGAGCTGGTGGCCCAGGTCCGCAACCAGATCGGCCTGCTCTCCAAGGAGCTGGAAGAGCGGACCCGCCAGCTCCCCTTCCTGGCAGAGCAGCGGACCAGCGACACCAAGCGCATCGCGCAGCTCCAACAGGAGACCGTGGAGCTCTTCAAGCGCAGCGAGGCCCTCCAGGGGCGCCTGAACATCCTGGAGGAGACCCTGCGCCGCACCTCCACGGAGGTGGAGAAGTGGCGGCCCATCTTCAGCGAGATCCGGGAGGAACAGCAGGCCTTCATGGATCGCCTGCGGCTGGAGGTCAACGATCGCCTGCAGGTGCTGGCCCGCTGGGAAGAGGTGATCGAGGAGCAGCAGAACATCGTCCGCCGGGCCCAGGAGCAGATCCAGAGCTTCGGCCAGCAGGTGGAACAGGCCCGCCGAGCCGCGCAGACCGTCCAGGACTTCCAGGCGGCCATTCGGCGGGACCATGCCCAGGTGCAGGAGCTCCAGCGCCTGGCCGAGGAGCGGCTGCGCCGGGAGATGGAGGAGTTCCGGGAGGAGTACGAGAAGCTCCGCCGCAAGGCCGAGCTCCAACAGCAGCACCTGTGGCAGGAACAGCACAAGCACAACCAGGAGATCCAGGAGCGCTTCCCCGCCATCTACCACGATCTCCGGGTCCACGAGGAGCTGCTGCGCCAGCTCTGGGCCCTGCAGGAGAGCTACGGCACCCGCTACCTGGCCGCGGCCCAGGCCTGGCTGGACGGCCTGCAGGAGGCCCTGGCCGACCGGGACGAGCGCCTCAAGGCCCTGGAGGAGGAGTGGGAGCGGCAGCGCCGCAACGCGGAGCTCTACGCCAGCCAGGGCAACCGCCGCCGCACCTCGGGCATCCTCACCGGCAACGGGCCCGAGCCCAGCTAGCCCCCCCTCAGCCATGCGTGTCCTCGCGACGGCCGGCCACGTGGACCACGGCAAGTCCGCCCTGGTCCGGGCCCTCACAGGCATCGACCCCGACCGCCTGATCGAAGAGCAGCAGCGGGGCATGACCATCGACCTGGGCTTCGCCTGGATGGAGCTTCCCCTGCCCCCGGATGGACGGCCGGAGCCCGTGGGCATCGTGGATGTCCCCGGCCACATCGACTTCATCAAGAACATGCTGGCCGGCGTCGGCAGCGTGGACGCCGCGGTGTTGGTGGTGGCCGCGGATGAAGGCGTCATGCCCCAGACCCGGGAACACCTGGCTATCCTGGATCTGTTGGCCGTGCCCGCCGGGGTGGTGGCCCTGACCAAGGTGGACCTGGTGGAGGACCCGGAGTGGCTGGAGCTGGTGGAGCTGGACATCCACGATCTCCTGGCCGGTACCCGGCTGGAAGGGGCATCGGTGGTTCCGGTCAGCGCCCTCACCGGGGCCGGCCTGGAGGACCTGCGCCAGGCCCTGGCGCAGGTCCTGGTGGACCTGCCGCCCCGCCGGGACCGGGGCCGCCCCCGCCTCCCCATCGATCGGGTCTTCACCCTGCCGGGCTTCGGCACCATCGTCACCGGCACCCTGAGCGATGGCCACTTCCGCATCGGCGACCCGGTGGCCATCCTGCCCGATGGACCCACAGGCCGCATCCGGGGCCTCCAGAGCCACCGGCAACCCATCCAGGTGGCCCGGCCCGGCAGCCGGGTGGCCATCAACCTGAGCGGCGTGGACCGGAGCCAGGTACACCGGGGCCAGGTGGTGGTCCGGCCGGACACCCTGCAGGCCACCCGGCTGATCGACGTGGCCTTCCGCCTGTTGCCCGATGCTCCCAAACCCCTCCGCCACAACCATCGGGTCGACTTCTTCAGCGGCACCGCGGAGACCCCAGCCCACGTGCGCCTTCTGGGCACCGAGGAGCTTCGGCCCGGCCAGGAGGGCTGGCTGCAGATCCGCCTGGAGCGGCCGGTGGTGGTGGCCGCGGGGGATCGCTACATCCTGCGCCAGCCCTCTCCCAGCGCCACCCTGGGTGGAGGCACGGTCCTGGACCCCCACCCCCGGCGACGTTACCGGCGCTTCGATCCCCAGGCCCTGGCCCGGCTGGAGACCCTGGCCGCGGGGGATCCCGAGGAGATCCTGCTCCAGACCCTGGAGCGCCACCCCCTGCTCTCGGTGGAGGCCTTGCTCGAGCAGAGCGGCCTGGGCACCGAGCCCGCGCAGGAGGCCCTGGACGAGCTGTCCCGCCAGGGGGCCGTCCAGCGGCTGGAGGGCGGCCTGCTCCTGAGCCGGGACACCTACCAGAACCTGTTGGAGCAGATGGTCGTGATCCTGGAAGGGTTCCACCGGGCACATCCCCTGCGCCGGGGGATGCTCCGCAGCGAACTGCGCAGCCGGCTCCGGATCCCGGCCCCCCGCCAGGGCCAGGAGCTGCCCCTTCGGGCCTTCAACGATCTGGTCGCCCAGGCCCAGGAAGCCGGCCACGTCCAGGCAGACGACACCGCGGTGTGGCGGGCCGGCCATCGGATCCGCTTCACCCCGGAACAGGAGGCCGGGATCCAGCGGGTCCTGGCAGCCCTGGAGGCCTCCCCCTACGCGCCTCCCCATGCCAACGAGCTCCTGCGCCTGTTGGGCGACGACCCCGAGCTCCTGGAGGCCCTGGTGGACCAGGGCCAGCTCGTGCGGCTGGGCAACAACGTGCTCTTCCGGCGGCAGGACTTCGAGACCATGGTCCAGGCCATTGTGACCCATCTGGAGGAGCACGGCACCATCACCCTGGCCCAAGTCCGCGATCGGTTCGCCACCAGCCGGAAGTACGCCCAGGCCGTCCTGGAGGAGATGGATGCCCGGCGTATCACCCGCCGGGAGGGAGATGTGCGGGTCCTGCGAACCGGCCATGCCCGGGCCGTCCAGGAGGGCTAGTCCATGGACTATCGGCACCTGGGCCGGACCGGGCTCAAGGTCTCCACCCTGGGGCTGGGCACCATGCAGTTCGGCTGGACGGCCGACGAGGCCACCAGCTTCGCCATCCTGGACGCCTACGCGGAGGCCGGCGGGAACCTGCTGGACACCGCGGACATCTACAGCCACTGGGTGGAGGGCAACCCCGGCGGTGTCAGCGAGGCGATCCTCGGGCGCTGGATGGCCCAGCGGCGCAACCGCTCCCAGATGGTAGTGGCCACCAAGGTCCGGGGCCCCATGGGCCCGGGACCCAACGACCAGGGCCTTTCCCGGAAGCACATCTTCGACGCGGTGGAGGGCTCCCTGCGTCGCCTCCAGACGGACTACATCGACCTGTACCAGGCCCACTGGTTCGATGCGGAGACGCCCATCGAGGAGACCCTGGAGGCCTTCGATCGGCTGGTGCAGCAGGGGAAGGTCCGCTACGTGGGGTGCAGCAACTACCCGGCCTGGCGGCTCATGGAGGCCCTGTGGGCCAGCGAGCGCCGCGGCTACGCCCGCTACGACTCCCTCCAGGTCCACTACAACCTGGCCCATCGGGCCGAGTTCGAGCGGGAGCTGGAGGAGGTGTGCCGGACCTTTGGCCTGGCGGTGCTTCCCTACAGCCCTCTGGCCGGGGGGTTTCTCACCGGCAAGTACAGCCCCACCCAGAGCCCGGACAGCCCCCGAGCCGAGGGGATCCGTCGGCGGTACTTCACCCGACGGGGATGGCGGGTGCTGCGGGCTGTCCAGGCCGTGGCCCAGCAGGTGGAGGCCACCCCCACGGGGGTGGCCCTGGCCTGGCTTCTGGCCCGGCCCGGTGTCACCGCGCCCATTGTGGGGGCCAGCCGGGTGGAGCAGCTCCAGGAGATCCTGGCCGGGCTGGCGGTGGCGTTGACGCCCAGGCAGGTGGCCCGTCTGGACAGGGCTTCGGAGTGGCGAGAGGCGGCCTGAACCTCCCCTTGTCCCCGTTCAGCGTCCCCGGGGGGGGCGGGCTGCCTGGTCCGCGCTGCCCCGGAAGGGCGGGATCTCCAGCACGGCTACCTGGGAACGCTGGAGATCGAAGATGCGGGTCCGGAGCCAGGGATCCAACCGGTCGGCCTTCAGGCCGGTGGTGATGACCGTGGGCAGGGCCGCGTCGTAGCGGAAGTTGAGGAGCTGGAAGAGCTTCTCCCGGGCCCAGGGGGTGGCGCTTTCGATGCCCAGGTCGTCCAGGACCAGCAGGTCCACCTGCCGGATCTGGTCGAAGCGGCGATCGTAGGGCACCGGCGTGTGGGGCGCGAAGGCGGCCCGCAGGTAGTCCAGCAGGTCGGGCACCACCACGAAGAGGGGCTCTCGGATGCCCTGTTCCACCTGGTGGTTGGCGATGGCCGCGGCCAGGTGGGTCTTGCCCACGCCGCTGGGGCCCATGAGCACGAACCAGCCCCCTGGTTCCTGGGCGTAGGATTGGGCCGCGTCCCGGACCCGGCGGAGGGTGCCGAGCTGCTCGGGGCTCAGCTGGCGACGGCCCAGGTCGAAGGTCTGGAAGGTCTGTTCCCGGTGCAGGGCCAGGGTGTCCAGCTCGTCGTGGAGCCGGCTGCCGCCGCTCCGGAAGTCCGGTGCGGTGATGTGGAGCGCGGTGACCAGGCTCACGTCGTTCAGGCGGCTGCGCAGGCGGGGGTCCAGCTCCTCCATCCGCTGGTTGGTGGTGATGACCGTGGGCAGATGCGCGTTGTAGCGGTGGTTGAGGAGCTGGAAGAGCTTCTCCTGGGCCCAGGCGCTGCCGCTGTGGGCCCCCAGGTCGTCCAACACCAGCAGCTCCGCGTTGCGGACCTGTTCGAAGAGCTCGTCGTAGCGGATCTCGCTGCTGGGGCCGAAGGTAGCCCGCAGGTGGTCCAGCAGGTCGGGCACCACCACGAAGAGGGCCGGAAACCCCCGGGCGATCCGATCGTTGGCGATGGCCGCGGCCAGGTGGGTCTTGCCGCAGCCATAGCCCCCCAGGAGCAACAGCCAGCCCCGGGGGGATTCGGCGAAGTTCCGGCAGGTGGTGTAGGCGATCTCCAGGGATCGGCGGTGGTGCGGGGGCAGCCATCCTGGAGCCGGCTGGAAGGTGGTGAAGGTGTAGCGGTCCAGCCCGGCCAGGCCGCTCACCCGCTCGATGGCCCGCAGGTAGCGCTCCTGGCGTTCGGCCTGTTTGCAGCGGCAGGGCAGGGCTTTGCCGAAGTCGGGATGGCCCACGGGCACATCCCGCAACACGAAGCCCGCGCCGCCACAGAGGGGGCAGACATGGCCGCCCGGGCCGGGCGGCCGCCGGCCTGGACCGCGGCCGCCTTGGCCGGGCCCCTGGTCTCCTGGATCCACCCCCCCAGAGGGCCGCTCAGGAGATGACGATGTCGGAATATTCGTCTGGGACGTAACCCGATCCTGGATGCGACGCAGGATCTCGTCCAGTGCTTCCACGGGTGTCCTTCCCCTCCCGTTCCCAGCGTTTGAGGATCCCCTGGATGTAGCGCAGGGCCCGCCGGTTGTTGCCCACCGCGATCTCGAAGGCCTCCTGGATCCAGTCGGGCGGATAGGTCCGCTCCAGGTCTCGGAGCTGCTCTGCGATGAGTTCGGTCATCAGGCCGATGTTCTGCTCGTAGAGGACGAAGATGTTGGGCCGCTCCACCTGGAGCCGGGCGTCCTCGGGGAGGACGGCCTGGAGCTCGGCCAGCCGCCCCTGACGGATCGCGGCCACGGCCTGGCGTCCCCGGGCTGTGTTGAGGAAGTACCAGTCCTCCACCACCGTCTCCTCTCCGTGTCCGGTCTCCACCTCCACCTTGATGAAGGTGTGGCGGGCCACGGCCCGTTCCAGGGCGTCCTCCAGGATGGCCCGGGGCGAGCGGAGGTCATCGTCCAGGGCCAGGCTCTCCAGCAGAAGTTCGTCCCGGCGCAGGTCGTCGCCCCGGAGGTAGCGGAGCTCGCCGCTCTGTTCGTTGAGGAGCCAGAAGGCGTACACGGTGAGCTTCAGCTCGGCCAGGTGGTCGATCTGGGGCAACAGCTCGGTGAAGAAGAGGTCTGGCACGATGACGGGCTTCATCTTCCGGTCGGGGAAGCCGATGAAGCCGGGCAGACGTGGGCGTTGGGCGGCCATGGGGTCAGTACTCCAGCTCCTCGTGACGGAGTTCCAGGTCCCGGAACTGGGTCAGCTCCTTGCGGAAGTAGAGGCTGACCGTGCCGGTGGAGCCGTGGCGGTGCTTGGCCACGATGATGTCCGCGATGTTCTGTCGGTCTGTCTCCTCGTCGTAGTAGTCCTCCCGGTAGACGAAGAGGACCACGTCCGCGTCCTGTTCGATGGAGCCGCTCTCCCGGAGATCGCTGAGCATGGGCCGTTTGTCCGAGCGGCTCTCCACGGCCCGGCTGAGCTGGCTGATGGCCACCACCGGAACGTTGAGTTCCCGGGCCAGGGCCTTCAGGGAGCGGCTGATGTAGCTGATCTCCTGTTGGCGGTTCTCGCCCCGGCCCATGGCCCGGCCACCGGACATGAGCTGCATATAGTCGATGAGGATCAGGTCCAGGCCGTGCTCCGCGTAGAGCCGTCGGGCCTTGGTGCGGATCTCGGTGACCGTGGCGCCCGGGGTGTCGTCGATGAAGATGCGGGTGTGGGCCAGGGTGTTGGCCGCCTCCAGGAGGATGGGCCACTCCTCCTCGTGGATCTGGCCCAGGCGCAGGCGGTAGCTGTCGATGGCCGATTCCACGGAGAGGAGCCGCTGGACCAGTTGTTCCGCGCTCATCTCCAGGCTGAAGATGGCCACCCGGGCGTCGTGGCGTTTGGCCGCGTTCTGGGCGATGGAGAGGGCCAGGCTGGTCTTGCCCATGCCCGGGCGGCCGGCCAGGATGATGAGGTCGCTCTTCTGGAGGCCGCCCAGCATCCGGTCCAGCAGGGTGAAGCCGGTGGGCACGCCCATGATGGTCCCCTGATGGGTGGCCAGGAAGTCGATCCGGTCCACCACATCCCGCATGACCGTGCCGATGGGGCGCAGATCCCGCTGGCTGCGGTGTTCACTGATCTGGAAGATGATCTGCTCCGCCCGGTCCACCACCTCGTCCACGTCGTTGGCCTCCTGGTAGGCCAGCTCTGCGATCTGGCCGGCCGCGTGGATCAGGCGGCGCAGGATCGCGGTCCGCTCCACGATCCGCGCGTAGTGGTCCACGTAGAGGGAGGTGGGGGTGCTGTTCATCAGCTCGGTCAGATAAGCGGGGCCGCCGATCTCCTCCAGATGGCCCTGGCGCTCCAGTTCGTCCTGGACGGTGAGGATGTCCGGGGGTTCCCGGCGTTCGTGGAGGGCCAGCAGGGCCTCGTAGATCCAACGATGGGACTCCCGGTAGAAGTCCTGGGCGCGCAGGAAGGTGGCCACCTTCAGGATGGCATCGGGATCGATGAGCAGGGCACCCAGGACGGCCTGTTCGGCCTCGATGTTGGCCGGAGTGGTCTGGATGGGGGAATCGGCGTCGGTCATGGCGTGGGGCTGGGCATGAAAACGGCGAGGACGGATGCCGCTGACCTCGCCGGAGCAATAACCGCGGATGTCTGGACAGGCTGTGCAGAGGGAACGGCTCGGAAACGGGTCGGGTCCTGGGCTAGCCCAGGCTGTCGATGTCCAACCCCTCGATGAAGTCCCGGAAGACGTCCAGGTCTTCCTCGTCCTCGTCGCTGTCGCCCACCTCCTCCATCTCGCTGGCCTCCGTCTGGGCCAGGCTCAGCTCCTCCTCGGGCTCCATGCCGGCCCGCTCCATGACCTCCTCGTCCACGTAGATGGGCGCGTCGACGCGGACGGCCAGGGCGATGGCGTCGCTGGGGCGGCTGTCCACCTCGATGGTGTCGCCATGGACGATCAGGACGATCTTGGCGTAGAAGGTGTCGTTCTGGAGGTCGTTGATGACCACATGGCTGACCTCGCCGTCCAGGGTCTCGATCAGGTTGCGGAGGAGATCGTGGGTCATGGGCCGCACCACCTCGATGCCCTGGAGCTGGATGGTGATGGCATCGGCCTCGTAGGGGCCGATCCAGATGGGGAGATAGCGTTTGCCAGCCCGCTCCCGAAGCACCACGATGCGCTGCTGGGACATCAGGCTGACACGGACGCTGTCGATGCTGACCTCGATCATGGACAGTTCTCCCAGATACGCCAGTTCATCGATCGCTTGGCTTGGGCCGCGGAGACGATCGGAGGCATGTCTCGGCAGTTGCCATTATAGCATAGCCGGAGGGCGATGCAAAGGTTTCCCGGAAAGAGCCGGAGGCCAGGAGGGAGGTGCTCGGTTCTCCTTCCATCCACGGGGATCGCTCCAGCCGCCCAGGGACCCCGCCGAGGAGGCCCGGGGAAGCGACGAAGGATGGCCGTTTTCCGTCCCCTTTCGGGGGCTGTGGCCCTGGCTCCAGTCTTTTATGAGGGACAGCCCATCCAGGTGGACGGTCCGTGGAGCGGATGGGGTATAATGGCCTCCATGGAGGCCGTCGGTTCCTCTCCACTGCGCATCTGGCTTCTCTCCCCCTACCACACGGGGAGCCATGCCGGCTGGGCCCGGGGGTACGCCCACCATTCCCGCCACCAGGTCCAACTGTTCACCATGCCGGGCCGTTTCTGGAAGTGGCGCCTCCAGGGCGGGGCCGTGGAGCTGGCCCATCAGGCCCGCAGCCATCTGGGCCGGGCAGGGGCCCCCAATGCGGTCCTGGCCACGGACATGCTCCACCTGGCAGTCTGGTCCGGCCTGATGCGTCGCGCCCTGCCGGCCCGTGTGCCTCTCCTCCTCTACATGCACGAAAACCAGCTCACCTATCCCTGGCCGCCCCACGAGAAGCCCGATCTGACCTACGCCATGTTCCACTGGCTGAGCCAGCTCTGCGCGGACAGGGTGGCCTTCAACAGCCGGTACCATCTGGAGAGCTGGTTCCAGGCGTTGCCCCGCCTGCTCAAGCACTTCCCCGACTACAACCACCTGGATCGGGTCGATGCGGTCCGGGCTCGGAGCACGGTGTTGCCGGTGGGCATCGAGCCCCCTGAAGGGGAACCGGGTCCACCTGGCCGTCCACCGCTGATCCTGTGGAACCAGCGTTGGGAGTACGACAAGCGGCCGGACCGTTTCTTCCGGTTGCTCTATCGCCTGGCCGCGGAGGGCGTGGCCTTTCGGCTGGCCGTGGCCGGGGAGAACTTCCGCCAGGTTCCTCAGGAGTTCGAGGAGGCCCGGGAGCGGCTGGCCGATCGGATCGTCCACTGGGGCTATCTCCCGGAGCTCGGGGCGTACAGGCAGCTCCTGTCCCGGGCCGACCTGGTCATCTCCACCGCGGACCACGAGTTCTTCGGTGTGGCCGTGCTGGAGGCCGTTGCCCATGGCGCGTTTCCGCTCCTCCCGGCCCGCCTGAGCTACCCCGAGCTGATCCCCCCGGCACTCCATCCGGCCTGCCTCTACACCGACGAGGAGGACCTGTACGCCAAGGCCCGTCGGCGGCTGGAACATCCGCGCAAGGCTCCCCCTTCCCTGGTGGACCATGTCCGGCGTCGCTACGCGTGGGCCCGGGTGGCCCCCATGTACGATGCGTGGGTGGCAGGGGCGGTCCACGGGCCAGGCCGATGAGGGGAGAGGGGCCGACGCGGACAGGGGGCACCCTGCTCCCCTGGGGTACCCCCTGTCTCCGGGTGGGTGGATGGGCCGGCAGCCCTCGCGGTCTCGGTGGTTGGTCTACTGCGCCTGCAGGGCTCGCCACACCCGTTCCGGGAAGAAGGGGAGCTCCCGCAGCCGAACCCCCACCGCGTCGTAGATGGCGGAGGCCACCGCGGGCGCCATGCCGTCCATGGGGATCTCGGCCACGGCCTTGGCGCCGTAGGGGCCAGAGGGCTCGTAGGTCTGCACCAGGATGACTCCCAGGTTGGGCACCTCGTCGGCGGCGAAGATCCGGTAGGCGCCGAAGCGGGGGTTCGTCACCCGGCCCTGGGCGTCGTAGCACATGGCCTCGCTCACCGCGTAGCCCAGGGCCTGGACCATGCCGCCCTCCACCTGGCCGCTGGCCGTGATGGGGTTGATGGCGATGCCGCAGTCCACGGCCATGATCGCATCCGTGACCGTCACCTGGCCGGTCTCCGTGTCCACCTCCACGGCCACGTACTGGGCTGCGAAGGGGGGCGGGCTCAGGTAGCTCAGATGGCTGGCCGTGGCCATGATCTGGTGTTGGTCCTCCTGGTGGAAGCTGTGCAGGGCCACGGTCTCCAGGGACACGCGTCGGCCGTCCGGTGCGATCACGTGGCTGTCCTCCAGGTGGAGCCGCTCCGGGTCCATGCCGTCGAAGAAGTGGCGGGCCGCGTGTTCCCGGATCTGTCGGGCCACCTCCTCCGCGGCCTTGAGGACCGCGCCGCCGGAGATGTAGGTGGTGCTGGAGGCGTAGGCCCCGGTGTCGAAGGGGGTGAAGTCCGTGTCGCTGGAGTAGATCAGGATCTGCTCCAGGGGGACGCCCAGGGTCTCCGCCGCGATCTGGGCCAGCACCGTGTCGGAGCCGGTGCCCAGATCGGTGGCGCCCACCAGGAGGTTGAAGGAGCCGTCGTCGTTGAGCTTGATGCTGGCTGCCCCCATGTCCAGACCGGCGATGGCCGTGCCGTGCATGCAGATGGCCACGCCCAGGCCCCGGCGGATGTGAGGGCGGTCCGGGGGCTGTTTCCACTCTGGGTCTGTGCGTCGGTGCCAGCCGATGGCCGCCGCGCCGGCCTGGACGCACTCCTCCAGGCCACTGCTCTGGACGATCTGGGGGAAGCCCTCCCGGCCCTCGCCCATGGCCACGGCCATGGGGAGCTCCTGGCCGACCTTGATCCAGTTGCGTCGTTTGAACTCCAGGGGATCCATGCCCAGCTCCAGGGCCAGCTCCTCCATGTGCTGCTCCAGGGCGAACTCCGCCTGGGGGGCTCCGTAGCCCCGGAAGGCCCCGGGCACCGGCTTGTTCGTGTAGACCACATCGCAGTGGTATCGGGCTGCGGGCAGCCAGTAGGTGCTCAGGGCCCGGAAGCCCGTGACCATCTGGACGGTGAGACCGTGGGTGCCGTAGGCTCCCGTGTCTCCCACCACCCGGACGTCCATGCCCACCAGCTTGCCGTCCCTGTCCACGCCGGAGCGGAAGCGCAGGACCTGGGGATGGCGGGTGCGGGCGCTGGTGAACTCCTGGGCCCGGGTGTACTCGAACTTCACCGGACGGCCGGTGGCAATGGTCAGATGCGCGGCCAGGTCCTCGATGAGCATCTCCTGTTTGCCGCCGAAGCCGCCGCCGATGCGGGGTTTCACCACCCGAATGCGGCGGATGGGCAGGCCGATGAGGGGGGCGATCATCCGGCGCACGTGGAAGGGCACCTGGGTGCTGGACCGGATCACCAGCCGGTCGTCCTCGTCCCAGTAGGAGATGACCACGTGGGGCTCGATGCTGGCCTGTTGGACCTGGTGCACCCGATACTCGCTCTCGTAGACGAAGTGGGCGTTGGCCAGGGCCGCGTCCACGTCGTTGTGCTCCACGTGGATCTGGACCGCGATGTTGCGGCCGGGATCGTGGATCATCTGGGCGTCCGGCTCGTCGTGGATCACCGGTGCGCCCTCCTGCATGGCCTCCTCCGGATCGAAGACCGCGGGAAGGACCTCATACTCCACCTCGATCCGCTCCAGGGCCTGTTGGACCAGCTCGGGGCTCTCCGCGGCCACGATGGCCACCCGGTCGCCCACGTAGCGGACCTTGTTGTCCAGGCTCACCTGGTCGTAGGGCGGGGGGTTGGGGTAGCTCTGGCCGCCGGAGGCGTAGATCACCCGGGGCACGTCCTCGTAGGTCAGCACCGCGTGGACCCCGGGCAGGGCCAGGGCCTTGGATTTGTCGATGCGGCGGATGCGGGCGTGGGCGTGGGGGCTGGTGAGGAGCCCGCCGTAGAGCATGCCGGGCATCTCCAGATCGTCGGTGAAGACGGGTTTGCCCCGAGCCAGCTTGGCCGCGTCCACCTTGGGCTCGGGCCTGTTCACCACCCGGGTGGCCGGGGCGGCCACCGTCACAGGCAGGGTGCGGGGCTGGGTGGCCACCGGGGTCGGACTACCGGGGTCCACGGGCTCCTCTTCCGGCGGTTCGGCCGGCCACTCGCCCTCCTCGAAGGCGTTGAGCACGGTGAGGTTGGGCGGCTGCCAGTCGTCTGCGTCCGGCGACCCGCCGCCCTGCATCCAGGCTGCGGCCAGGAGGACGGCCTGGACGGGTTTCGCATAGCCCGTGCAGCGGCAGAGCACCCCGGCGATGGCCTCCCGGACCTGGGCCTCGGTGGGATTCGGGTTCTCGTCCAGCAGCTTCTTGGCCGCCAGGATCTGGGCCGGTGTGCAGTAGCCGCACTGGATGGCGCCGGTGTGGACGAACGCGGCCTGGATGGGGTGCATGGCCGGGTGGGAGGGGGATCCGGTCCCCCGCGTCTCCAGGCCCTCCACGGTGACGATGGACGCGCCGTGGGCCTGGGCGGCCAACATGATCCCGCTGTTCACCAGGCGATAGGAGCGGGGATCGTCCGGCGTGAAGGTGAGGAGGACCGCGTCGCTGCCCGCCTCTCCGGTCTCGTCGCCGTGCTTGACGCTGTAGTAGCGCAGGCGGCGCAGGGCCGTCCGCAGCAGCTCACCGGGGTGGACCTCCAGCTCGTGCAGGGTGCCGTTGACGGTCAGGGCGATCTGCATGGGGCTCACCTCCTCCAGTGGCGCATGGGCAGGCCGGGAACGGGGGAGCGGAAGGTCACCAGGTGGGGCATGGCCAGGGAGCCCAGGTAGACGGTCCGCAGGTCCGGTCCGCCAAAGGTGACGCTGGCCGGGAACTGGAGGGTGGGGCCGACGCAGGCGAACATCTCCTCGGGGGTCAGCTGGCCCGCGTCCAGCTTGGCCTGGGCGTTCTCCAGGGCCGGTTGGTTCACGTCCTCGAAGACGGTGTGGTAGCTGCCGTCCGGGGTGAGGATGCCCAGGGCGTTGCGCAGGATCAGGGTCAGCCAGATGTTTCCCTCCGCGTCGAAGGCGAAGCCGTCCACATAGGCGCCGAAGCCCAGGTCCTCGGGCCCGAAGATCTCCTGGGGACCCAGGCTGCCGTCCGGGTGGACGGGATAGCGGAGCATGCGTCGTTTCATGGTCTCGGCCACGTAGAGGTATCGCTCTGCCGCGTCCATGCGTATCTCGTTGGGGAAGTAGATGCCGTCGGCCACGATCCGGGGCCCCTGCTCATCCACCAGGACGATGTAGCCGTCCGGCCGAGGATGGGCCGCGGCCACGAACCAGGGGATCTCCCGGGTGGAGACGGAGATCCAGAGGCGGTCCTGGCTGTCGATGAAGACGAAATTGGCCGCGCCCAGGGGCTGTCGGTCCCCCACGCCGTCCAACACGACCTGGTGGCGCCCGTCCCGATACAGCCTATAGATGTGGCCGGTGGCGATGTCCGCGATGTAGATGTGGCCCTCTGGGTCCATGGCCAGGCCGTTGGGCTCCCCCTGGATCCGGCCGATGGTCTGTTGACGGCCGTCCGGGTCGATCCGGGTGACGCCGCCCCGGTTGTCGGAGGTCCACAGGGTGCCGTCGGGTTCGGCCAGCACGCTCTCGGGCCGGCTCAGGTTCTGGCCATAGAAGGAGAGCTCGCCGAGGTCGAGACGAAAGTCACGGATGTCGGTCATTGGTTGCTCCCATTGTGTGGATGTCCGGAGATCACAGGTTCACGGCGGGATGAGCGGGCCAGGCCCTGGTCCCCTTGGGGGGGCTGGGGAGCTGCCTGGGCCCCTGACGGCTCAGCTTCGGGCCTGGGCCAGGGCCCGACGGCTGAGGACCTGGGCCATGGCCTGTCGGTACTCCGGGGTGCCGGTGCAGTCGTCCGGGGGAGCCAGGGGCGCGTCGGCCAGCACCGGGCGAGAGGCCACACCACAGAGGGCCACCCGCTCCACCCCCTCTCCGACCACGGCCACCGCGGCCACGATGGGCCGATCCCGGGGGGTTCGGGCCACCCGGGCATGGCCGCCTCGCAGGTCTTGCCCGGGGGAAAGGTGGAGGGCTATGACCAGGCCTTGTTCCAGGCCCTGGAACGCGGCCAGGGGGATCCGATGTTCGCCCTGGGCATCCCGGAAGTGGACCTGGGCGTCCAGGGCCAGGAAGGCCGCGTAGAGCTCGCTGTCGGGATGGGCGGTGACCACCGTGCCCCCCACGGTGGCCATGTTCCGGAGGTTGATGGGCCCTTCGCAGGCGGCCGTGCGGCGCAGGAGGCCATCGGCCAGGGTGCCGGTCGTCGGGTGCTCCATCAGGTCGGTCAGCCGGACCATGGCACCGATCCGGATGCCGTCGCCGTCGGCCTGGATCGCCTCCAGGCCCAGCCGGGACAGGTCCACCACCCCCTCTACCTCCCGGAGTTCCCGGGTCTCCAGGGCGGGGATCAGGGCAGTCCCTCCAGCCAGGGGCACCAGGTGCACGTCGGTGCGGGCCAGGAGGGCCAGGGCCTCGTCCATCTCGGTGGGGCGGTGGTAGTGGGTCAGGATAGCCATGCGTCTCCCTCATCCTCAACCTGGGTAGTGGGTCCGAACGGCGGAAGCAGCTCGTGTCACAGCCTCTGGCCCCCACGGCCCGGCCCCGCAGGGGGCCATTCGGGTCAGACTCCGGGCGGGGGCGGAGGGGCCAGGCCCTTCTCCTGGAGCAACGTCACCAGGCCCACGTTGGCGGTGACGGCCAGCGCGGCGGGCAGCAGCAGGAAGAAGGGCAGCACGGTGACCGCGGCGATGGCCACCCACATGAGCTGGATGAGCAACAGGGTGAACGTGTACAGCGGGTGTTGCAGGGTGAGCACCAGGGCGTTGCGGGCCACCAGGCGCAGGGACGGTTCGTCCTGTTGCCAGAACAGGGCAAAGGTGTACTGGATCGCCATGATGCCGAGCAGGAGCACCCAGATCCAGGCCATGCCGATGACGCGCATCCACTGGGCCGGCGAGCTCAGGTAGAAGACGATGTTGAACAGCAACGCGGCCACCAGGAGGATCTCCAGGGCCAACAGGGCCCAGCTTCGGCGTACCTGGGTCGTGGCGCCTTCCCAGAAGAAGCTGCTGTCCACCCGCCGGTAGTTGGCCAGACGATTGGCCACCCGATGGAGCCCCCCGGTGGCCATGGCGCAGAAGACGCCGCCGATGCCCACCCCCAGCACCAGGGCCACGAAGAGGACCAAGGCCGTCCCGCTGCCGGTGGGGGCCCCGGCGACGGTCGAAAGCCCGATCTGGGCCCCTGTGGAGACGATGAGCAGCATGGGCAGCGCGCCCAGCCACCACAGGATGCTGAGCCAGACCATGAGGAAGAGCTCGTCGTAGAGCACCTGGACGGTGCGCAGGGCCACGGTCAGCGCACGCATGGGCTGTCGTCTGCCAGGGGGTCCATCGGATCCATGGTGGGCCCATTATAGCACACTCTGCTCTTTCACACCCCGTAGGAGACATCCACCACGTCCACCCTCTGGCCGGGCCCGGGTCCTGGGGATCATCTCTCCTGGGCTCGGCGCCAAAGCCGGGTGGCCTGTTCGTGGAGCCGGGCCCGCATGGCCCCCAGGTCCGCGCCCAGGAGCTCCCCACCCCGCACCCGCCATTCCCCGGCCACCATCACATCCCGGACGTGGGTGTGGTTGCGCCAGAGGAGGAGCTGCTCGTAGAGGTTGTGTTCCGCCAGGGGGGTGGGCAGGTCCGCCTGGATCACCTGGAGATCCCCGGCCCAGCCTGGCTCCAGCCGGCCCACGCGCGCCAGGCCCATGGCCCGGGCGCCCCGCTCCGTGGCCAGCTCCCAGACCAGGTGGGCTGGCATGACCTGGGGATTGCGATGCGCGGCCTTGTGGATGAGGAAAGCGCCCCGCATCACCTCGAAGAAGTCGTTGATGTAGCCATCGGAGCCCAGGCCCAGGGTCACCCCCCCGTCCAGGAGCTGGGGAACCGGCGCGATGCCGCCCCCCACCTCGCAGTTGCTCAGGGGCATGTGGGTGACCCGCACCCCCCTCTCCGCCAGGATGCGCCGCTCTGCCTCCGAGAGCTGGACACACTGGGAGGCCAGCATCCGCGGCCCGGTGACGCCCAGCTCGTCGTAGTACTCCAGGGTGCGCTTGCCGAAATGCTTCAGGGCGTACTCCGGCTCGTGGACCCCTTCGTTGCAATGCATGTGGACCAGGGTGCCCAGCTCCTGGCCCAGGGCGAAGGCCTGGCGGATGAACTCCCCGGAGCAGGTGAAGGTGGTGTGGAAGCAGATGAGCCCCTGGACCAGGCCGCCCTCCTGCCGGCAGTGGCGGACGAAATCCGCGTTCTCCTCCAGGCCCAGCTGGCCGTTCTCCGGGCTGACCCGCTCTGTGGCCTCGAAGGAGAGGACCGCGCGGATGCCCCGCCGGTCCACCACCTCCTTCTGGGCCCGGAGCGCGCCGGGAATGGCGTGGGGGGCCTCCAGGCAGTCGTAGAACGCGGTGACCCCGCTGCGCAGGAGCTCCCCGCAGGCCCAGTCCGTGGCCGCCCGGATCATCTCGTGGTCCAGCGCGTCCTCCACCAGGGGCCACCAGAAGTCGGCCAGGAAGGACCAGAAGCCCGAGGGGGCCTGGTCCAGGGGGATGCCGTGGGCCAGGACGCCGTAGAG
>Ga0256839_1002623_pt1 | contig 19735 bp, 17 predicted proteins | sample 354166metaG_FD_185968 | JGI IMG/M metagenome (GOLD analysis project Ga0256839, IMG submission 185968) | Hydrothermal vent microbial communities from Mid Atlantic Ridge, Atlantic Ocean - 354-166 | ecosystem: Environmental > Aquatic > Marine > Hydrothermal vents | place: Atlantic Ocean: Mid... | reverse complement strand
GCGAAGGGACCGGGTTTCATGTCCGGCAGTCGCTCAGTGCGGGCGTGGCGGAATTGGTAGACGCAGCGGACTTAAAATCCGCAAGGGCGTGGCCCTGTGGGGGTTCAAGTCCCCCCGCCCGCACCACCAGCGCTCTCATTGCATGACATCAGGCGGCAAGCCGTTCCCTCAAGCTTGTGGTTCAGGTTCTTCCGTCATTGCCTGCTGCCGCCCCTGATGCAGGGCGAACAGGGCAATGGCGCAGGCGTTGGAGACGTTCAGCGAGCGAATGGCACCGGGCATCTGCAGCCTGACGATGGCATCGCAGGTTTCGCGTGTCTTCAGGCGCAGGCCCTTGCCTTCCGCTCCCAGCACAAGGGCGATGCGCTCCGGCACGTGCGTGCGGCAGTCGAGAACGGCTTCGCCATCGCTGTCCAGGCCCCACAGGGTATAGCCATGTTCCCGCCGCAGCTCCTGCATGGCGCGGGCGAGATTGGTGATGCGCACCAGCGGCACGTGCTCCACGGCGCCGGATGCGGCCTTGGCCAGCACGCCGGATGCCGTACCCGGCGCGTGGCGGGCGGTGGTGATGATGGCGGCGATGTCGAAGGCGGCTGCCGAGCGCAGGATGGCACCGACGTTGTGCGGGTCGGTAACCTGGTCCAGCAGCAGCAGGATGCCGCCGCAGCCCGCCACTTCAGGCAGGCTGGGGGTGGGCAGCGGCTCGGCGAAGACGAGCACGCCCTGGTGCACTGCATCCGGCCCCAGCCGCCGGCTGATTTCCTGCGGGCGCACCTCTTGCGGGGTGATGCCGGCGGTGCGGAAGTCCTCCTGCAGGCGGCGCAGGGCATTGCGCGTGGCAAAGGCGCGCAGGATGCGCCGGGCCGGATTGCGCAGGGCCTCGCGCACCGCATGCACGCCATAGATGACCTCCTCTTCCGCTGCCAGCGGCGAGGCACAGGGCGCAGGCCGGCTTCTGGCCACCTTGCCGGATGCTTTTGGGCGTTGTTTTCTCATGACCGAATTTCATCACAGGATTGCGGAGGCGGCATGACACAGCATGTTACTGGATTTTCTGCCTGTTGGCACTGGCCGGAATTCCTGCCGGGGCGAGGCTGTTCATGACATGCCATGAATTTGCACACCAGGCCAGCGTGGCTGGAAGGTGAACGATCGGCAGAATACAGGCCCCGAGGCTGCCCTGGAATGGTCCAAACGAACATGCTGCAGGTCGATATTGGGATGTCCCGCCACTGGAGGGCAAGGCAAAGCCACTGATATTTTGGCGGACTGTCTCGAACATGCGCGCTTTTTTCCGAGACCGCCCCCAGCATCCTTGTGCCTTATCCCTGTTCGCGAGATTGTAACCAGGTGTCGAAATCCGCCAGGGCACGGCGGGCCATCAGGCGACGGCGGTGGCGGGTGCGTTCCTTGCCTTTGAGGCGCTTGCCCTCTTCATCGTGTGTCGGGGTCTCGATGGGAGGCAGCAGGCCGAAGTTGATGTTCATCGGCTGAAACGTCTTCAGCCCCGATTCCGCCAGGTGTCCGCCGGTGATGTGGTGGATGAGCGCGCCGTGCGCAGTGGTCTGCGGCGGTGGCGTAAAGGGCCGCCCCAGCAGCTCGGCGGCAGCGGCTCGCCCCGCCATAAGCCCGCAGGCAGCACTTTCCACGTAACCTTCCACGCCGGTCATCTGCCCGGCGAAACGGATGCGTGGCTCCGCCTTCAGGCGCAACTGTTCGTCCAGCAGGCGCGGGCTGTCGAGGAAGGTGTTGCGGTGAATGCCGCCCAGCCGCGCGAAACGGGCGTTTTCCAGCCCCGGGATCATGCGGAAGATGCGCTGTTGCTCGCCGTATTTCAGCTTGGTCTGAAAACCCACCATGTTGAACAGCGTGCCCAGCGCATTGTCCTGCCGGAGCTGCACCACGGCATAAGGGCGCCTGCCGGTGCGCGGGTCGGTCAGGCCCACGGGCTTCATTGGCCCGTGGCGCAAGGTATCGATGCCGCGCTCGGCCATTACCTCGATGGGCAGGCAGCCGTCGAAATAGGGGGTGTTCTTCTCCCACTCGCGAAATTCCGTCTTCTCGCCTGCCAGCAGTGCCTGCACGAAGGCTTCGTATTGCTGCCTGTCGAGCGGGCAGTTGATGTAGTCGGCGCTGCCCTTGTCGTAGCGCGACTGTTTCCAGCACACCGACATGTCGATGGAATCGGCATGCACGATGGGTGCGATGGCATCGAAGAATGCCAGCGCCTGTGCGCCTGTGCGCTCGAGAATGGCCTGTGCCAGTGCATCGGAGGTGAGCGGGCCGGTGGCGATGATGACCTGTTGCCATTCCGCCGGTGGCCAGCCGTCGATCTCCTCGCGCACGATGGTAATACCGGGATGTGCGGCCAGCCGCTCGCTCACCATTGCGGAGAAACCTTCGCGATCCACCGCCAGGGCGGAGCCTGCCGGCACCCTGTTGGCGTCCGCCGCTGCCATGATGAGGGAGCCGGCGCGGCGCATCTCCTCGTGCAGCAGGCCGACGGCATTGTTTTCCGCATCATCGGAGCGGAAGGAGTTGGAGCACACCAGCTCCGCCAGCTTGTCCGTCTTGTGCGCATCCGTCATGCGCGTTGCGCGCATTTCGTGCAGGATCACCCGCACACCGGCCTGCGCCGCCTGCCAGGCGGCCTCGGAACCGGCCAGCCCGCCACCGATGACATGCAGCACGGGCGCTGCAGGGCTGTGGTTGTGTGATGTATTGCTCATGAGCAGCACAGATAGGCCGGGAGGAGGCCTTGCTCAAGGGCAATTGCATCAATCGGCATTGCAGGCCGCAGGCATGGTGGAAACATTGTTCGGGATGGCAGCATTCCGGGCAGTGCCTGTTCAGGCGGCGGCGTTGAGGGTGTCTTCCACCAGCGCAAGCTGTTCATCGACATCGATGGCGATGCGGGAAGTGATCTCCAGCTCGCGATCCTCATAGACGTTGCGCTGGGGGTATTGCCTTTTCCACTCATTCACCACCCGGTCGCGCTCCTGCAGCAGCAGGCGCACCTGTGGCCAGAACAGTTGCAGCATGGCGCTGATCCAGCGGTTCACCGCCAGGCAGGGGTGCACGTGTTCTATGCGGAACCTGTCCACCAGCGCCAGGGCATCATCGGCGGCAAAGAAGCTTTCGTCGGTAACCCAGCGGTTGGTGGTGAACAGGTGGGTAGGCTCGCCTTGCGCATTCATCGAGATGGCGACGAGGTGGCAGACGGCCTGTTCCGGTGGCGGACGCGGGGTGTCCTCCGGCATGGATACGGGCTCAAGCCCCGGGGGCATGCCCTCGCGCCGCACGAAGCAGTGGAAGTGACCGTGTTCGCCAAGGTCGGGGCGGTGTGCGTGATAGTAGTATTGCGCGCCGAATTCGTCGTCGAACACGTCGCCACGCGGATAGTGCTCCAGCTCGTAGAAGGCCCCCTGATGCGCCAGGCAGCGGCTTACCACGTTGGCCCCGGCCTTTTCCAGCAGGCGGCAGCTTTCCAGGATCTCCAGCCCGGCGGCACGCATGCGCTCCAGCCGCGAGCGCGGCAGGCCATGCACCAGCGTGGCTGGCGGAGTGTGCAGGTCATGGTTGTTTGCGGCTGTCGCACCCATGCAGCCATCATAGCGCATTGCGCCGTGTGCTCAAGAAAAACACACCGCGGGGATGCTGCAGGAAGCAGGGAACTTGCGCCGTGCCGGGCTGTGCCTTCTCAGTCTTCCTTGCTGCCGGCCGCTGGTTTCTCCTGCGCCTTTTCCTGTGGCTCGTGGGACGCTGCCTTGTTGGAGTCGGGGTTTTCGGCCTTCACGCCCTTGCTGTCGGCAGGAGCCTTCTGTGCGTTCTCGGCATTGTCGCCCTTGCCGGCGGGCGGCTTGTCCACCGGGCGCAGATAGGGGGCAGCAGGGGTGTCATCATTCCCCGTGTCGGCTTCATGTTGCGTGGTTGCTGCTGCCACGGCTCCTGTTGCTGCCGCTCCTGTTGCTGCAGCAGTGCCGGCTGCGGCGGTGGCCGCATCTGCAGCGGCAGTCTGCGTGGCTGCAGCGCCGCTGCCGACGGAAGCACCAGCCTGCTGAAGGGGGGAGGTTTGCGCATCGACATCGCCAAGCCCGGCCGTGGCCTGCGGCTCGTGCTCGATGGCCTGCGCTTCATCACCATACCACATCTGCTGCCATTCCCCGAGCGGATCCTCGGAGTAGCGGATCTGACCATCTATGAAGGCACCATCCTCGATCACGATGCCCTGGCTCAGCACGTCGCCTTCCACCTGTGCGCCAGGCAACAGGTGCACCTTCACGCTGCAGATAGGGCCGATGGCGCGGCCGTAGATGATGACCTCCTGCGCCAGCACCTGGCCACTGATGGCACCGTTTTCCTGGATGATCACTCGCCCGGCCTGCACCGCGCCGTGAATGGTGCCATCCAGGTGCAGCTCTCCACTGGTAACCAGGTTGCCCTCCATGACCACGTCGGAAGTGATGACGGTTACCGGGCCACCGGGCTCGACAGGCTGCACGGGAGTGGCAGCGTCAGCGGTGGCTGCCGGCTCTGCTTCCGCGGCGGCAGCCGTGGGTGGCGTTGTTTCCGCCTGAGGCTGCTGCGCATCGTTGTCGCTTCTGGTCTTTCGAAAGATCATCTGTCTGTCCCGATGTTGTTTCCGGCCGGGCCTTGCGGGCAGCATTTGCGCTGCCGACCTCGGCACGCTCGATCTGGCAGACTTTCACGTCGCCCCATGCTGCTACAAGAGCAGATTTCGCAGGCCGGTTGAAGCGTGTAGGAAAAAAAGGGTAAATTCTTGGCAATCAAATGCACTGCTGATGCCTGAGGCATCAGCCATCCGTGGCCAGGACAGGAATCGCCGGGCCGTAGAGAAACCACAACAGCAGTGCCCAGCCCAGCAGCCACAGGATGACGAGTGCCACGTGCAGGTGCTGTTGCCGGCGCTGGCGCCTTGACAGCAAGGTGCCCAGCCCTGACGCAATGCCCAAGGCCAGCGCCCAGGCCAGCAGCAGGCGCGCCGCACGGGCCAGTGCGTAGATGCCGAGAAACACGGGCAGACCCACCCCAAGCGCCTGCGCGAACACGGCATGGGCACGCCCGCCAGCGGCAGAGAACACGCTTTCGAAGATGCTCCACGCGCCGCTGTTCAGCAGTTCTTCCTCCGCCCGTATCATGATGTCTTCCGACAAGCCGGGCAGGGCGGAGAGCAGCGTCATGGCGGTGAAGGCGTCGCGCCCGCCCCAGAGGTAGAGAATGCCGCTGCCCAGCAGTGCCCCGATCAGGGCGAAGGCGGCAGCAACCAGCGCGCGGCGCGGGCTGCGCAGGGCCAGGAAACTGACGAGCATCTCCACCGGTGGCAGGAACAGCGCCGCTTCCAGCAATGCCCACAGCAGTGCGGCGACATGTGCGAGCCAGCCGCGCCGCCGTGGTGGAGCAGGAGCGGTGGCCGCTTCATCTGGCATGTCATCAGGCTGTGGCGAATCGCTGTGCATGGACAGCATTGAAACACAGGCAGGGTGCCGTATGCCAGCAGCCATGCCGTTTCGCCGGATGAGGGCATGCAGGTGGCAGGGGCGGCAGAAAAGGCAGCAGACAAGGGTGGCAGAAAGCCGGCAGGGGATGTCAGGGCAGGCGAGGCGGTCGTGCGATTTGCCACAGCTGTTCGAGGTCCATGTGCTGCTGCAGGTGTTCGGCCAGGGCATCGAGCGTCTGTTCCACCTGCTGGCGATAGCCGGCTTCGCGGAATTGCCGCGCGCCCAGCATGTGCAGGAAGGCGCGGCGGAAATCGTCCGATGCAAAGGCCCCGTGCAGATAGGTGCCCATGCAGCGCCCGTCTGCCGACATCGCGCCATCATCACGCCAGGCGTCATTGTCGTTGCCGCCATTCACGGGCGTGGATGCGGCAGCAACCGGGGCAGATGGGCGCTGCCGGCTGCGTGCGGGGCGGTGGGATGCCTGATGCATGCAGTATTCCGCATCCGCATCCGGCCCCTGCTTCACCTGCGCAAAGGGGCGCTGGCAGTCATCCCCGCGGCTGCGGCCAAGGTGGATCTCGTAGGCCTTGACGAGAGTGCCGCTCTGCACGTGCCGCGCCAGCACCCGGCGGGTGATCTTTTGCCTTGTCAGCTGCGTGTCCACCTGCAACAGGCCCAGCCCTTCCGTGCGCGCACCTGCCGGGCCTTCCACCCCGTGCGGATCGTGAATGGTGCGGCCCAGCATCTGGTAGCCGCCGCAGATGCCCAGCACGCGGCCGCCGCGGCGCACATGGGCGGCGATGTCGATATGCCAGCCCTGCTGGCGCAGGTAGGCGAGGTCGGAAAACACCGCCTTGCTGCCCGGCAGGATGACGAGATCGGCATCGCCGGGCAGGGGCTTGCCGGCGGCAATGATGCGCAGGTTGACTGCCGGCTCCTGCCGCAGCGGGTCGAGGTCGTCGAAATTGGCCATGCGTGGCAGCTTCGGCACCACGATGCGCAATGGCCGCGCAGCGCCTGCGACTGCCGCAGAATCGTGTGCGATGCCCGCGGTGGAGCCGGCATCGTGCTCCAGCGCCTGGCTGTCTTCTGCCGGCAGCAGATGGGCCTGCGCAAAGTGAGGCACCACGCCCAGGCAGGGCAGGGAAGTGCGCTGTTCCAGCCAGTGCATGCCGTCGATGAACAGTTCCGGGTCGCCATGGAAATTGTTGATGATGAAGGCGCGGATGCGCGTGGTGTCCTGCGCATCCAGCACCGCCAGCGTGCCGACGATGGCCGCCATCACACCGCCGCGGTGAATGTCTGCCAGCAGCGCCACCGGCGCATCCACGGCAGTGGCGAAGCCCATGTTGGCGATGTCGCCTTTGCGCAGGTTGACTTCTGCCGGCGAGCCTGCGCCTTCCACGATCACCAGCTCGGCCTGCCGGCACAGCCGGGCAAAGCTGTCGATGACCGCCGGCATGAACTCCGCGCGGCGGCGGAAGAACTCCCTTGCGCTCATGCTGGCGGCGCGGCGGCCCTGCACCACCACCTGTGCGCCGCCTTCCGATTCCGGCTTCAGCAGCAGCGGGTTCATGTGCACCAGTGGCGCACGGCGCGCGGCCTGCGCCTGCAGCGCCTGGGCGCGGCCTATCTCGCCGCCATCGGCGGTAACGGCGGCGTTGTTGGACATGTTCTGCGGCTTGAACGGAGCCACGGCCACGCCGGCGTTTGCGAAGGCGCGGCACAGCCCGGCAACAATGAGGCTCTTGCCGACATGCGAGCCGGTGCCCTGGATCATGATCACCCGCGCTGTCATGGTTGCGGCTCCGTTGCCGTGGCGCTGCCGGGCATGTCTGCATCGGGAGCAGCGGAGATGACATGGGCGAAACTGCCCATCACCCGGCCGATGCAAAGCCCCATTGGTGGCAGGGGCGTGCCACCTGCATCCTGCGCCTCGAACAGCGCCGGGGCATTGGCATCCTGCCACACGGTGCTGGCGTAATGGAATTCGTGCCCGCGCAGGTTGGCGGCAAAGGGCAGGGGGCTGTCATGCCGCAGCTGCCGGTAGCCAAGATGCAGATGGCGGTCGGCAAAGCTGGTGGTTACGGGCAGCAGGTCGCACATGGCGTGTGCCGTGCCATCATTGTCCACCAGTCCGCGCCCCAGCACCATGAAGCCGCCACACTCGCCGTAGATCAACGCCCCGCGCTCTGCTGCCCGGCGCATGCCGTTGCGAAAGCGCGTGGCGGCGGCCAGCCGGCCGGCGTGCAGCTCCGGGTATCCACCGGGCAGGAAGATGGCATCACATGCATCCGGCGGTGCTTCATCCGCCAGTGGCGAGAAGAGGTGGATTTCCGCCCCCCTGGCGTGCCAGTCCTGCAGCAGATGCGGATAGGCGAAGCAGAAGGCCTCGTCGCGCGCCAGTGCAATGCGCTGGCCCAGCGGTGGCAGCCCGGCGGGCTGGCTGCCGGAGGCTGCCGGTTCGTCATCATCGGCAGGCGTGGCAGGCAGCGGAGCGGCAAGGTTGGCAAGACGGCACAGCGATACGGCTTCCGCTGCCGCTTCCGCTGCTGCATCCAGCCAGCGCTGCAGGTCGGGGTGTTCGGAGGCTGGCACCAGCCCCAGGTGCCGTTCCGGCAATTGCAGCCGCTCATCCCTGTGAAATCGCCCCACCACCGGCAGGCCGCTCACTTCCTCGATGACAGTGCTCAGCATCTGCGCATGGCGGGGGCTGCCCAGCCGGTTGAGGATGATGCCGGCAATGCGCACATCCGGCCGCAGGCTGGCGAAGCCGTGCACGACGGCGGCGGCCGACTGGCCGCTGTGCGCGGCATCCACCACCAGCAGCACGGGGATGCCGAACATGGCCGCCAGGTCGGCGCTGGAGCCGATGCCGTGCAGGGGAGATGCATCATTGCCTGCCGGCTTGCGCACGCTGCCGTCGAACAGGCCCATCACCGCCTCGATGATGACGATTTCGGCATCCCGCCCCAGCGCATGCAGGCGCCGGGCCAGCTCGGCGCGCGACATTGCCCACGGGTCGAGGTTGATGGCCGCGCGGCCGCTGGCGGCGGCATGAAACGCCGGGTCTATGTAATCCGGCCCCACCTTGGCGGCGGCCACCTCGACGCCACGCTGGCGCAGCAGGCGCAGCAGCGCGGCGGTGATGGCCGTCTTGCCCTGGCCGGAAGCCGGGGCGGCGATCATCAGCATTTCCGTCATGGCCGGGCAATACCTTCAAGCCTGCCCCTTGCACGGGGATTTGACAAAACGCTGACAGCTTATAGCCTGCCAGCCATGCAACGGGCCAAGGAAAATTGCCAATCCGCAGCCAACGAAGCTGCTGCAGCGCAGGACAGTGCAGTGGCAGCCGGAAAGGCCAGGGCACGCCTGCGCAGCGGCTTTACCACCGGCGCATGCGCTGCCGCCGCGGCCAAGGCAGCGTATCTGGCACTGCTGACGGGACGCTGCCCGGATGAGGTGGGCATCACGCTGCCTGGCGGCCAGCGCCCGTGCTTCGCCCTGCACCTGTGCGAGCACCTTGGCGACAACGAGGCCCGTGCGGGCATCATCAAGGATGCCGGCGATGACCCGGACATCACCCATGGCGCGCTCGTCATCAGCACCGTGCGGTTGCTTCAGCCGGGGCAGGGGGTGCGCTTCGTGGCGGGCGAGGGCGTGGGTACGGTAACGCTGCCCGGCCTGCCACTGCCGCCCGGCGAGCCCGCCATCAACCCGGGGCCGCGGCTGATGATCCGCACCGCGCTTCAAGAAGCGCTTGCAGAGGCGCTGGAAGAGGCCCGAACTGCTGACATGGCAGACGCGCCGGATGCACCGGATGCACCGGATGTGGCGGTGGAAATCTCCATTCCCGGCGGCGAGGAACTGGCGCGCAGGACCATGAACCCGCGGCTGGGCATCATCGGCGGGCTGTCCATTCTCGGCACCACGGGGATTGTCAGGCCCTATTCCTGCGCGGCGTGGATTGCCTCCATCCGCGAAGGGGTGGACGTGGCCCGCGCGCTGGGGCTGGCACATGTCATCGGTGCCACGGGCCGCACATCGGAGCGCGCAGCGCAGGAGCTGTTCGGGGTGTCGGAACAGGCGCTCATCGACATGGGAGACTTTGCCGGTGGCCTCTTGAAATACGTGCGCAATCATCCCGTGCCGCGGCTGACCATTGCCGGTGGTCCGGCCAAGCTGGCAAAGCTGGGCATGGGGATGCTCGACCTGCACTCGAAGCGCGGGCAGGTGGACATGCGCTGGCTGGCCGAACAGGCCGGGCTGCATGGTGCCGATGCAGAGGCCATTGCGGTGGCGGGCAGCGTGGGCCAGGCGCTGGAACTGGCACATGGGCGCGGGATGGATCTCGCCAGCCCCATTGCCCGTGCTGCCCTTGCCACCATCCGAGACGTGCTGCGCGATGCGCCGGTGCGTGCCGGTGTGCTGGTGGTGGACAGGAGCGGTGCCGTGCTGGCGCAGGTGGAGGAACCAGCCTGATGGTGGCGGGCGCGGGCAAGGCAGATGCGCCCATGCGCCTGCTGCTGACCGCAGGCACGGCAACAGCGCGGAAACTGGCGGAAATGCTGGCGGCGCGGCTGGCGGCAAGAATGGATGAGGTGGAGATCATCTATTCGCTGGCCGGGCTGACGGATGCTCCGCGGCTGCCGGAGCATCCGCATATCCGCGTGCGGCAGGGCGGCTTCGGCGGCGTGGAAGGATTGGCGGCATGGCTTGAGCGCGAGGGCATCGCCGCGGTGATTGACGCCACGCACCCGTTCGCACGGCGCATGCCGCATCAGGTGGCGGAGGCGGCACGGCTGGCGGGGGTGCCGCATGCGCGCTTCCTGCCGCCAGCGCCAGCGTTGCCGGTCTCCTGCTTTTTGGCCTCTCGTGCGTCGGTCTCTCGTGCGTCATTGCCAAGCCTGATCCGGCAATCCATGGCCGAGGCCTCCTGCATCCGCTGCCTTCCGGATGTCCGGGGCAAGCCCGGGCATGACGGTGCAGCGGGAAGGTGCCTGGGGCTGATGGATTCCCTGACGGACCTGACGCGGGCACTGCCGCGTGGCGCACGGGTGGTGGTGGCGCTGGGCAGCCGGGGGGTGGCGGTATTGCGCAGCCGGTCAGACCTGCATCTGCATGCCCGCATGCTGATGCCGCCGGCCTTCATCCCGCCGCCGCGCTGGCGGTTGCTGACGGGGCGCAAGGCGGGGGCACCGCGTGGCTCGCTGGTGGGGGAAATGGCATGGCTGCGGGCCACCCGGGCGCAATGGCTGCTGGCGCGGCAGTCGGCGGGCAGCCATGCACTGGTGCTGGCAGCGCTGCGGCTGGGCGTCAACGTGCTGCTGCAACGCCGCCCCGCGCCGCCGCCGGGTGCGCTGGTGCTGCGGCAGCCGGAAGAGGTGGAGGATTGGCTCAGGCGGATATTGCCGGTCGATCGAGCCTGAAGACCGTTTCGCCATCCACCACCGTGTGCAGCACGCGGCCCTCGAACACGCGGTCCTCGAACGGCGTGTTGTGCGAGCGTGAATGCAGCGCTTCTGCCTGTACGCGCCAGCTTGCTTCCGGGGCGACGAGGCAGAAATCGGCCGGTTTGCCGGGTTTCAGCGTTCCCGCCTCCAGCCCCAGCAGCCGCGCCGGGGTGGCGGCAAGCGCCTCCAGCAGCCGCTCCACGGGCACTGCACCTGCATGATGCAGCGACAGTGCCGCCGGCAGCAACGTCTCCAGCCCCACCGCGCCAAAGGCGGCCTCGGCGAAGGGCAGGCGCTTGGTGTCGGCGCTCTGCGGGTCGTGGGCGGAGACGATGACGTCGATGGTGCCATCCGCCACGCCTTCCACCAGCGCGGCGCGGTCCTCCTCCGTGCGCAGTGGTGGCGAGAGCTTGAAGAAGGTGCGGTAGGCACCAATGTCGTTCTCGTTCAGCAGCAGGTGATTGATGCTTACCCCGCAGGTAACCGGCAGGCCGCGCTCCTTTGCCTGGCGCATGATCTCGACCGATTCGGCGCAGGAAAGTTGCGCGGCGTGGTAGCGCGCGCCGGTCATCTCCACCAATCTCAGGTCGCGCTCCAGCGCGATGATCTCCGCCTGCCGTGGAATACCGGGCAGGCCGAGGCGGGCAGAAAGCTCGCCTGCGTGCATCACGCCGCCGCCCAGTTCGGCATCCTGCACCGTGTTGATCAGCAGCATGTCGAAGTCGTGCGCATAGGCCAGCGCACGGGCGAGGATGCGGCTGGAGGCCACGGCCTTGCGCCCGTCGGTGATGGCCACCGCCCCGGCCTCCTTCAGCAGGCCGATCTCGCTCATCTGCTTTCCTGCCAGCCCGCGGGTGATGGCGGCCGTGGGAGCTACCTTCACCTTTGCCGTGGCCCGCGCCCGGCGCAGGATGAAATCGACGATGGCGGCATCATCCACCACCGGGTCGGTGTCCGGCATCACGATCATGGTGGCAACGCCACCGGCGGCGGCAGCGTCAGACGCGGTGGCCAGCGTCTCGCGGTATTCGAAGCCCGGTTCGCCGGTGAATACCCGCATGTCCACCAGGCCGGGCAACAGCCAGTGGCCATTGCAGTCGATGATGTTTTCCGGTGGCAGGCCGCGGCTGGCGGCGGCCTCACGGGTGATGTCCGCGCCCGTGGCGACAATGCGCCCGTTTTCCACCAGCAGGCCGCCGGGAGTGCCGTTCAGCCCGGAAGCCGGGCAGAACAGCCGCGCATTGACAAAGGCGCGGGGCAGGGCGGGGCTGTGGGAAGCACTGCTCATGCCGCAGCCTCCCGCGTGAGGTTGCGGGCCAGCGCGTCGATGACGGCCATGCGCACGGCCACGCCCATCTCCACCTGCTCGCGGATGACCGAGCGCGGTCCGTCGGCCACCACCGAATCGATCTCCACGCCGCGGTTCATCGGCCCCGGGTGCATGACGATGGCATCCTCCTTGGCCAGTGCCAGGCGCTGCTCGTTCAGCCCCCAGAAGCGGTAGTATTCACGCTCCGAGGGGATGAAGGCACCATCCATGCGCTCCTTCTGCAGGCGCAGCATCATCACCACGTCGGCACCCGGCAGGCCTTCCTCCATGCTGGTGAACACCTCCACGCCCAGCCGTGCGGCATTTGGCGGCAGCAGGGTGGAAGGCGCGATGATGCGCACCTGCGCGCCCATGCGGGCAAGCAGCAGGATGTTGGAGCGCGCCACGCGGGAGTGGCGAATGTCGCCGCAGATGGCAATGACGACATGCTCGAACCGCCCCTTGTGGCGGCGGATGGTCAGCGCATCCAGCAGCGCCTGGGTGGGGTGCTCGTGCCAGCCGTCGCCGGCGTTGATGACCGCGCAGCTCACCTTCTGTGCCAGCAGCTCCGCGGCACCGGAATGCTGGTGCCGCACCACCAGCAGGTCCGGATTCATGGCGTTCAGCGTCTGGGCGGTGTCCAGCAGCGTTTCGCCCTTGGCAACGGAAGAGGTGCCAACGCTCATGTTCAGCACGTCCGCCCCCAGCCGCTTGCCGGCCAGCTCGAAGCTGCTCTGGGTGCGGGTGGACGGCTCGAAGAACAGGTTGATCTGCGTGCGGCCCTTCAGCAATTCCAGCTTGCGGCGCTGGCGGGAGACTTCGACGTATTCCTCCGCCAGGTCCAGCAGCGCGGTGATTTCGGCCACGGACAGCCCGGCCACGCCAATGAGATGGCGCGTGGAGAGAATGGGGGTGCCATGCTGTGCAGATGCTGCGCTCATCGATATCGCTCAATGGCATGCCGGCAGTGCGCGTGCAAGGCCTCCTGCGGGGTTATCCGCAAAAAGGCCTTGCACGGCATCGGAAAAGGGGCAGGGATGTCATTCCGCCGGTTGCATGTGTCGGCGCGGCCGGCGCGGCAGGATGGAGAACCACGCCGGACGCTCGAACAGGTAGCGCAGCACTGTTCCCTTCAGCAGCGCCTGCAGCACCAGCGGGCCGGTGATGGCGGCAACGAGCACGATGACCGAGATGACATCCGGCCCCAGCCCCGGTGCGAGCTTGACCAGAACGGTGCGCAGGCTGGCCATGAACAGGAAGTAGGAGACGTAGATGGTGAGCGTGTGCTGCCCCAGGTAACGGAAGGCGTCGAGCCAGCCTGCACCGGGCAGGGTGGTGGCGGCGCGGTGCAGCCATACGCCGGCAGCAGCCACGGCCAGCGAGCCGGCAAGCCCGAGGGCAAGCGAGATGCCCGGCAGCGTCGCCATGTCGTTGAACACCAGTCCGGCATCGATGACGGCAAACAGCAGCAGGCTGGCAAACAGTGCCGGCAGGGTGAAGCGCTTCACCATTTCGGCAAAGCGGAACACCTGCTGCGCGGCAATGACGCCGGTGTAGAAATAGACGAAGCGCGAGGCGAATTCGTCAATCACCATCCAGCCGGTGTGAATGGGCAGTGCCTCCAGCAGCGCCGCGGCAGGCCAGACGATCCATGCCGGCACATCCTTCAGCAGCTTCGTTGCAACGGCAAAGATGGCCAGCAGGTAGATGAACCACAGGGTGCCGAACGGGTCGATGAAGCTGAGCGCATAGAGCTTCAGCGTGCCTTCGACACCGTATTCGCGGGCGAAGGCTGCTCCCTTGAAGGCGAAGGAAATGGTGAGCCAGACGATGTAGAACCAGGCGAAGTGCACCACCCGGCGGTCGATGAAATCGCGCCACGGCCAGTTCAGCCGGCGCGAGAGAAACAGCCCGGAAAGCAGGAAGAAGGCAGGGATGCGGAAGGGCCGCGCCCACTCCACGATGTAGGCAAACCACGTGCAGTCTGCCAGTGCCTTCTGCACGCCGAGGGAGACGTGCAGCATCACCACCATGATGATGCTGATGCCCTTGGCGAAGTCCACCCACTCGATGCGCGGCTTTGCGTGTGGAGCAAGGGTTGTCGTCATCATTCCTGTCCCGTTCTGACACGAATCTCCTTCATGTGCCGGGAACGGTGCAGAAATCATGCCAGTTGCATGGCCAGCCAGATGAACAGCGGCATGGTGAGGAAGGAGGCGACGACCTGTGCCGTGGCGGCGGCGGCGTAGAACTCGGCATCGCCCCCCATGCGCCGGGCCAGAACGTAACCGTTCACGGCCGTTGGCACGGCAGCGGCAATGGCCATGATGACGTAGGCCTCGCCGGAAATGCCGAACAATGCACCCAGCATGAGTGCCAGCAGCGGCGTGATGACGAGCTTCAGGGCAATGGTCAGCACCACCTCGCGCCGCGCCTGCTTCAGCGCCTGCCAGCTCAGCCCCGCGCCCAGTGCCAGCAGCGAGACGCCCAGCGCCCCGCGGCCCAGCAGCTCCAGCGTGGTGAACAGCACGCCTTCTGCCGGCATGCCGGCAAGCTTCCAGCCCACGCCGATGGCTATGCCCCACAGGAAGGGGTTCTGCAGCAGCTGCTTCAGCACCATGCCGATGGAAGGGCTGCCGCGCCCGGTGTGCACTGCCAGCACGGTTACGTTGACGATGTTCAGCCACGGAATCATGGCGGCGAAGGCGATGGCCAGCACCGCCACGCCATGCAGGCCGAACAGGCGCTCGACGATGGCAAACGCGATGAAGCCATGCCAGCGCGTGGAGGTCTGGAAGAAGGAGGTGAAGGTGGGGTCGCTCATGCCGAAGGCACGGCGCAGGGGCTTGCGCAGGCCATAGGCGATGATGGTCTGGATGATGACCATGGCGAACAACGCGAAGGCAAAGCCGGAAAGCGCGGAAAAGCTCACTTGGGAACGCGCCAATGTTACGATGAGCAGCGCCGGGAACAGCAGCCAGTAGAGCACCTGTTCCACCCCGCGCCAGTGCTCGGCAGGCACCGCGCCACCCTTGCGCAGGGCGAAGCCCAGCACGATCAGCAGCATCACCGGCAGAATGGCCTGAATGACGGCAGACATGGAAAGCTCCGGCTTGTTCTCTGCTTTCCGGAATGAATGCAGGACAGGGAGGATGACAACGGCAGGAGGCGTGGCACGGGGCCACGTTCCGCTCAACCTTCCCGCAATTGCCGCAGGTGGTCAAGCAGCCCCTGCAATATCCAGGCAGCGGCCAGCTTGTCCACCACTTCGTCGCGCCGTGCGCGGGAGAGGTCGGCATCCAGCATGGTGCGCTTGACCGCGGCGGTGGAAAGCCGCTCGTCCCACAGCAGCACCGGCAGGCCGCTGGCGGTGGCGAGGTTGCGGGCAAAGGCGCGGGCGGCCTGTGCACGGGGGCTGTCGGAGCCATCCATGTTGACCGGGTGGCCGATGATGAAGGCGGCAGCCTTCTCGGCGCGGGCCAGCTCCTTCAGGTGCCCGGCGTTGTCCGCGAACTTGCCACGCTTCAGTGTTTCGCGCGGGGTGGCCGTCATCAGCAGGCCGTCGGAAACGGCCACGCCAATGGTCTTCTCCCCCACGTCCAGCCCAATGAGCCGCGGGTTGGCATCTGCCTGCCGCTGCAACAGCTCCAGCAATGCCCGTGGTGCCAGGAAGTGCCGTTGTTGCGCTTCATCGGCGTTGCGTGCGCCGCGTCTTCTGCGTTTGCGAGCCATGAGGGATACCTGCTGTTCGCGAGGGGAGGTTGTCAAGGCCATCCTGCTGGCGGCAATCACGTGCGGGTGCGCATCAGCAGGCCATCAGGGGTGCGGATCAGCTCGCCGGCCAGCTCCAGTTCCATCAGCGCTGCCAGCGCCTCTTCCGGCGTGGCGTCCACCTGTCGCAACAGAATGTCCTGCTCCACCGGCGTGGTGCCCAGCAGTGCCAGCAGACGGGCGGGCAGGGCTGCTGGCGCATCCGTTGCCGGCGCATCATCTGCCGCTGGCGGGGCAGTTGCCTGCCGGCAAGGGGGCAGGGGAGCGCAAGACCGTGGTTGATGCGTCTCACCCGTGGCATCGGGCGCAGCCGTCATGACTTCGTCAATGACATCATCGGGCAAGGAGGGTGATTGTCCCTGCTGCAGCGGAGAAGGCATGGCAGCGGCTGCAGCCGGTTCGCTCAGCGCCACCTTCAGCTGCCCGGCCTCCTGCGCCAGCGCCTCGGCGGCATCCTGTGCATGGCGCACCAGCACCGCTCCGGAGCGCAGCAGGTGGTTGCAGCCTTCCGCACGGGTGTCCAGCGGCGAGCCGGGCACGGCCATCACCGCCCGGCCTTCCTCCACCGCCAGCCGCGCGGTAATCAGCGAGCCGGAGCGCATCGCCGCCTCCACCACGATGACGCCGAGGCTCATGCCCGCCACCAGCCGGTTGCGGCGCGGGAACAGTTGCCGCGATGGTCCCGTTCCCGGCGGCATTTCGGAAATCAGCAGGCCCTCGCCGGCGATGCGCTCCATGAGCCCGGCATGCTCGCGCGGGTAGGGCACATCGATGCCACAGGCCAGCACGGCAATGGTGGATGGTCCGTCAACTGCACGGGCGGCAGCCAATGCGCCCTCGTGGGCGGCGGCGTCTATGCCGCGCGCAAGACCGGAGACAATGCCGTAGCCTTCTGCCACCAGCCCCGCGGCCAGCTGCTGGGCCAGCAGCCGGCCATTGGCGGATGCATTGCGCGCGCCGACAATGGCGGCCAGTGGCTGCATGGCCAGTGATGCATCCCCGCGCAGGGCGAGCAGGGGCGGTGGCTGCATGGTGTGCGCCAGCAGTGGCGGATAGCCGTGTTCTCCCCGCGCCAGCAGGCGGGCACCGAGGGCTTGCAGGCGCTCGATCTCGGCCTCGGCATTGGCCATGCTGCAGATGCGCACCGGCTTGCGCCTGCCGCCACGCCGCGCCAGCTCCGGCAATGCATCGAGGGCGGCGGCGGCGGAGCCGAAGCGGTCGATGAGCTGATAGAACAGCGTGGGGCCGACGTTTTCCGAACGCCACAACCTGAGCCAGGCCAGGCGCTGCGTATCATCCAGCAGGGTTTGCGGCCAGCCGCTCATGAGGCCGAAGACCTGCCGCCTTCACCGATCTTCGGCTCCTCGCCGGCGACCAGGCGGCGGATGTTGGCATGGTGGGTGATGAAGATGGCGATGGCCAGCACGATGACGACGGTGCGCAGCGCCGGTTGCGTGGTCAGCAACGGTGCCAGCAGCGGCATGGTGGCCGCCGCGACGAGAGCCGACAGCGACGAGATGCGGAACAGCACGGCCACCAGCAGCCAGATGCCGATGAAGGCAAGGCCCAGCAGCCAGTGCAGGCCGAACAACACGCCGATGAAGGTGGCCACGCCCTTGCCGCCCCTGAACCCCAGCCACACGGGCAGCACATGGCCAAGGAACGCGCCGGCACCGGCCAGTGCCGCCGCCAGCGGGCCTGCCAGCCACATGGCCAGTGCCACCGGCACGAATCCCTTCAGGGCATCCAGCAACAGGGTGAGTGCCGCCAGCTTCTTCGAGCCGGTGCGCAGCACGTTGGTGGCACCGATGTTGCCGGAGCCGATGCGGCGCACATCACCCAGCCCGGCCAGCTTCGTCAGCAGCAGCCCGAAGGGGATGGAGCCGGCGGCATAACCGACGAGCAGCCAGATGATGTCGAACAGAGCAATGCCCAAGCCTGTAACCTCCCGTCAGGACCTGCCGGCATGACAAGGCGGCGGATGCCAATGCCCCGGCAGTGGCGTGTCGTGCCTTCGGCGTGTTGCGCTCAGCCGGCCTGCTGCAACTTCCGTGGCCTGTCCACCATCACCCATTCGTCATCGACAAGCCGCTCCTGCGGCAGGAAGCGCTCCTTGTAGCCCATCTTGGGCGAGCCGGGCACCCAGTAGCCCAGATAGACGTATTCCAGCCCCATGAGGCTGGCGCGGTGCACGTGCTCCAGGATCATGTAGCTGCCCAGCGAGCGCTTGGGCAGGCCGGGGTGATAGAAGGAGTAGATCATGGAAAGCCCGTCGTCGTGGATGTCGGTAAGGCAACAGGCCAGCAGCTCGCCGGCCGGGCCTTCCTCGGTGTCGAGACGGCGGCGATAGGTGATGAGGCGGCTTTCCACGAATGTTTCCTCCACCATGGCGGTGAAGTCCATGATGGTCATCTCGGCCATGGAGCCGTCGCCATGCCGGGCGGTGATGTATTGGCGGAACAGGTGATAGGCCTCTGCCGTTACCCGCGGCGGGCAGGCTTCCACCACCAGGTCGGCATTGCGGCGGATGATGCGCCGCTGCGTGCGGTCGGGCCGGAAGCAGCAGACGGGGATGCGCACCGAGGTGCAGGCATTGCAGCCCTCGCATGCCGGGCGGTAGGCGATGTTCTGCGAGCGGCGGAAGCCGGTGCGGGTGAGCACGTCGTTGAGATCGGCGGCATCCATGCCCACCAGGTGGGTGAAGATCTTGCGCTCGCGCCGCCCCGGCAGATAGGGGCATTCGCCCTCCGAGGTAATGAAGAACTGCGGAAAATGCTGCTGCTCGATGCTCACGGCTGGCCTCGAAAATCCACGTCGTTCCGGCAATTGACTTGAAGCTGGCGGAATCGTTCCGCACGGGATTATAACGGCGCACACGGCGCGCTCAAGCATGGGGTGCGCGTTCACCACCGCTTTCTGTGGAGAGGAAAGATCATGGCGAAAGTGGCGTTCATCGGGCTGGGAGTGATGGGCGGGCCGATGGCAGCGCACCTGTTGCGCGCCGGGCACGAGGTCGTGGTGTTCAACCGCACGGCATCGAAGGCGGAAGCGTGGGTGGCCGCGCATGGCGGCACCATGGCGCAAACACCGGCACGGGCTGCGGAAGGGGCGGAGTTCGTGTTCGCCTGCGTTGGTGCGGATGACGACGTGCGGCAGGTCTGCAGCGGGGCTGACGGGGCCTTCTCGACCATGTCGGAGAATGCCGTGTTTGTCGATCACACCACCACCTCGGCAGCACTGGCGGAAGAAATGCACGCGGCAGCGCGGCTGAAGGGGCTGCACTTCATCGATGCACCGGTTTCCGGCGGGCAGCAGGGGGCGGAGAATGGCGTGCTCACCATCATGTGCGGTGGCGATGAGGAGCCGTTTGCGCGGGCCGAGCCCGTAATGCTTGCCTATGCCCGGCAGGTGCGGCTGATGGGTCCTGCCGGGGCAGGGCAGCGCACCAAGATGGTGAACCAGATCTGCATTGCCGGGCTGCTGCAGGGGCTGGCAGAGGGCATTCACTTCGCCAAACGTTCGGGGCTGGACGTGGATGCGGTGCTCGATGTCATCTCCAAGGGGGCGGCGCAGAGCTGGCAGATGGAGAACCGCGGGCATACCATGGCGCGCGGCGAATTCGATTTCGGCTTCGCCGTGGACTGGATGCGCAAGGATCTTGCCATCTGCATCGACGAGGCGCGGCGCAAGGGCGCATCGCTGCCCGTTACCGCGCTGGTGGATCAGTTCTATGCCCGGCTGCA
>Ga0256839_1002622_pt1 | contig 19743 bp, 14 predicted proteins | sample 354166metaG_FD_185968 | JGI IMG/M metagenome (GOLD analysis project Ga0256839, IMG submission 185968) | Hydrothermal vent microbial communities from Mid Atlantic Ridge, Atlantic Ocean - 354-166 | ecosystem: Environmental > Aquatic > Marine > Hydrothermal vents | place: Atlantic Ocean: Mid... | reverse complement strand
GGCCTGCTCAATGGCCGTGGCGGTGTTTTTTTCATATTCACTGGGCCCGCCACAAAGCAGCACGTGGGCGTGGAAATGTTCGTGTAGATAATCGGCCAGCCAGGCGTAGTTGGCCACCGACCAGTTACGCAGCGGGTGACTGGAGCAGGGGCTGATGGCCACTACTGGCCCGGTCCGCTTGTTCAAGTGCGCCAATACCGATCGGGCATAGGCGTGATCACTGTCCGACAAGACCACAGGCCAGCGGTAAACCGGTTTTTTGGCGCCCAATACCCTGGCAAACTCCATAAATCCGTCCAGGACATGCTGACACTTGGTGGCGGGTATGGTTTCGTTGACAAAAAAACGGTGAAAATCCCGCGATCGGGCTGTATCAAAACCCACTCGGCGGCGGGCGGGGATCGCCCGTCCAACCAGATTAGCGCGCAAGCTCACCTGCATGTGCAGCAAGATATCATAGCCCTTTCCGTGCGTTGCCGCGTTTAGTTTGTGCCGCAGGTGCCGCAACTCCCGCCAGCCGTTTTTTTTGTTGAAAGTGATCAGGTTAACTCCGGGCAATCCGGCTACCAGGCGGTGTTCCAGTGCGCCCACCACCCAGGTCAGGCGCTTTTCTGGGAAGGATGCCTTGAGGGTTTCAACAACAGGTAACACATGGGTGACATCGCCAATGGCAGACAGCCGCAGCAGTGCGATGTGGCCAAATGGGCTATTGACTGGCATGGTCGTTCTGTTTGGCTGCGTGATCCGGGGTGTAGCTCGCCATTGCCGAAGTCTTTTTTTCAGGTAGTGGGGCGCTGGCGGCAATTTTCTGCTTGATAAAACGGTGTAATAACCAGGCCTTGGCGGCCAGTACAGCCACCACAATGGTGATAATCCATCCTGTTTTCATGGAAACTCCAAAGAAAACCCCGGATTATAGCAAGGACCGGTTTGCAAGCACGCGTTTCGTTGTTGCCCAGGCGGCTGGGTTTTGCCTGCTTTTTTATACTGTGCGGTCTGCCGCTGGTTTCTGAGGCCCTGTCAGGCGCATTTTTCAATCCAGAAGCTGCCACCGCCAAAGATACGCCCTCCAGGCAGGTTCAAAGCCGTGCGCACCTGGTCAGGGCAATGGGTTTCTGCGTATTTGCAGCCAAATAGCACTTTGAACGCCGTGGAGTACATCAGCAAGGCACGTAACAGATACTGTTCATTCCAGCTCCGGTTTTCCTCCAGCACCCACTCGCGGGGATACTCGAGGGGAAGAAAAATGTCATGAAAATGAATTCTGACCCCGGGGCGTAAGCGTGGCAGTACCTCAAAAACCAAGTAATTGACGTCACTGCCTGTTTTGCTGACGTGAGAGGAGTCAATAAACAGAGTATCTCCCCGATCCAGTTGCGTAAAAAGCTCAAGGGGAACATCTTGAACTTTCTTCTCTATAAGGCCCGACAGTCCCGGGACAGGATGCTGGAAAAAATCGCGTGGATAAGGCTCGATGCAGATGAGCTCCATGGCATTATTCAAAAAGCGGTGATTGACATCGGCCGCCAGCAGCGAGGAGAAGCCACTGCCGACTTCACACATGCGGGTTGGACGCCAGGCTTGTAAAAGAACAAACAGGCTGCGGGCATCCAGCCAGCTGAATTGAGTATTTTGGGTATAAAACTGATGGGTCGCGTGGTGAGGCTGCGGGTTTTCCGGGTAATCGTAAGCGGGCAGATAGCGTGGAAAAAAGTCGGTTAAAACCTTCTGGTGGTAGGCCGGATTAAAATCCATGCCCCAAATTCGGGGGGGGGGGAGGTTGGCCACAGCGTATCGGCTTGTTTTACAAGTTCTGCCGGGTTTACCACAGGGGAATAGAAATGGCCATTGGGATGAGCGGTGCGGATAGGTGTGTTTATCTCAGGCTGGCGGGAAAAGATATGTTTCATAGCATAGAAGTTTTATCAATGAAGGCTCAATTATAACCGCCCTTCTTGACTGTAACATGGCCAATAATCAGCTTGCGGCGATGTTGTGGGTCTTCCAGAGCCAGTGTATAGCGTCCGGCTTGTGCGGGTATTTCACTGGCTGGCATCAAGGCGGTGAACTGCGGCGGGCCGCCTACGGTCTTCAACGGTTTGCCGTCAAGGGAAATGACGGCATTGTCAGGGGCGCAATCGGTGAAAACCCAAAAAGCCGAGTCACCGTTGCCCTGGATATTGAATGGTTTTCCGGCGGTGATTTTCTTCGGCCCCCATTTTTTTACAGCGCAGAAGTCTTTACCGGAAGGCGTGGCCCCTTTCTTTTTTTGAAGCAGTTGTCTTTTTTCTTCGGGTGGGGTTGGTTTTATTTTTTGTGTATTCGTTGTTGCTGGACTGTGTGCAGGGTCCACCACGTGAAAAACATCTTGCCATAGTGGTTCGCCGGTATAAAGGTTAACCAGTTCCAGTATATGCTCGCCGGGTTTGTTGATGACCTGTTCACCTGGTAGTGCGGCTGTGATCAGGTCGGGGGGACGGACAACGGTTTTCACCGCAACGCCATCCAGATAGAGAGTCACCTCCCTGGATGTGCAGGTGGTTTTGAACCAGAATGCCGAACGGCTATCGGCTTGCACATTAAACCCTTGGCCCAGTTGGGTCTTTTGGGGTCCCCAGCGGGTAATGGGGCACAATTCAACCTCGGGTGTGCTTTTTATGGTTACATTTCTTTCCACGGGTTTGCCGCATATTTCTGGAAAAATCCGGTAGCCGAATCGGTTTCTGGTATCCGTCAACAGGATATCCAGGTCATTCTGCGTATTGGCATCATTCGTTGTGCGTGCGCGGGCCACAAAGAAAGTATAAGTTTTAACAAGTTCCGGCCACTGGGCGCGAATTTCAGCCGGAATTCGTTCGGGCTTGGTGGTCCGCGTCACCACTGCGGTTTGTCCGGTCTGAAGGGCCTCGAGGTATCGCTTCAGGTTTCTGATGTGATTCTGGTTTTCAAGATCAAAATGCAGCTGGTTTATCAGGTTGCCATTGTGGTCCATCACCAGCATAAGAGCGCCGGGCTGGGTGCTGGATACGGGGAACCCGTTCTGGGAAAAATCCCTGGAAATGTCCCTGCCTCCCCATGCCACCTGGACGAAAGATGTGCGCCCATTTTTGATGATGCTCAGGCCATTGTCACAGCGCTGTTGCAGGGGGATGTCCGGTTGTGTATAGAGGTTGTTAATCGCATAAATGGCCTGCATGGTGATGCGCTTGTCGCAGTAAGACAGCGGCAGGCCGGGCTGGTCCTTCGTGGCTTTTGGTGGGCAGTCGCTGGTAGCGGCGTGATACTTCCGGCCTTTGTAATAGTCGTTATAGCGGCTGACAAGATAGCGGTCGGCATGTACGTTCTGCAGCCTTTCTGCCAGCAGAAAATGGGCATTGTGTGAGACATTGAGCCAGTCCAGGATATTGGCTACAGTGTCGTAAGTGCTGGTTGGTGCCCGCACCGGTGAGGGTGGTTGATCGCTTGTGTAGGCTTCCGGCGTAGAGACCAGAGTCAGCACCCGCTGATCTTCGACATTGCTTCGACCAAACAGGCGAATACTTGGATCAGGGACGTAGAACACACCATGGTCTCCCTGAATGTAGAGCACTGTGTCTTCCAGTATGCCCTTTTTTTCCAGCTGTTCGACGAAGCGGCCCAGCAGATAATCAGTACAATGAATCGCGTTCAGGTAAGGGTCTTCGGGATCGTTTTTATACTTGGGGCAGTTACGGTATGTGAAGCCCGGCAGGTGGGTTCCCAAGGTCAGTAAGGTGACATTGTAGGGGTGTTTGTCTTGCCGGTGATCTTCGATGATTTTCAGGGCCTGCTCGAACAGGTCTGCATCAGCCAATCCCCACCAGCCATAGTTTTCGAATCCCTGTTTAGCCCATTCGGTCCAGCCAAGCGCCGTGTCGTAACCGTGGTCGGTAAAAAACTCTCCCTTGCCGGAGAATTCAGCTCGCGCGCCACCCAGAAATGTTTGCCGGTAGCCGGCCTTGTGCAGAATATCGCCCAGGCAGGCCATTTTCGGCAACCGCCCATTAGGCGTGGTCAGAGAGTTATTGGCGAATTGCATGTTCATCAGGGTGCCGCATTGGGAATTGGCGATGCCCTCAATGGTGACATACCCGGAAGAATAATTGTTTTCCAGCACGGTGAAGCGTTTTTTCAGAGCGTCAATATGGGGTGTTAGTCCGGGGTAGCGGGGATTTTCGGTAAACATCTGGTTGAAGGATTCCAGATAAACCAGTATCAGATTAGGGCTGTCTGGACTGGCGCTGGCTTGCAGTGATTTTTTTTGCGTTGGCAGAGGACGGTTCCCACGGATGGGGACGAGCCATTTTCTGGCTTTTTCAATGGCTTCGTCAGCGGTGTTGGCGTTGAAAATGGCTGTGCTGGGAGGTGGTGAAGTGAAATCATCATAGGCGCGCACCAGTTGTGAAACGGGTAATGTCCGGCCATATCCCCACAGCAGTGTCACAGCCGCTGTGCTGGCTATTACCAGCCCAAGCCATCCAGGAATTTTTTTCAACTCATTTGCACGGGCATGAGCAAGTGTTTCCGGGTGCCAGAAGGGATGACGGTATATCCACACGAATACCATCACAATGACCGCAGCCAGGCCAAGCAGGGCCACGGCATAGTCATGGGCGCCGATTCTTAGGGCTTCCTTTTCCGCATGGATAAAGACTTCGCTGGTGAAGCCTTGGCCGGAAAAGTCCAGGAGTAGCGCATGGAAAAACCGCAGTACCAACAAAATGATGAGAATAAGCGCAACCATGGCGGCGCCGGTTTTTGGCAGTATGCGACTGCCAATTCGTCCTGCCAACAATACAATGACCAGCAAGGCGGTAGAAGCCAGGGTTAGGTGCCCCATGAGTGTCCAGTCGGACTTTTGCCAGACATGGGCATATCCCACGGGCAGCATCAGCAGGATTAAAAGCGTAAAAAAGAAAAATAGTGGGTGGTGTGTGATTTTTTTGTGAGCCATGGTTTGTGGCAGGTGAGGGCCTGTGGGCATTTTTGCCTGGGCCGGGCATAAAGTTTTGTGTGGTTTGCCCGGATTAGTACGGCGCTATATTTTAAGGCATCATATGGTTAAAAAAGTGTGAAACCGGGAGGATAAATAACTGCATCGGGATTACTTGGTGCCGGTATAGTGAGCCAGCGCCCGGCGCAGTTCGTCTTGATGCCGTTGCCGTAGTTCCGGTGGACTTTTTACCACTACATCGGCGCCATAACGCAAGATATCCATAAGCAACTCTGTGTCATGATGATAGGGCAGGTGCAGTTCAATGCCGCCGTTGGGGGTTTCTTTGAGTTTTTGGCGGGAATGCCAGCGTTCTTTTTCCACCCAGGGTTTGACGCGCTCGGAAAAGGCCAGCACGGCGGTTTTGTCAGGCTCCCCGGCAAAAATGCCATAGGCGCCGGAAAAATGGGCATTGAGTTTTTCTTCATCAAACAGTGTGGCTGGTTCAGGATGCTTTTCAATATTCTCCATTTGCTCCAGGGCGAAGCTGCGAAAATCCCGGGCTTGATGGCACCAGGCGTCCAGATACCAGGCGTTCCGGTAGCTGGTAAGCCGCTGGGGGGAAACCCGCCGTTGACTGGTTTTTCCGGTGCTTCTGGCGTGGTAATTGAATCGCAGCTGTTTTTGTTTCTGAATGGCTTCGAAAACCGTGTGGAAGGTCTGGTCTGGCACGGGTCGCGCCAGCGCGCGAATAATCTGCACGCTGCGGGGGCGGTAGCCGCTGGTTTCCAGTAAGTCTTCGATGAGAGTGAGGAGCCGTTGCAATGGTCCTTTCAGACTTTCTCCCTGAATATCTTGGAGCAGATGGTCGACCATGAGCAGGCCGCGGATTTCCTCGCTGCTCAGGATAAGTCCGGGCAACTCAAAATTATAGTCTTTGTCGTAGTAAAAGCCGTGTTTGTTACTTTCCACTGGCGCGCCATAAAATTCCAACGCGCTTTTGAGGCGGTACAGGGTGGACCGTGAGCATTTGAGCTCTTCCATTAGCTTTTCCCGCGACACTGGGTAGCGGGCGTTTTTTAGCAGTTCGTGAAACCGGTACAGGCGTTGGTGTTTGTTCATGTGGCCAGCTCCGGACGGTTTTCAAAGTGTTTCAGGGCCTGGGGGTTGGCCAGGGCGTCCAGGTTATCCACGGTTTTTCCGTGGATGATGTCGCGCACCGCCAACTCGACAATTTTGCCGCTAATGGTGCGGGGTATTTCCGGCACGGCCAGGATTTTTGCCGGTACATGCCGGGGCGTGGTGTTTTGCCGGATTTGCCGGCGAATTTTGTCCCGCAGGGCATCATCCAGCGCCACGCCCGGGGCAGTGACAACGAACAGGATGATGCGTTCATCGCCGTGCCAGCGTTGCCCCACGGCAATGCTTTCGGTGATTTCCGGTAGTTTTTCCACCTGCCGGTAGATTTCGGCGGTGCCGATACGGACCCCGCCGGGGTTGAGCGTGGCATCGGAGCGGCCATAGATAACCAGGCCGCCATGAGGGGTGATTTCGGCCCGGTCGCCGTGGCACCAGATGCCATTTGGTTGCCATTTGTCTTGAAACCGGTTGAAATAAGCCTTTTTGTATCGCCTGTATTCCGGATCGTTCCAGAAAGACACCGGCATGGCCACAAAAGGCACCGTGCAGGCCAGTTCGCCAGGCTGGTCGGTGACAGCCTGGCCGTTTTCATCGAGGACTTTGACGTCCATACCCAGCCCGGGGCATTGAAGTTCACCGGCATAGACCGGCAGCGTTGGATTGCCCAGAGCAAAACAGGAGCAAATATCGGTGCCGCCGGAAATGGATGACAGGCAGATATCGGTTTTTATGTGGTCATAGACAAACTTAAAATTTTCCGGCATCAAGGGTGAACCGGTGGATAAAATGGTTTTCAAACTGGCCAGCGAGTGGGAGTTACGTGGTTTCAGGCTGTTCTTTTCCACTGCCTGTATCCATTTGGCCGAGGTGCCGAAATGGGTGATGTCGTAGTGGTCGATGAGATCGAACAAGCGATTGCCATCGGGGTAAAAAGGCGAGCCATCGTACAGCACCAAGGTGGCATCGGTGGCCAGGGCCGAGGCCATCCAGTTCCACATCATCCAGCCACAGGTGGTGTAGTAAAACAGTTTGTCGCCGGCTTGCAGGTCGGTATGCAGTTTCAACTCCTTGAGGTGTTGCAGCAAGATTCGGCCGGTGCTGTGGACAATGCACTTGGGCTTGCCGGTGGTGCCGGATGAATAAAGAATGTACAAGGGGTGGTCAAAAGGAACAATCTCATATGCAATATCCACATGGGGATCAAACCGGGAGACAAAATCCGGCCACAAAACGCCACTGGACAGTGTTTTTATTTCCGCAGCCACCATGTCGACGGGCTGGCTGAAGGGCAAAATCACGACTTTTTCCAGTGACGGAATGGATCGGGCGATGGCTTTGACTTTGTCCAGGCTGTCATGGCGCTTGCCATTGTAGAAATAACCGTCAGCGGCCAGTAATACCCGGGGCGCAATTTGCCCAAAGCGGTCCAACACGCCCTGAAAGCCAAAGTCCGGCGAGGTGGAAGACCAGATAGCGCCGAGACTGGCCGCCGCCAGCATGCCAATAATGGCTTCAGGGCAATTGGGTAAAAAGGCCGCGATGCGATCGCCTTTTTTGATTCCCATGGCTCGAAAGGCCTGGGCCAGTTGGGAAACCGCCTGGCGCAACTGGTTGTGAGACCACTGGCTTCGTTGGCCGTTTTCTTTTTCACATTCGATGGCCACGTCATCGCCTGTGCGATGCAACAGGTGCTCGGCAAAATTAAGGGATGCGCCGGGAAACCAGCGCGTGTTTACGGCATGGTCGCCTTGTTCGAATGTCGCCTGCGCTGGCGTGTGCAGCCGCACACCCAGAAAAGCGGCGGCGTCGGCCCAGAAAGTTTCAGGGTTCTCCACGGACCAGTGATGCAGTTCGTCGTACCCTTTCAGGGATAAGTCATGACGCTGGTTGATCCAGCGGTTAAAGGCGGTCATTGTGGCGTGTTCGGCTCGCTGTGGCTGAGGCCGCCACAGCGGCGCATCCATCATGGTTGTTGGCATACTTGTCCCCGGTTTAAGTCAAGCCAAAATTCGCATTTTAGCAAAAATGCGGCCAGGGACGGTTATAATACGGGCGTTTAAAACCAATCGGTACAGCACGCATGAACACCCCATCCAATCACCCCAAAAACAATCCGCTGGCGGATATTGAGCGCGAGTCCATGGAATTTGATGTGGTTATCGTCGGAGGCGGGCCTGCGGGTCTGGCCACGGCGTGCCGTTTGGCGCAATTGTCTCAGGAGCACGGTCAGGATTGGCAAATCGCGGTGGTGGAAAAAGGTTCGGAAATTGGTGCACATATCTTGTCCGGCGCGGTGTTTGACCCTCGCCCGTTGGATGAGCTGTTCCCGCAGTGGCGCGAGCAGGGCGCGCCGGTGAAAACGGCGGTCACCACCGATGAGTTCCATTACCTTCGCCCAGGCGGAAAGGCCATTAAAGTGCCCGTTATGTTCATTCCCAAACCCATGCGCAATCATGGCAATTATGTGATTTCGCTGGCTAACCTGACCCGCTGGCTGGGAGAGCAGGCCGAGAATCTGGGAGTGAATATTTTCCCGGGTTTTCCCGCGGACCACATTGTTTATGGCGAGAATGACCAGGTACAAGGCATTGTGACCAAGGACATGGGCGTGGCCGCCGACGGCACGCCCAAAGCCAATTTTGAGCCTGGCTATCGGCTGTTGGGGAAGTACACCGTGTTTGCCGAAGGCTGTCGCGGGCATCTGGGCAAGGAATTGATTGAAAAATTTGCGTTGGATGCTGAGTCCGATCCGCCCCATTACGGTATTGGACTGAAGGAAATATGGCACATTGAGAAGGACAAATCACAACCGGGCACAGTAGTGCATACCTTGGGGTGGCCGCTGGATAACCACACGGAAGGCGGCGGCTTTTTGTATCATCTGGATGAAGGTGTGGTGGCCCTGGGATATATTGTGGCATTGAATTACGATAACCCTTACCTGAGCCCGTTTGAAGAATTTCAGCGTTGGAAAACGCATCCGGTGATCAAATCCACCCTGGCAGGCGGCAAGCGCGTTGGCTATGGCGCGCGCGCCATGCACAAGGGTGGCTTGCAATCCTTGCCGAAGCTGGTGGCTCCCGGTGCGCTGCTGGTGGGGGATGATGCGGGCTTTCTCAACCCGGCCAAAATCAAGGGCAGTCATACAGCACTGAAAACCGGCATGCTGGCCGCCGAAAGTCTGGCGGCTGCCTTGCAGGCAGGCAGGCAACAGGACGAATTAAACGACTATCCGCAGCGGGTGAAACAATCCTGGGTGCACGAAGAATTGCACCGCGGCCGCAATTTTGAGCCGGCATTAAACAAGCTGGGGACTTTTCTGGGCGCAGCCTTTACCTTTCTGGATCAGAATATTTTTCAGGGCAAGCTGCCTTTTACCTGGCATAACCGCACACCGGATTACGCCACACTAAAGCCCGCTGCACAGGCACAAAAAATTCACTACCCCAAGCCGGATAATGTCATTACCTTTGACCGGTTGTCCTCGGTGTTTCTTTCCAGCACCAACCACGAAGAAGACCAGCCTTGTCATTTAAAACTCAAGGATCCGGCTATTCCCATAGAGGTCAATGTACCCAAGTGGGACGAGCCGGCACAGCGTTATTGTCCGGCCGCCGTCTACGAAGTGGTGGAAGAAAATGGTGAAACCGTGTTCCGTATCAACTTCCAGAATTGCGTGCATTGCAAGACCTGCGATATCAAAGACCCTTCGCAAAACATCCACTGGAGCGCTCCAGAAGGCGGTGGCGGGCCAAACTATGCCAACATGTAGCCATTGTTCGGGTGTGTGAACGGGTGTTGAGTGGCCGCTTTCCCATCCCCGTTAACCGCCTTAACAGGGCTGTCAACCAGGGCTGGTTGGAGATGGATTTGACAAAAATATGTATAAACTTCAAATAGTCGCCTTGCATTTGCTCCAGGCATCGGCTTAAATCTCTTGAGATTCATCAAAAAAAGAGGTTGGCATGACCCGACTGGTTCTGGTTGATGACCACGAGATTGTTCGCACTGGTTTGCGCATGATTCTGGAAAACACGCCTGGTATGGAAATCGTGGCTGAATGCGACGATGGCGATCAGGCGCTCCAGGCGGTGCGTCAGCATCAGCCGGATGTGGTGTTAATGGACGTCAACATGCCGCGCATGAGCGGCCTGGAAGCCACCCGCCGGATTGCCGAGCGATTTCCCGGAATCGGCGTTATCATTCTGACCATCCACGCACAAAACCCCTTTCCCGCCCAATTATTGGAAGCTGGCGCCAGTGGTTATCTGACCAAGGGTTGTGACTCCGATGAGCTTATCAAGGCCATTCGCACGGTGTCCCGTGGCGGCAAATATATTGGCGCGGATATCGCCCAGCAAATGGCTTTGTCCATGTTACCAGGGGGTGACAGCTCGCCTTTTGATACATTGTCCACCCGTGAGATGGAGGTTATGCTTATGGTGGTTCAGGGCAAAAGCATGAAAGAAATCGGTGAGGTCTTGTCCATTAGCCCCAAGACCGTGGCCACTTACAAATACCGCATCCTGGAAAAGTTGGCAGTGGATAATGTGGTGGAGCTCACCCGGTTGGCCATGAGCCACGGAGTGATGGACTCCAGTTAGTTTTTGTCTATTGTCTGTTTCTTTTCGCCTTCCTGTCGACTTGTCATTGCCGTAGCGTTTCTCTTTAATCCGTGCTGAATGTGAGTGCTCGCCCCGGATTACTGGCTGTGATACGAGTTGGTCTTTTTTGGAGTATATGCTCCAAACGTTTGTTTGAAAAAAGATTAAATATTGGTTAAAGTGTGGCGCGCGTCTCAGAATCCCGCACATGAGCACGTCACAATATGGGCCGGCAACGGGATAACGAAAAAATAAATCGTTGCCATTTTTTATGCTTGTTTTTTACTGTCCAATAGTAGGGAGGTCGATTTGATGAAGTTTTCTCGCCTGGCATTATTTGCCGCCTGTTTCCTGTTTTCCGGTGCGCATGCCGCCACCGGAGTGGCCCTGGTGCATGGCACCGGCCATCAGACCAATGCCGCTGCGGATTATTGGCAATGGGGGATGGTTAACTCCATTCGCCAGGGGTTGCCTAATCAAAGCAATTATGTGGTGATCAATTGCAACTTTGAAAAGTACATGTGGGATTCCCAGGCCGCCGGTTGTCTGGCCGGGCAACTCACCAGCTTTATCAATAACAAGAATATTACAGACCTGGTGGTGATTACCCATTCCAATGGCGGCAATGTCATGCGCTGGATTATGTCCAACCCCACCTGGGACAGCCGCTACCCCAATATCATCAGCAAAATCCGCTGGGTGAATGCGCTGGCGCCTTCATCCAAAGGCACGCCGCTGGCCAATGCCGTTATGCAAGGCAATGTGTTTGAGCAATCGCTGGGCTGGCTATTGGGATACAAGTCTGACGCTGTTCGCATGCAGCAAACCTCCTGGATGGCGTATTACAATGCCAACTACCTGTATGGCACATCTGGCCGTCCATCGTTGCCCAAGGGGTTTTGGAATGTGGTTGGTACCGATGTGGAAACTGCAGTATGGGACAGTGACAGCTATTGTGGCGGTTATACCTTGAATGTGGGGCTGGAAGTGACCCAGGCCTGGTTGAGCAGTTGTTCGGACGGCTTTCTGGACTGTTCCTCGCAAGAAGGCGCGGGAACCACCTGGTTCCGGGACAAAACGCGCATGGCAGGCGGTGAGCCGCTGAGCCATAACCAAAGCCGGCGCCAGTGCTTTGGACTCGACGTGATCCTGCGTAACGACATTTAAGGAGCCATCATCATGACTATTATCTTCAACAAAAAACGAATGATTGCGCTGGCGTTGGGTATGGTTGCATCTGCGTCCGCTCTGGCTGCACAACCGGCGCTGCAGTGGAATGTGCCAGTGGCTGCTTCGGCGAATGCCTTGCAGAAAAATATATCCGTCAAAGGGCCGTTAGTGAATACGAGCCGTGATCCGGTGGCCTTTACCTATGCCATTGACAGTGCTCAAGCGCTGGATTTTACCGCGCCGGTTCATACTGAAAAAAGCCGGCAGTACTGGCTGGATACCACCGGTGAGAAACTGGCCGCGGGTGTGTCTTTGCCGGTGACAGGCGGAGACACAGTGATTCGCATCAGCCCACTGGATGTAAACAAGGCAGGCAGTTTGTCTGCAGGGCAGGTGGCTTTACTGGCCGAAGGCAAAACCATGCCGCTGGATGTGTTTGCCGATGCTGAAAGTTTGCAAAAAACCGGCGTGCCTTTTACAGAAAACACCGTGGCGTTCAAGAGCCGTTTGCCTGAGGGGAGAGCCACCTTGAAAGTCACCGGGTTGCGCCCGGATATGCCGGTGGTGGTGCATGTATTCGAGCCGGAATCCACTCAGGTGTTGGAGCTGAGCACTGTTAAAGCCACATTTGGCGCCAATGAGCCGGTTCAGGTTGTGGCGGTGCTGCGCGATGGAGGCAATCCCCAGGCTGCCAATTGGCAGGGTTACATCAGCCTGCCGGATGGCCGCTTGGCCGGTGAATTGAAATTTAGCCCCATGGCGGATGGCCGTTATCAGGCGGTGTTGCCGGTATCTGAACTCACCGGCCTGGCCAACGGGCTTTGGCAAGTTCATGTATTTGCCAGTAATGACAAAGTGATGCGCGATGCCCAAACTGCCTTTGCCGTGAATATGCCGGTGGCGGCATTCAATGGCGCGTTGAGCTGGTCGCAGAACAAGGCCGGCCAGCCGCAGGTGAATGTGGGCGTGGATGTGGCCGTTGAAGGCCGCTTTGAGGTGCGCGGCGTGTTATTTGCCCACGACGCCAATGCTCAGCTCAAGCCTTTTGCTGTCACTATGTCCGCGGCCTGGCTACCTGCCGGAAAACACGCTGTGGCATTGCCCATTGACCGTGGCTTACTGGCTGATTCCGGCCTGAAGCCGCCGGTGGAAATCCGTCAGGTTAAATTGCTGGATCAAAGCCGCCTGGTGCCGGTCCAGACTGTGACCGAGGGCATAACCCTCATGGTGGTGCCTGATGCTGCTGATTTTTCACAAGCGGATCTGAGTCGGCAATAGTCATAGCAATAGCATCAACGTGATGTTTGCTCGGGCCTTGGTCTCGAGCCGTCAGCCCGCGGTGATTGCCGCGGGCTTTTTGCTGGGAAAAAAGTGTTTTGGCAGGAAAAATCCGCCCAAAAGGGCTTGATGACTTTTGGGGTTTTGGCTATACTGCACGGCCTTGGCTGATGCCGCTTGTGCTTATCAAACGTCCTTGTTCAGCAGGTGGTTTCAGACATAAAAAGTGTGCCGGCGTAGCTCAGCTGGTAGAGCAACTGACTTGTAATCAGTAGGTCCGCGGTTCGACTCCGTGCGCCGGCACCATCTTTCTCCTGCAAGATTCCTTCTGTTTTTGTTTTTCTGCGGTTTGCACTGACCAGATGGCAATGTTTATCAGCCTATCGGCGCGCGACCAGAATCAGTCGTTCTGCATCCAGGTCATAAGGCGAACCATTGAGGTCGCCATAGGCGTCCACTTCGGTAAAACCGGCGTGCCTGAGCATCATTTTCAGTTCTTGGGCAGTATAAATGTCGTGGCTGTATGTGTGTCGGTAAATGCTGTCATCCGGGGCCACCAAAGTCCATTCGTTGTGTAATCGTGACAAGTCATAGATGAGTGTTGGTCTTTGATAGAGGACGTAGCCGAGTAGGGGATCTTCTTCGAACTCCTGGGCATGCACTGGCGCCAGATCACGCAGAATTTGTTCCTTGCCGCGCACATCCAGGATCAAGACGCCATTGTCTGCCAGATTGGTGCAGGCCTGGTCGAGAACCATTTGGTTATCGTTCCAGTCGTCAAAGTACCCGAAAGAGGAAAACAGGTTGAGAATCAGGTCGTAATGTCCTTGTCGTTGATGGTGGCGCATGTCTTCGTGCCGCCAGTCCACATCCACACCCATGTTTTTGGCATATGCCTTGGCGCGCTGCAAAAGAAACCGGCTCAGATCCACGCCAGTAACATCCAGACCCATGGCCGCCAAGGGCACGGCATGGCGGCCCGGGCCGCAGGCCAAATCCAGAATTTTGGGCGTATCAATGCCAGCCAGCGCCAATAGTTGCGGACATTCTTTGCGGGCTTGGGCAAAGCTGTCGGCACCAAACATGGTGGAATAGAAGGTTTGCCAAAACGCATCGTTGTCAAACCAGCGTAATGTCATGGTTGTGTAGCTCTAGTCACCGTACAGAGACGCACTGCCTGTGACTTGTTGACAGACAGTGCGTTTGTAGCGGGGGTTATTATTGGGTGTGGGGCTGCTGCCAATAAGGCCGGATGCGGGTTAGTCCTCAATCACTTCCACAGGCGCTTCCGGGGCATTTTTGCTGACTGACGCCATGCCGTTGTTGCAGCCGCTATTGGTTTTGTACATTTGACTGCGGCCGATTTCCTGGCCATTGCTGGCTTTGAGGACGAAGTAGGTTCGGCCGTCTTTGGCCTCCCGGCATTCAAAACGCTCGGGAATAACGGCGTTGGTGCGTACTGACTCAATGCCGTTCATGCAGCCGGATTCTGTTTTGTAACCCTGACTTTGCAATATCACTTCGCCATTTCCTGCTTTCAGGACAAAGTACCGTTTACCGTCTTTGCCGGTGCTAACTACAAATTTTCCTGCCATGATGACTCCCTCTTGATCTTTAATGAATGATGTTGTGATTGCTTTGGTCTGGCTCATTGCTGATTAGTCGGTGAGCCCGGGACCGTGGGCAAGATAGTCAAAGACATTGGCCCCTGGCCATATTAAAATACAGCGCACATTTTGTAAACATAATGCATAATACTGGCCCAGTGGAATTGGAACGCCGTGTCAGTACCATCGGCGACTTCTCACCGAATGACCTGCAGGATAATCGTTTGACAGATTTGTTAACCACTTTTAAGTCAATCCGCCCGCATCGCGTCTTTGTGTTATGGCCTTTTCTGGTGATGGTTAGTTTTTGCTGGCACTCCGGCGTAAGTCGGGCCGATGTCAAGCCGGAAGATGCCATTGCTGATGAGTGTGCCGTGAAGCCAGAACCGTCGGTTATTCGCTGTAGCGCCCCCCGGAAAGACGGAAAACTGCACCTGGATGCGGTTAAAATTCAACGGCTGAATGATGATCGCGTGCAGCTGAGTGGTGACGTGTGTGCCCGTCAGGAAGATAAAGTGATCGCCACTCAGTCCTTGCTCCTGGATCGGGCTGCCAATCGCGTGGACATTCAGACGCCATTGCGTTATGTCGATGGCAAGCAGACGGTCAACGCCCGTGAAGCCACCCTTTTTCTACAGCAGGATACGGCCCAGTTGACGGACATCACTTTTCATATTCTGAACTCCAACGTCAATGGACGGGCAACAAGTTTGCAGCAAAATAAAAATCAGAGTGTACTGGAAAACATCAGCTACACCACTTGCCCCCCAGAGCATGTTAGCTGGGAAATCCGCGCCCGGCGCGCTCGGCTGGATCTGGACAAGCAGGAAGGCACATTCCATCATTTGTCTTTGCGCTTCAAAAACACCCCGATTTTGTATTTGCCCTGGGCGCGGTTGCCGCTGAATGATGAGCGGCGCAGCGGTTTTCTGGTTCCGGGTGTTGGATATTCCTCGGTCAATGGGTGGGATATTGCGGTTCCTTATTATTTTAATCTGGCGCCCAATCGGGATTTAACCTTGACGCCACGTTATATCCAGCAAAATGGCTTTATGTTGAAAAGCGAGTTCCGCTATCTGGGGGCCACTTACCGCGGTCAATTGGAAGCCGAATATTTGCCCAACGATGCCGTACGGCATATTGACCGCTATTTTTTGAATTTAACCCATCGCAAGCGCATTAACGCGGATTGGCGTTTTAATGGCACTTACCAACGGGTCTCTGATCCGCGCTATTTTGAAGATTTCAGTGATAACGTGTATACCGCTTCACGCCCTTATTTGCACAGCTATCTACAAATAAAAGGATCTGGAGAGCACTGGCTATTCCGGGCGCAGGCGGATGATTACCAGTTACTGAGTAGCACCATTTTGCCCGCGCAGAAGCCATATCAACGCTTGCCTACGCTGAACTACTGGTGGCAGAATCACCGTTTGTCACAGGGTCTGCAATATGGACTCAAGGCGCAGGCGGTTAATTTTTATCGGCAAGACTCTGTCACCGGCTGGCGGCTGGATTGGCGGCCCTATGTGGAAAAGCGCTGGCAGAAAGCCTGGGGGTGGCTGGCGCCGCGTCTGGATTATCGCCTGACCGAGTATGACTTGAAACAGGCTCAGGGCAATGCCAGCCCCGATCGCTCGTTGCCGATTTTTTCTCTCGACAGTGGTTTGCGGCTGGAGAAAAATTTTCCCGATGGCAGTTTTAAGACACTGGAACCCCGGCTGTTTTATGTGTTTGCGCCTTATCGGAATCAGAACGATATCCCGCTTTTTGATACGCATGAGCTGACTTTTGGCTCGGCCTTGTTGTTTCAAACCAACCGGTTTTCCGGCGCCGACCGGCAAATGGACGCCAATCAGGCTTCGCTGGCGGTGACTCATCGGGCATTTGATGCCCTGGGGCGGGAAAAATGGAACGCAACAGTCGGCCAGATTGTCTATTTTGACCAGCAACGGGTGCAATTATCAGATACGGTGCAAAACCGGTCGGTTTCACCGTTAATTGCGGAGTTCAATTTTCGCCCGGGGCACTTGTGGAATGGCACTCTCAGCATGCACTGGGATCCGGAAACCAGCGAAACCGAACGCGCCCTGGTGCGTTTGCAGCGCCGCAGTGGTTCGGGGCAGTTGCTGAATTTCGCCTATCGGTACCGGCAAGGTAAAATCGAACAAGTGGACAGCTCCGTGGTCTACCCCATCAGTCGCCAAAACCGGCTGCTGCTACGCTGGAACTACTCTCTGGGCGCCAACAAGACCATTGAAGCGTTGGCGGGGATTGAACATCGCAGTTGTTGCTGGGCTTTTCGTCTGGTGGCGCGGCGCTTTATTTACAACGAAGACGGAGATGCCAAAAACGGCATTTATGCAGAAATCCAGTTCAACGGACTGGGCTCATTGGGCCGTAATCCGCGGCGCTTGTTGAAACAGTCCATTCCGGGCTATAGCGAGGAATATTGATTCATGAAAAAACTAATCGTGTTATTGGCCTTTGCCAACGGCTTGTGGCTGCCCCAGTCCAGTCCGGCGGAGGAACAACTGCTGGATGAGATTGTGGCGGTTGTGGATGAAGACGTGATTCTTCGTAGCGATTTGGACCGCACGATGGCCAATATCATTAAACAATTCAATGCCCGGGGTATTCAGTTACCGCCACGTTCCGTGTTGGAGCGGCAGGTTCTGGAACGATTGATCTTGCAAGATTTGCAGGTACAAAAAGCCATGCAGGCTGGTGTGCGTGTTTCCGATGCGGAGCTGGATGCGGCCATTGAGCGTATTGCCAGCCAAAATGGTCTTTCCGTGCCCCAACTGCGGGCTGCGATTGAGCGGGAAGGACAGCGTTTTGCGGATTTTCGTGAGGATATTCGTCGTGAAATGCTCAGTGAGCGCGTGAGCCGGGGCTGGGCTGAAAGCCAGGCAAAAGTTTCCGAGGAAGACATAGATTTATTTTTGGCATCCAATCACTTGAATCAGGGGGAAGTCAAATTGCGTCATATCCTGATCCCCGTGCCGGCCAACGCCAGCGCCGAACAGGTGGAAGCGGCGCGAAAAAAAGCGGAAGAAACCTATCAGAAACTTGTCGATGGTGCTGATTTTGCCAGTTTGGCGACACGGGTTTCCGCCGGTCAGAAAGCGCTGGAGGGTGGTGATCTGGGGTGGCGGCCGGCCAACCAACTGCCACAGCTATTCGCCGACCAGATTCAATCCATGCAAGTGGGTGAAATCACCCATCCGGTTCGCAGCCCCAGCGGTTTTCATATTATCAAGCTGGAAGGCAAGCGTGACAGCCAGCAAAAAATGGTTGACGAGGTCAAAGCCCAGCACATCATGATTGGCACCTCGGAACTGGTGACGCTCGAAGATGGCATGCGCACCATTAATGAGATATACGAGAAACTGAAAAACGGCGAAGACTTTGCCAAGCTGGCGGAAAAACATTCCGATGACCATGCCTCGGCTCCACTGGGTGGTGACATGGGCTGGATTCAGCCGCGGCAATATGGAGAGCGGTTTGCCCAGGCATTGGAAGCCTTGTCCGTGGGCGAGTTTTCCAAGCCGTTCCAGACCCGGGCTGGTTGGCATATCGTGAAACTCAATGGTAATCGTCAAAGCGATGTCACTGAAGAATTCAAGCGTCAGCAGGCACGACAGGCATTACTGGAGCGTAAAATTGCCGAGGAACGCGAAGCCTGGTTACGCCAAATTCGGGGCGAAGCATTTGTTGACATTCGCCTTTAATGGCGGAGCCTGTGGCAGAGACGATGCGACCCATCGCCATTACCGGCGGTGAACCCGCCGGCATCGGGCCGGAGCTGATTGTGCGCCTGGCCGCAGCGGGTCAACTGGGCTCCGCTGTGGTGATCGCCGATCCGGAAGTGTTGGCCCAACAGGCCGCGGAACTGGGTCTTGCCGTTCCCATTCGCACGCTCTCCCTGGATGGTGTGAATGAGCTGCCGCCAGGCTTTGCTGGCATTGCCTGCCTGCCGGCAAAATGCCCACAACCGGTTTATTGTGGAAGGCTCAATCCGGCGAATGCCCCTTACGTGCTGAAAATCCTGGAAACTGCCGCCGCAGGCTGTCTGTCCGGGCGATTCTCTGCCATGGTGACCACGCCGTTGCACAAGGGCGTCATCAATCAGGCGGGCATCCCCTTTACCGGTCACACTGAGTATCTGGCACAAATCAGCCAGACTTCCCAGGTGGTGATGATGCTGCTGAACCGGCATATGCGGGTGGCTCTGGCCACCACACATCTGCCCTTGCGGGCAGTGGCTGACGCCATCACACGCGATAAATTACAGCAGATATTACAGATTCTGTTGCATGACATGCGGAACCGTTTTAATATTGACGCGCCCCGCATTGCTGTTTGTGGCCTGAACCCACATGCAGGCGAGGACGGCGTTCTGGGCAGAGAAGAAATCGAAGTGATTGCCCCGGTGATTACCGAATTTCAGCGCCAGGGCCATGCGGTCAGTGGCCCGGTGCCAGCGGATACCTTGTTTACACCACCACGGCTGCAGGCTGTAGATGCGGTTCTGGCCATGTACCACGACCAGGGGTTGGCGCCGCTGAAATATGCTGGCTTTGGTGGGTCAGTCAATCTCACTTTGGGACTGCCGTTTATCCGTACCAGCGTTGACCACGGCACGGCACTGGATATTGCCGGGCGTGGGCAGGCCGATACTGGCAGCTTGTTGCAAGCTGTGTCGCTGGCACGGCAACTGGCAGCTAACCGGCTCCAACGGAATCACAGTCCATGAAAGCCAAGAAACGACTGGGCCAGAATTTTTTGCATGATCCCAATATCATTGGCAAAATTCTTCACGTGGCCAATCCCGGAAAAAGCGACACCTTTTATGAAATCGGCCCGGGCCATGGCGCGATTACTGACGAGTTGGTCAAACGTGCGGGAACCGTACACCTGGTGGAACTGGATGATGAGCTGATTCCGGAACTGGAAGAAAAGTATGGCCAGCATGCCCATGTGACCATTC
>Ga0256839_1002621_pt1 | contig 19749 bp, 9 predicted proteins | sample 354166metaG_FD_185968 | JGI IMG/M metagenome (GOLD analysis project Ga0256839, IMG submission 185968) | Hydrothermal vent microbial communities from Mid Atlantic Ridge, Atlantic Ocean - 354-166 | ecosystem: Environmental > Aquatic > Marine > Hydrothermal vents | place: Atlantic Ocean: Mid... | reverse complement strand
TCGTCGAGACGGACGTGGCCGTGGCCTGCCTGCACGGGGACGACGAGGCCGTGCGGCTGTGCCTCGAACGCCTCGGAGCCGTGGAGATCGCCTGGACGGACCTCGCCCTGCCCCCGGGCGTCGCGGCCGACTACGTGCTGGACCTCGACGGCGATCCCCACGCCGTCGGGGACGTGGCGGCCCGGCTGGGCCCCGCGCTGGCGGAGCTGGGCTGGACCGTCGAGCGCGCCGACTCGTTCGCCTTTCGCGTGGTGGACGACGCCGCCCTCCACACCACGATCACCGCCTGCGACGACGCGGACTGGTTCGAGCTGCACCTGGGCATCGAGGTGGACGGCCGCATCGTGGACCTGTTGCCCGCGGTCGTGGACCTCGTCACCCACGGTCACCTGCGCCTTCCACGGGGGCGGCGGCACGTCTCGCTGCCCCTGGGCGCGGACGGGTACGTCACGCTGCCGCGCGAGCGCATCGAGCGGCTCATCGACGTGGTCCGGGAGCTGTACGAGATCGACGGGATCGGGCCGTCGGGCGGCGTTCGGATCCCCGGCTTCCACCCGGCCTACGTCGAGGCCGTGCGCGACGCCGTCGCCCCCTCGTGCGCCCGTCCCGTCGGCGCCGTCGAGCGGGCGCGGCGCCCGACCCGTCCAGCCCCCGCCCAGGCTTCGGACGTGGTCCAGGCCACCTTGCGCCCGTACCAGCGCGAGGGCGTGGCCTGGCTCGCCGACCTCCACGCCCGCGGCGCCGGCGGCGTCCTCGCCGACGACATGGGGCTGGGCAAGACCTTGCAGACGATCGCGCACCTGTCCGCCACCCATCGCGCCCGGGTCGGTCCGCCCGCGCTCGTCGTGGCGCCCACGAGCCTGCTGGGCAACTGGCGCCGGGAGATCGCCCGCTTCGCGCCGCACCTTCGCGTCACCGTGCTCCACGGCCGCGACCGCCACCGCCGCTTCGAGGAGGCCCGCTTCGCCGACGTGGTGATCACCACGTACGCCCTGCTCGTGCGCGACCTTTCGATCCACGTCGAGCGCCCCTACGGCATCGTGGTGGTGGACGAGGCCCAAACGGTCAAGAACGCCCGCAGCCAGGCCCACGCGGCCCTGCGGGCGCTTTCCTGCGAGCAGGTGGTGTGCCTTTCGGGCACCCCCATCGAAAACGACCTCGAGGAGCTGCGGGCGCTGTTCGAGCTGACGGTGCCGGGCCTGCTGGGAAGCCGGCTCGAGTTTCGCGCCAAGTTCGCAGACCCCATCGAGCGCGGGAAGGACACGCGGCGTCTCGAGGCGCTGCGTCGGCGGGTGGGACCTTTCGTCCTGCGCAGGCTCAAGCGCGACGTCGCCACGGAGCTTCCGCCGAAGACCGAGATCGTGCGTCCCGTCACCCTCGGGGCCGCGCAGCGCGACCTCTACGAGAGCATCCGCATCGCGGCCCACGGCCACGTGCGCAAGGCGATCCGCAAGAAGGGCCTGTCGGGCGCGCGCCTCGACATCTTGAGCGCCCTGACGAAGCTGCGGCAGGTCTGCTGCGACCCGCGCCTGGTGCCCGTCGGGGCGGCGGGTGCCGTGACCGAGTCGGCCAAGCTGGAGGCCCTGCTCGCCATGGTCGAGGAGCTTCGGGCCTCCGGGCGCCGGGCGCTGGTGTTTTCGCAGTTTACGTCCATGTTGGCGCTCGTTTCGCAGGCGCTGGGCGCGCGCGGCGTGCCGCACCTTTGCCTGACGGGGGCCTCACGCGACCGGCAACGGCTGGTGGACCGCTTCGAGGGCGGTGAGGGCGACGTGTTCCTGATCAGCCTCAAGGCGGGTGGGGCCGGCCTGAACCTCACGAGCGCCGACACGGTGATCCACTACGACCCCTGGTGGAACCCGGCGGCCCAGCGCCAGGCGACGGATCGGGTCTACCGCATCGGCCAGACGCGGCCCGTCCACGTCTACGAGCTCATCGTCGCCGGCAGCGTGGAAGCGCGCATGGTGGCGCTCAAGCAGCGCAAGCAGGCGCTGGCCGACGCCCTGTTCGGGGAGGGCGGCGACGGCCCGGCCCTGTCCCCCGAGGCGATCGAGCACCTGCTGTCGCCGCTGGGCGAGGGCGCGTAGGGCGGCACGGGCCGAAACGCCGGTCGTGCCGCCCCCGGTCCCGACGGCGGGTGCGCATTCCGTTGCGCGCCCCTTTTTCGAGCGATCGACCCGCCGGTGGGACGGGGCGGCCATGCGCCCACCGCGACCGCCCGGATCGGGTAGCCTCGCCGCCGAAGGCTCCAAACGACCCCACGAAGGACGCATCCCATGACGATCGGCATCGCTTCGCCCCCATCTCCCGTCAACGAACCCGTCCGCGCCTACGCCCCCGGTTCACCCGAACGCGCCTCGCTACGCCGCGAGCTCGACCGACAGGCGGACATGCAGGTGGAGGTCCCGCTGCGGATCGGCGGGCGCTCGGTCACGACCGGCCGGCTCGGCACCATGCGGATGCCCCACGACCACCGGCACGCGCTCGGCACGTTCCACAAGGCGGGCCCCGAGGAGGTCGCGGCGGCCATCGAGGCGGCCGAGGCCGCGCGCCCCGCCTGGGCGGCGCTTTCCTGGGAGGACCGCGCGGCCGTGTTCCTGCGGGCGGCCGAGCTGCTGGCGGGCCGCTTCCGCGACCGGCTCAACGCCGCGACGATGCTCGTCCAGTCCAAGACGGCGCACCAGGCGGAGATCGACGCCGCCTGCGAGCTGGTGGACTTCTTCCGCTTCAACGTCCACTACTACCGATCGATCCTGGAGCAACAGCCGGCCTGTGCGCCCGGCATGTGGAACCGGCTCGAATACCGGCCGCTCGACGGGTTCGTGTTCGCCGTCTCGCCGTTCAACTTCACGTCGATCGCGGGCAACCTCCCCACGGCGCCGGCCCTTTGCGGCAACACGGTGGTGTGGAAGCCCGCCTCCACAGCCGTGCTGTCGGCCCACTACATCATGGACCTGCTCGACGAGGCGGGCCTGCCCCCGGGCGTGATCAACTTCGTCCCTGGATCGGGCGCCGAGGTGGGCGACCCGGTGCTCGCCGATCCCAGGCTCGGCGGCGTGCACTTTACCGGGAGCACGGAGGTCTTCCAGGGGATCTGGCGCACGGTCGGCGTGAACATCGGGGCCTACCGGCAGTACCCACGGCTGGTGGGTGAGACCGGCGGCAAGGACTTCGTGTTCGCCCACCCCTCGGCCGACCCCGTGGCGGTGGGGGTGGCCCTCGTGCGCGGGGCGTTCGAGTACCAGGGGCAAAAGTGCTCGGCGGCCTCGCGCGCCTACCTGCCCGAGAGCCTGTTCCCCGCCGTGCGCGAGTACCTGGCCGACACGATCCCCCAGCTCGGGATCGGCGACGTGCGCGACTTCAAGAACTTCCTGGGGGCCGTCATCGACGATCGCAGCTACGCCAAGCACACCGCCGCCATCGCCGAGGCCCACGAGAAGGTGGGCGGCGACGTGGTGGAGATCCTCGGCGGCGAGGCCAGCGACGAGGTGGGGTACTTCGTGGGACCGACGGTGATCGTGACGAAGAACCCGTCCTACCGCACCATGTGCGAGGAGCTGTTCGGGCCGATCCTCACGGTGTACGTCTACCCCGACGACGCCTTCGACCAGACCCTCGCCCTTTGCGACCGGACGAGCCCCTACGGCCTGACCGGAGCGATCTTCGCCCGCGATCGCGGCGCGGTGGCGAAGGCCACGCGCGCCCTTCGCCACGCGGCGGGCAACTTCTACATCAACGACAAACCCACCGGGGCCGTGGTGGGGCAGCAACCGTTCGGCGGTTCCCGTGCCTCGGGCACGAACGACAAGGCGGGGTCGGCCCTGAACCTCCTGCGCTGGCTGTCGCCGCGGACGATCAAGGAGACCTTCGATCCGCCGCGTAACTTCCGGTACCCGTACATGGAGGAGGTCTAGCGGCGCGCGGGGCCGGGCGCGGGCGCCGGAAGCGCCCGCTCGTCCACGAGCTTGACGAGGGTGCCGGCCGAAAGGCGTGCGTTCGGCGGGCGCCGGTTCAGCCGGGCGAGCAGGTCCCGCTGGCCGTCGTGCGCCGCGAGGTCGGCCAGGCGCCGCGGCGCGTCGAGCCGGCGGACGACGATGCGGGCGGGGCCCACGTCCCGCTCGGCGCCCGACGGCGTCCGCAGCGACGCCAGCGTGTGTTCGAGCGCCGCGCCCTCGCGCACGATCGCCGCCTCGGTGCCGATGAGCACGACGAGACACACCGTCCCGTCCCAGTCGAGGAAGACGGCCGTACCCGCGAGCGCATCGCCGTCCCCCGCCGCCACGAACCCGGCTGCGAGGCCCGGACGCCCATGGTGTTCGACTCGCACGGCCCTGGCCGGCACGATGGCCTCGTCGGCGAAGAACGCCTCGAACGCCGCCTCCACCGACCCGAACCGCGACGGCCCCGCCCATAGCAGGAGGTCCCCCGCGGGCGCCGCCGCGACCACCAGCTCCCCCTCCATCCGGCACCGGTAGCCCTCCGGCAGCGCCACGACCAGCCCCGCGGCGGGATGGACGTACCGGTCGGCGAGCAGGTAGCCGTAGCGCGGATCGGGCCCGAACGCCAGCCCGTCGATCCACGCGCCGTAGCCGGCGTCGAGGTGGGTGGGGCGCGGCGCGAGGCCGAGCGCCTCGACGCGGGCCAGACGGTCGGCCGGGGCCGGGTGGGTGGAAAGGACCGCCGGTGACCCATTGCCTCCGTCGAGTCGCACGAGCAGGGCGAGCACGTCGGCCATCGCCGCCGGCGGGTGCCCGGTCCGCTGCAGGTATCGCACGGCCAGGCGGTCGGCCTGGCGCTCCTGGTCCCGCGAGTGACGCAGCAGCGACAGGTACGCCGAGCCGGCCGCGATCGCCCCGATGTGGCGCAGGGCCGGATCGAAGATCCGCACGGCCCCCACGGCCCGGCGCGCCACCGCCAGGCGCGTGGCCTGCTTGGCGCCGTGCCGGGCGGCCACGTGCCCGACCTCGTGGGCCAGCACCGCGGCCAGTTCGTCGTCGTCCGACAGGAACGCCAGCAGGTCCCGCGCCACGTACACGTAGCCGCCCGGCGCCGCGAAGGCGTTGGCCTCGGGGGCGTCGAGGACCCGAAACGTCCACGGCAGGTCGGGACGCTCGCTCGCCCGGGCCAGCGTTGCCCCCACCGCTCGCACGTGCTCGTCGATCTTCCGGTCGGGGTAGAGGCGCGTGGTCGCCACGATCTGCGCGTCCATCGCGGCACCGAGGGCGCGTTCGCGGCGTTCGGAGACGAGCTGGAACTCGAGCCGCCGCGTGGCGGGGTTGACGGCGCAAGCCCCCGCGACGAACCATCCGAAGACGATCGCCGCGGCACCGAGACGTTTCATGGCGGTGCGCCCGGCTGCGGCGCGGGCCCAGGTGCACCCGCACGGTCCGGCGCCTGCGCCTCCCCGAGCAGCGCCAGGAAGGTCGCCCGGTCGAGGGTCTCGGTGGCGAGCAGCTCGGTCGCCACCCGCTCGAGGTCCGCGCGCCGGCGCTCCAGGATCGCCCGGGCCTCGTCATAGAGCCGGTCGAGGGCCGCCCGCACCTCCTCGTCCACCGCCTGAGCCGTCTTGTCGCTGACCTCGCGCACCACCGGCCCGTACGGCCCCTGCAGGAAGGGACCGCCCTCCTGCCGCCCCACGTGGTAGAGGCCCACGCTGGTCCCCATCCCGAACATCGTGATCATCTGCTTGACGAGGGTCGTGGCACGCTCGAGGTCGTTGGCCGCCCCGCTCGACACCTCGCCGAAGACGAGCTCCTCGGCGGCGCGCCCCCCGAGGAGGCCGCGGATCTTGCCCTCGATCTCCGTCTTCGTCAGCAGGAACTGGTCATCGGTCGGAAGCTGGAGGGTGTAGCCGAGCGCCGCGTGCCCCCGCGGCACGATGCTGATCTTGTGCACCGGGTCGGCGCCGAGGCTTTCGTGCGCGACGAGGGCGTGGCCCGTCTCGTGGTAGGCGACCCGCCGCTTGTCCTCCTCGGACAGCCGCCGACTCTTGCGCTCGGGACCGGCCACGATGCGCTCGACCGCCGCCTCGAGATCGGCCTGGGTGATCCGGTCCCCGCCGCGGCGCGCCGCCAGCAAGGCGGCCTCGTTCATGGCGTTGGCGAGATCCGCCCCGCTCATCCCCGGGGTCGCCCGGGCCACGGCGACCAGATCCACGTCGTCCGCCAGCGGTTTTCCCCGCGCGTGCACGCGCAAGATGGCCTCGCGCCCCGCGGCGTCGGGGGCGTCGAGCACCACCTGCCGGTCGAACCGCCCCGGCCGCAACAACGCCGGGTCCAGCACGTCGGGCCGGTTCGTGGCCGCCAGCAGGATCACCCCGTTGTTGGGCTCGAACCCGTCCAACTCGACGAGCAGCTGGTTCAAGGTCTGCTCCCGCTCGTCGTTGACGACCCCCATGTGCACGCCCCGCTGGCGGCCGATCGCATCGATCTCGTCGATGAAGACGATGCATGGGGCGTTCTTCTGCGCCTGCTCGAACAGGTCGCGCACCCGCGCCGCACCCACGCCCACGAACATCTCCACGAAGTCCGATCCGCTGAGGTGGAAGAACGGCACCCCGGCCTCCCCGGCCACCGCCCGCGCCAGCAACGTCTTGCCGGTGCCCGGCGGCCCCACGAGGAGGATCCCCTTGGGGATCTTCGCCCCGAGCCGCGTGTAGCGCGACGGGTCCTTCAAGAAGGCCACCACCTCGGCCAGATCCTCCTTGGCCTCGTCGCAGCCGGCCACGTCGTCGAAGGACACGCCCGTGTCCTCGTCGGCCACCAGGCGCGCCCGGCTCTTGCCGAACGACAGGGCCTGGCCCGCCGCTCCCGCCATCTTCCGGGCCAACAGCCCCCAAAGCAGGAGCATGAACCCGATGGGCAGAAGCCAGCCGAGCAGGATCTGGGTCAACAGCCGCGGGCGCCGCCCGACGAACCGCACGCCGGCGTCCTCGAGCGTCTCGGTGAGCTTCGGGTCCTCGACCCGCACCGTCCGGAACACGTACGGGCCCTTGGGCGCCTCGGTCTTCGCCTCGACCGCGCCCGGAAACGGCTCGGGCCGGGCCTTCGAGGCCTTCCGTGGGCCGTCGTCCGGCCGGTCCCCCCCGCCGCCGCCCTCGGGGCCCGCGCCCTCGGCCCCGTGCGACGGATCGATCTTCCCCTCGATGACCTCCGGCCCCACGAGCACCTCCACCACCTCGCCGCGCCGCAGGGCCTGCTTGAAGTCGCTGTAGGGGATCGTGCGCACGGTGAGGCTGTCGATGGACTCCTGCCACAGCCACACCAGGAGCAGGGTGAGCACGACCCACCAAAGCGGCACCTTCCACCAGGGCCGGTGGGGCTCGGGACGCGGGGGTTTGACCTCCGGCGGCTTGTCGCCCGCGGTCGCCTTGGGATCGGACGTATCCGGCACGGCGCGCAGTATAGGCGCCCGGTCTTCGCCGTCACCCGCTGCGGCGACCGGCGGCGCAACCGTGCCCGTGCCGCCGCCAGGCGTACGAACGGATCACCGGCCCGCCAGCCGCCGCCGGCGGACCGGGTCCGTGCAGGATTCCGGCCGGTGGGGCCTCACCGCCCGCCTACGGGCACTCCTTCGCGCACACCGTGTGGCCCACGAAGTCGTTGAAGCAGCACTGATCCAGATCCCCCTGGCACTGGTTGCAGGGGCAGCTGTTGCAGTTTGGAATGAAGAAGTCCTCGCAACCACCGTCCACGCAGATCTGGTCCGCCTTGCACTGCTTGCCGCACTGGCCGCAGTTTTGCGGATCGTTCTTGAAGTCCACACAGGACTGGCCGCACTGGTCGAGCCCGCCGCAGTCCTGCACGCAGTTGCCGTTCATGCACACGTCGCCGGGCGCGCAGGCGTTGCCGCAGGCGCCGCAGTGGTTCGGGTCGTTGTCCGTGACCACACAGGCGTTGCCGCATTGGGTGTAGCCGGGGGCGCAGGTACACGCGCCGGCGTCGCACACCTGGTTGTTCGGATCGCACTGCACCCCGCACGCGCCGCAGTTATCCGGATCGGTCTGCACGTCGATGCACTGGTTGCCGCACATCTCGGAGCCGGCCGGGCAGGCGCACTGGCCATCGACGCAGGTCCCGCCCGGGCCGCAGTCCACGCCGCAGCTCCCGCAGTTCTTCGGGTCCGTCATGACGTCCGTGCACTTGCCGTTGCAGCCCTGGAACGGCGCCTGGCACACGCACGATCCGTTCGTGCAGGATTCGGCGAAGCCGCACTCGTTGCCGCAGCCCCCGCAGTGGAGCGGGTCGGTTTGCGTGTCCGCGCAACCGGCCCCGCACTGGGTGGTGCCCATCGGGCAGGCGCCGTCGATGCACTGGCCGGCCGCACACACCTGGCCGGGGGCGCAGGCGTTGCCGCACGCCCCGCAGTTGTCCGGATCGGAGTCCGTGCTCACGCACTGGTTGCCGCACTCGACCGCCCCCACGGGACAGCTCGAGGTACACACCCCGCCCACGCACGTGTCGCCGTCGGCGCAGGCGTTGCCGCAGGCACCGCAGTGGTTCTCGTCGCTGTTCGGATCCACGCAGGCCTGCCCGCACTGGATCTGCCCCGGGCCGCACCCACCGCCGCCGGAGCCCGCGCTCGTGGGCCCCGTGGCCGTGCCGGTGCCGGTCGCGCTGGCCGACCCGACGGACGTCGCGCCCGTGGCGGACGCCGTCCCGGCCGTGGCCGTCCCGGCCGTGCCCGCCGTCCCGGCCGTGGCACCGGACGTCGCCGTCCCGCCCGATCCGGTCGCACCGCCGTCGTCCCCGCACCCGGCGCCCGCGGCGAGCAAGACACTGAACAAAGAAGTCGTGAAGGTTCGTCGAAGGTTCGTCGTCATGGCAAGTCTCCCGGCCGCCCCGCCTTCGGGGCGAGCGCGCTCGTACCCCCGTTCCCGTTCGGCCCGGATCGTTACCACCCGCCCCGATGTCTCCAGGCCGCGAGGCCGCGCCGGCGGACGGGGGCGGTGGCCCCGACGATCCAGCGCCCGCTCGTCCCGTTGACAGGTAGTCCCTCCCCCGGACGGTCCGGCGCAACGACGGTGGACCGAACCGCCACCGCGGCATCACCCGACCCTGCCGGCGGCGCTCGACGGACGATCCACCGGCACCGGCCGGCGGGGCCGTCCACGGCGGTCTCGAGATCGGGCGGCGCTCGACGGACGATCCACCGGCACCGGCCGGGCTTCGTGCACCTGGGCGGTCCCAGACGGCGGGCGGGCGCACCTGCTACGCTCGAAGGCATGTCCGGCGAAGGGGCCGAGCACGCCTCGCGCACCGGTGGACGGGAAACAGGGCCCGGACGGACGCCGGGCCGGGACACCACCTCGAAGCGGGGACCGGCGGCCGCGCCGCCCTCGGCAGAGAGAACCCAGGTGGCGAGCGCGCCGCCCTCGGCGGAGAAAACCCAGGTCGGGGGCGTGCCGCCGTCGTGGGAGGCGACGCGGGGCGCCGGAGACGCGGGGGTGAGGGCGGGGCGGCTCGCACGCGGGGCGGTCGTGGGTCGGTACGTCGTGCTTCGGGAGCTGGGGGCCGGCGGCATGGGGGTGGTGTACGCGGCGTACGACCCGGAGCTCGACCGGAAGGTGGCCCTCAAGCTGCTGCGGGCGGCGGGCGGCGGCACGACGATCGAAGCGGGGACGGCGGCGCGCACGAGCGCGCACGGGCGACTGCTGCGGGAGGCGAAGGCGCTGGCGCAGCTTTCGCATCCGAACGTGGTGGCGGTGCACGACGTGGGGGAGCACGACGGGCGGGTGTACCTGGCGATGGAGTTCGTGGAGGGGCAGACGCTGCGGGCGTGGGCGAAGGCGAAGCGGCACGGGTGGCAGGCGGTGCTCCACGTCTACCTGGCAGCGGGGCGGGGGCTTGCGGCGGCACACGCGCGGGGGTTGGTGCACCGGGACGTCAAGCCCGAGAACCTGGTGCTGGGGAAGGACGGACGGGTGCGGGTGCTGGACTTCGGGTTGGTGCGGCTGAGGAACCCGGGCGGGAACCGTCCGACACAGGAGGATCGAGGCGCGGGCACGGGCACGGGGCACGGCTCCACGACCGGCGCGGGCGCGGGGCACGGCTCCACGACGGGTCCGGGCACGGGGACGGGGACCCACACGGCGGCCGGCACGGGAAGCGAGGCAGGCACACAGACCGGCCCGGGGACGGGGGCGGGGATGGAGGTCGCCCTGACCGTGGCGGGGGCGGTGGTGGGGACACCGGCGTATATGGCGCCGGAGCAGCTTTCGGGCGGCGAGGTGGGGCCGGCGGCGGACCAGTTCGCGTTCTGCGTGTCGCTGTGGGAGGGGCTCTATGGGGAGCGGCCGTTTGCGGGGAACACCCCGGCGCAGGTCGCCTTCCACGTGCTCGAAGGACGGGTGCGGCAGCCGCCCGCGGGGCGGAAGGTGCCCAGGTGGCTGCGTCGGGCGCTCGAGCGCGGTCTTTCGGTGGATCCGGCGCGACGTTTTTCGAGCATGGAGGCGCTGCTGGAGACGCTGGAGAAGGGAAAGACGCGCGCGCGCCTTCGGAAGGCGGCGGCGGGGGTGGCGGCGCTCTCGGTGGCGATCGCGGCGGGAGCGGGGTGGCGGCGCTTCGAGCACGCGCAGAAGGTGGCGGCATGCGAAGCGACGGCGGGCGAAGTCGCATCGGCGTGGAACGACGAGGCGGCCGCAGCGATAACGACCGGGCTCGTGGGGACGGGCGTTTCGTACGCCGCCGACACGGCGGATCGGGTGGTGGGGCACCTCGCCGGGCAGGCACGGGCGTGGCGGGATGCGCGGGTGGAGGCGTGCCTGGCGTCGGAGGTGGAGGGACGGTGGACACCCGATCTGTATGCGCGGTCGCGGTGGTGCCTGGAAGACCGGCGACTCGAGCTCTCGGCGCTGGTACGGGAGCTTTCGGCACCGCCGCCCGACACCGCGCGGACGGTCGTGCAAAAGGCCGTACAGGCGGCGGTGGGTCTTCCCCGGGTGGGACCGTGCGTGGACGCGCAGCGTCTTGCGCACCTGCCGGACGCCCCCCCGCCACAGCGGGCCTCCACGCTGGCGAACGTTCGCCGGAAGCTTTCGCAGGCCGAGGCGAGGGCGCAGGCCGGGCGGTACGAGGCCGCCCTCGCCCTGGCTCGGGAGGCGCTCGCGGAGGCGGAAGAATTGCACTGGCCACCGTTTTCGGCGCGGGCGCGCGTGGTGGTGGGTGAGCTGCTCGAAAAGAACGGGCGCTACGACGAGGCGGAAGCGGTGCTCGCAGAAGCCTATTTTTCGTCGGCGAAGGACGGACTGTGGGAGACGGCGGCGCAAGCGGCCACGGGCCTTTGCTACACCGTGGGCTATCGCAAGGCCCAGCACGCGCTGGGGTTGTCATGGGGCAAGCACGCCGAGGTAGCCCTGGCGCGCCTTGGAGAACCGCCGGACGGACTGCGGCGCGCGCACCTGTGGCAGCGTCTGGCCGGCATTCGTGTGGCACAGGGGGCGTTCGACGAGGCGCTGGCGCTCTTCGAGCGTGCCCGATCCACGTGGAACGAAGCACTCGGAACCGAACATCCGCTCGCGGTGCACGCCCTCAACAATCTCGCCGGGATCCACATGGCCCGGGGCGAGTACGACGAAGCCCGGTCGTTCTACGAGCGCGCGCTGGCCCTGCAGGAGAACCAGCTCGGGGGCGCCCACCCGGACGTCGCGGCCTCCCTCGCCGACCTGGCCATCGCCAACAAGAACCTCGGCCGGTACGACGTGGCGCTCGCCCTGTCCCAACGCGCGCTTGGAATCTGGGAGAAGTCCCTGGGCCCGGAGCATCCGGACGTCGCTCGCGCCCTCCTCGACCTTGGCGGCGTACACTGGGCCCGCGGAGCGTTCGACGAGGCGCAAGTTCTCTACGAACGCGCACTTGCGATCTGGGAGAAGACCCTGGGCCCGAAGCACCCGGACGTCGCGCGGGCCCTCAACAGCCTCGGGGTGATCCATGCGGAGCGCGGCGAATACGACGACGCGCAGACGTACTTCACACGCGCCCTGGCGATCCAGGAGACGGTGATGGGACCGGAGAATCCGTCCGTGACGCAACCCATCGACAACCTCGCCACCGTGCACTGGATCCGCGGGTCGTACGACGAAGCGCTGGCCCTGTTCCTGCGATCGCTGGCGATCCGCGAGAAGGTGCTGGGACCGGAACATCCAAACGTGGCCTACTCCCTTTGCAACCTCGCCGACGTCCACCGGGACCGCAGCGCCCACGCGGACGCGCGCGCACTGTACGAGCGGGCGCTGGCCCTGTGGGAGAACACCCTCGGCCCCGAACATCCCACGGTCGCCCGCCCGCTCCTCGGTCTCGCAAAGATCGATCTCGAAAGGGGTCGGGCGGCGCGCGCCGTCCCGCTCGCCCGGCGAGCGCTCGCGATCCGACAGAAGGCCCAGGTACGCGCCGAGGAGCTGGGCGAGGCCCGCTTCGTGCTCGCCCGCGCGCTGTGGACCGCGCCGCCCGGCCAGGGCCGCGATCGGGCGCAGGCACGGGCGCTCGCCCGCAAGGCCCTTGCAGACTACGAGGCCGCGGGCGAGCCCCGGGCGAAGGAGCGCGAGGCGGTCCGCGCCTTCCTCACCCGCCACGCCGCGCCCTCGGGCTGAAGCCGACGGGCGCAGAGGCAAGAACGCGCCGTCGGCCTTCGAGCCCGTGCGTCCATCGGTGCCCGGGTCAACGTGACCACACGCCGTGCCCCCAAGACGCCCGGCCCCTCGAAGATGGGCATCGTGCGCGTCGGCGAGTGCCGCGGGCGGGGATGGATCGGCGGCCCGGCGACCGGGCAACACCGGGTCACCGGGCTCTCACCCCCCGGCCATCTCGCGCAGGCGGCCCAGCAGGCCCTTCTTCTTGGGCGCGACCGTCTCGCCGCGCTCACCGGCGATCTTCCGCAGCAGGTCCGCGTGCTCGGGTTCGAGGCGCTCGGGGACGACGACCTCCACGTGGACGAGGTGGTCGCCGCGGCCGCGACCGCCCAGGACGGGGATCCCCTCTCCGCGGCGCGGGATCACCGTGCCCGGCTGGGTCCCCGGCGCGATGGCGAGCGTCACCTCGTCGCCCTCGACCGTCCGCACCGACACCTCGCACCCGAGCGCCGCCTGGAACATCGACACCTGCACCTTGCTGTGCACGTCGTAGCCGTCGCGCACGAAGTCCGGATCGGGCTCGACGTGCACGACCACGTAGAGGTTGCCCGGCGGGCCGCCCGCGGAGCCCGGCTCTCCCTTGCCGCGGATCCGCAGGGTCTGCCCGTCGTCCACTCCCGCGGGCACCTGCACCGACAGCGTGGTCTCCTTCTCCGTGATCCCCTCGCCGTGACACGTCTTGCACGGGTGGGTGATCCGCCGCCCCTCGCCGCGGCAGGCCGGGCACACCGTCTGCAACGTGAAGAACCCCTGCCGGTGGATGACCTGCCCCTGCCCGCCGCAGGTCGAGCAGGGCTCGGGGTCGTGCCCCGGTGCCGAGCCCGTCCCGCTGCACGTCTCGCACACCACGCGGCGCGGGACCGTGACGTCGAACTCGCCCCCTTCCAGCACGTCCGAAAAGGCGATCGACAGGTCCACCTTGATGTCCGCCCCGCGGCGCGCCCGCGACCGGCGCCCGAACCCCAAGCCCCCGAACAGGTCGCCGAACAGGTCGCCGAAGTGCGCGAAGACCTCCTCGGCTCCGGAAAACCCGGAGAAACCGGCCCGCGCCGGCCCCTCGTGCCCGAACTGATCGTACAGGCGGCGCTTTTCGGAGTCGCTCAAGACCTCGAAGGCCTCCGCCGCCTCCTTGAAGCGCTCCTCGGCCTCGGGGTCGTCCGGGTTGCGGTCCGGGTGGTACTGGACCGCCAGCTTGCGATACGCGCGCTTGATCTCGACCTCGGTGGCCGTGCGGGAGACCCCGAGGACCTCGTAGTAGTCGCGCTTTGCGGGCATCGCGCATGGAACCTAAGCACGCGCAAGGCCCCTGTCAACGCTCGTTTCGGGGCGCTCGCCCCCCGAGGCGGTCGCAAAGCCCCGCCACGACCCGTTCGAGCCGAAGGCCCCGGCTCGCCTTGACGAGCACCCGCAGTGGGGGGCCCTCGGCGGCCAGCGCGGCCACGGCGCGCACGGCTTGCTCGACCCCCGCCGCGTCGGCCTCGACGGCGGCACGGACCCGCCCGCCGGCACTCTCGAACGCCTCGGCGATCGCGTGCGCCCGCGTCCCCACGGCGATGAGGTCCGCCACGCCTGCCTCGACGGCGAACACTCCCACCTGCGCGTGCAGCTCGGGCGAGGTGGGGCCGAGTTCGAGCATGTCCCCGAGCACCGCGACGGCCTGGCCCCCCTCGGACCACGCCAGGGCCGCGAGGCTTTCGAGGGCTGCCTGCATCGAGCCGGGGTTCGCGTTGTAGCAGTCGGCCACGAGGGTGTGGGGGCCCAGATCGATGCGGCGCCCGCGGTCGCCGACGGGCTCGACCTCACCGAGCGCCCGCGCCACGGCCACCGGGTCGGCACCGAGCGCATGTCCCACCGCCAGCGCAGCCGCGGCGTTGCGCGCGTTGTGCAACCCGAGAACCTGCAAGGACAGCTCCACCACCGCGCCGCCCGGCAGGCGCACGGTCGCGGTCGTGCGCCGACCCACCGCCGCCTCGACGATCCGCACGTCCGCGTCGCGGCACGGACCGACACGCAGGACCCGGCGACCAGCCGGCAGGTGCGGCACGAGCAGGGGCTCGTCGCTGGGCACCACGGCCACCCCCTCGGGGCCGAGCAGGGCCAGCGGCTCCGCCTCGGCCGCCGCGATGGCTTCGAGGCTGCCGAGGAACGCCACGTGTTCGAGCGCCACGCTGGTCACGACGGCCACGGTCGGGCGCACGATCCGGGCGAGGGCTTCGTTCTCGCCGGGGGCGCTCATCCCGAGCTCCAGCACGGCCGCCGCCGGCGCGTGCGGCGGGCCGCACAGGCAAAGCGGCACCCCCAGGTGGTTGTTGAGGTTGCCGCGGGTGGCGAGGACGGGTTCGTGGAGCGTCCGAAGCGCCGCCTCGACGAAGGCGCGCGTGGTGGTCTTGCCGTTCGAACCGGTGATCGCCACGACCGGCCCGTCGATGCGCGCGCGGGCCGCGGAGGCGAGCCGGTGGAACGCCGCGAGGGTGTCCTCCACCTCGACGACGGTCACCGCCCCGCCGGGGGGCGGCCGGCCCCGCGCCACGAGCACCGCCGCCGCCCCGGCCGCAACCGCCGCCTGGAGGAAGTCGTGCCCGTCCCGCGCGGCCACGATGGGCACGAACAACCCGCCGGCCACCGGCGCACGGCTGTCGATGAAGGCCCCCGACACCGCCCGCCCCCCGTCGCGCACGAGCTCGCCCTGGGCGTCACGGGCGAGCTCGGCGGGGGTCCAGCGCACGGCGCGAGCATGACGCGGCCGCCCCATCTCCTGCAAGCGCCCCATACGCCGCGCCGCCGGCCCCCGCGCACCTCCCGACACGCCCGAAGGGCGTGCGCGCGCCCGCTCCCGACACGCCCGAAGGGCGTGCGCGCGCACCTCCCGACACGCCCGAAAGTCGTGCGCGCACTCGAAAGTCGTGCGCGCACTCCCCCCGGGGATCGCGATACGCCCGAATCCCGACACGCCCGAAGATCGTGCACACACGCGTTACTCGACACGCCCGAAGGTCGTGCACACACGCGTTACTCGACACGCCCGAAGGGCGTGTACGCGCGCGTAAACCGCGCATTCCCCCCGAATCCCGACACGCCCGACGGTCGCGCACGACACGCCCGAAGGGCGTGCGCGCGCCCGCTCCCGACACGCCCGAAGGGCGTGCGCGCGCACCTCCCGACACGCCCGAAGGGCGTGCTCACGCCCGCTCCCGACACGCCCGAAGGGCGTGCGCGCGCACCTCCCGACACGCCCGAAGGGCGTGCTCACACGAAGGGCGTGCTCACACGCGCAAACCGCGGCTCCCGACTCCGCGCACGACACGCCCGAAGGGCGTGCGCGCGCGCCCCCCGGAGGTCCCAACGCCCAACACCCCCCAAGGTCGTGCGCGCGCGCGCAAACTACGCCTCTTGACTCCCGACACGCCTGAAGGGCGTGCGCGCGCGCCCCCCGGGGCTCCCAACCCCCAACACCCCTCAAGGTCGTGCTCGCGCGCGAAAAACGCGCCTCCTAACTCCTGACACGCACGAAGGGCGTGCTCGCATCCCGGAGGGTCGTGTCGGCAACCCGGGGTCGGCGGCGGATCGGTTACCACCCGCCGGCTGGAGCTCGGTCGTACGTCCAGTGCTGCGGGGCCCAAGGACAGGCGAACAGGAAGGGCGACCGGGACGGGCACCGGGACAGGAATGGACACCCGTGGCCGTGCCGGCGGCGGTGGCCGAACCCGTGTGCGTTCCCGTCCCCGACCGCGTTCGCCCGATCCGGATGGCACCGTCCCCCGAGGTACCGCACGACAGGACCCGCGGGCCGCTGCCAGGAGCACCGCGGCATCCGGACCGATCCGCCCGCCGGCGCTCGGCGGTGCATCCAGCCCTGGGGGATACGGGGACAAAGACAGCGAGGCGCACGGGCACCGGCACGGACTCGGCGGCCGCGGCGGACCGGACCACCCGTTCCACCCGGCAGGTCGGCCCCAGCCACAGCCGGGGGTCCGGGCAACCTCCAAGGCCCGCAGGTGGCGTACGACGGAGGCCTTTGCGTTGCTCGCCCGAAGGTCGTGTCAATTAGGTCCTTCATGGGCGGTTGCGGGGCGGTCCACAGGTGCAGACGTTGCCGTCGCCGCCGGGGGCCGCCTGGCACTGGGCGTCGTGGCACGCGAGAAACCACAGGCCCTCCCGCCTGCACGCATCGAGACGGTCCTCGGCCACCCGGCACTGCCGGCACGTGTGGGATCCGTCGGCAGCGGCCTCGCAGGACGCGCAGCAGATCCCCGGGAGGGGACCGTCCCCCGGATCCCGCGGGTCTTCGCCGCACGTGCAGCGATAGCCCGTATCGGATGGCTCACACACCGCGTTCCCACAGGGAACGAGCAGACCGCCGTTGTCGTCGCACGCCGCGGCCAGCTTCTTGCGGCCCCGTCCCACGCGGCAGGACGAGCAGTCGCGCACCCCTTCGGATCCGTCCTGACACGCCTTGCAACATGCGTGGAGCGGTCCGACCGACGGCGATCGTTTGCACGTGCAGCGCAGTTCCTCTCCCGTGCCCGTGCAACGCGCCTCGTCGCAGCCCAGGAAGACGCCGTCGCACGTACGCAGGGCCGCCTTGGGCCCGCGACATCCCGTACAGGACCGCACGTTTCCCGACGGCTCGTCGCACGCCCGACAGCACAGGGTCGTCTCCTCCTCGCCGAAGGCCTGCGCAGCACCCCCGGGGCCGGCCGATGCACCCTCCGATGCCCCCGCCGCCCGGACGACCGGGGCAGCCGGGGTCCCGGCGGCCGGTGTCCGCGCCGACCCCGGCGATCCGCCATCGGTCGCCGTGCCGCACCCAACGAGGACTGCCAGCACCGCGCCGCACGTCGGCGCGAGGCGGCCCATCCGCCGCACGCGCGACCGCACGGCACGAACAACGTCCCATCGTTCTCTCAATTCTCGCAGGTGCATGTGTTTCCTCCGTCTGGCTTCCCGGTGCATACGGGATCGTCACAGGGCTTGTACACCAATTCGTCTAGCGTGCACGAACCGAGCGGATCGGTACCGCTCGCCAACTTGCAATTCAAACAAAGGCTCGTGCCATCCGGATTCTTCACACATGCCTCGCAACAAAGACGCTCGGTAGCAACATTGATGGCACATCCCCCGAGGAAACAACCGTCGTCATAACAAATGAGGTCACCATCCAGCGCGTCGCAACCCGACGTAAACGGCAGACCGCAAGCGATTGCATTCGGTCCCGTACCACACGGCACCACCGACTGAGCACTGAAGACCTCACGTTCCTCGCATGCAACGACGTCTCCGTTCTGGGAATTGCACCACGTCAAGAAGGCTTCATCACACACCCGGTGAATCCCGGTGTTCCCACACGCTCCAATGCTTCGTTCGCTTCCCATTACAACGCACTTGCCAAAGTCCAAGAGCGCAGGCCCCGGCTCCGGAACAAGTTCACAAGCTTCGCCATTTCCAGTACCCGATGATGTGCTTGCGGCGGTTTCTCCGGCGGTTCCCCCATCGCCATCTCCACCGTGGTCGCACGACGCGCCTGTTGATAAAACGAAAATCACGCTGAGGATTGTGCTATACTGCCGCAAGTTATCGAAGAATCGGATCTTTCGTCCAACGATAAAGGTGTTGTGGGACATTGTGGGACATTGTGATCTCCTTTCGTTGGCGATGTTACTGTAGCCTCGTCATCGCTGTCAACGGTGGAAAGGCGCGCCGTGGTCACGGCCGGATCGCGCAAGCTGCACGGGACGCGTCACGCGGGCCACCACGCCCGAAGGTCACGTTGGCCGACACGACGGCGGCACCCTCGCCTGCAAGAACGACTGCAGCGGCTTCGACCCCTCCGGCTGCGACGCCTGCACGGACTCGGGCGGCGGGTGCAGCCTCGATTCGCGCGCTCCCAAACTTCTTCGCCGTGTCGGAGGTTTCTTCTCGTGGCTCCATTCTCCCTGTTGGAGGACCCGCCGGAAAATCCCGGCTTTTTCATGAATGGACTCGTCGAGCGCGTGTGGCCGCCTCCGTGACGGTCGTTGAAGCAATGATGGAACTTGTGGCACCGTGCGGAGGTGACACGCCTTTCGATTCTCATCCTTGCGTTGGCCTCGTGGACCACGGCGCGCACGGCACGGGCCGGCGAATGCGATGCCCCGGCCCCCACTTGGTTGATGTGCGAGGACTTCGAAGACGGTGCGCTGGGCTGGGATGCCTGGTTTGCGCAGTCTTCCTTCGTGGACTGCACGGGCTGCCCCGGAGGTACCGCGGACCCCGCCCGCCTGCAGCTCTTGCAGGACGCGGCGGCCGCCCACCAGGGACAGTGGTCGCTGTACATGCCGGCCGAGGCCGCCGCCGGCTATCGGGGTGGCGCCCTCGCGTTTCGATCGTGCGCGGGCCCGAAGATGCCCGGGTGCCTGCTCGAGGGCCACGACGAGCTGTACTTTCGAGCCTGGGTGCGGCTCGCCGAGGATCACGAGTACGTCCACCACTTTCTCGCGCTGTCGGGGAGCCGGCCGGACAAGTACTGGGAAGCGGAAGGCAACGCCGGCTGCCGTCCCAACGGCGTGCGGTGGGCCGGCACCACGGTGGATTTCGACGCCAACCACGAGCTGTTCTTCTACACGTACTTTCCGGACATGTCGTGCGACAACGGGGGGTACTGCAGCGGACAGTTCGCCCAGGCCATCTGTGACGGCTGCGCCATGAAGGACATGCCGTGCACGAACGGCCTCGAGTGCTGTTGGGGCAACCGTTTCGACCCGCAGCCGCCCGTGATCATGCCCCGGGGGACGTGGACGTGCATCGAGATGCACATGCGCCTGAACACGCCCGGGCAGGACGACGGCGTCATGCGGTTTTGGGTGGACGACGTCCTGGCGCTCGAACAAACCGGCATGAGCTGGCGCAGCGACCCCTCGCTACAGCTCAACAAGGCGTGGCTTCAGCACTACATCGATACGGGAGACGCCGACAAGCCCAATCGCGTGTGGTTCGACGACGTGGTGGTGAGCACGGAGCGGATCGGATGCGGTGCGGGGCCGGGGGGCGGCACGACCGGGGGCGGCGGCACGACCGGGGGCGGCGGCACGACCGGCGGCGGGAGCAACACGGGCGGCGGGAGCGGCTCTGGGGGCGGGGGCACATCGGGA
>Ga0256839_1002620_pt1 | contig 19751 bp, 19 predicted proteins | sample 354166metaG_FD_185968 | JGI IMG/M metagenome (GOLD analysis project Ga0256839, IMG submission 185968) | Hydrothermal vent microbial communities from Mid Atlantic Ridge, Atlantic Ocean - 354-166 | ecosystem: Environmental > Aquatic > Marine > Hydrothermal vents | place: Atlantic Ocean: Mid... | reverse complement strand
GATCATGAAAGCGTGCTTGAATTTTTGATTTGCTTTGTCTTACCCTTTGGAACATTCCGATCGAGTGAAGCGAGCATCGGAACGACAAGCTCAGGGTGACAAAGCACCAACCACCAATCACCAACCACTAACCACCAACCACTAACCACCAACCACCAATCACCAACCACTAATCACCCTGCTCCGGACTTGCAACAAAGAACAGTACAAAAAAAGAAAAAAAGGACACCTTGTATTCATCTCACACAGCATAGGACGAAATGCCCCTCCGGAAATTATCGCAGCGATTTGTCAGGCGGGTTGCCTGCTACCATCCCCCGCTGGCACCGCCACCGCCAAAGCCTCCGCCTCCGAATCCACCGAAACCGCCACCGCCTCCGGAGCCGCCACCGCCAAAACCTCCCCCACCGAAGCCACCGCCCCAGAAAGGCCATGCACCGGAGTGACGGCCTTTGCCGCTGTAGGTGCTGTATTTATTCTTCTTGCGTGACGAAAAGAAAAAGAGGAGAAAGAAAATACCCGTCAAAAAAAGTACCGGCACATACCAGGGCTCGTCTTTTTTGTATTTTTCGGCATCAAACTCCCCGGCTGCCATCTCCATCATGGCATCGGTAGCTCGGTCGAGTCCTTCGTAATATTTTTTCTCCTTAAAGGCCGGAGTAATGATGTTTCGAATAATAAAACCCGCTTTCCCATCGGGTATGACCGGCTCGAGGCCGTAGCCCACCTGAATGGATATCTTGCGGTCGTCACGCGAAATGAGGATCAGTGCTCCGTTGTCTTTGCCGGCCTTGCCTATGCCGTTCTTATCTGCCAGGCGCTGGGCAAAATCACCCACATCATATCCCTTTAAGTCAGCTACCGTGACGATTACAAATTCATTGGATGTGCTGTCGTTGTATGCAATCAATTTACGGTTGAGCGCCTGCTCTTCGTTCTCGCTGAGCATATCCGCAAAGTCATACACCAGGCTTTTGCCGGACAACCGTGGAATGGCATCGTCCTGCGCATGCACGTGCAGAAATGTGCTCATAGCGAGCAGGAAAAGAAATGCATGCAGATTAGTCTTCATTGAAGGAAATTTCATCGCTAAGTTCATTGATATCGTCCTCGTTGACCGGAAAGGCCTTTTTCAGTTTTTCTCCGGCCATGCCGATGCCTGTGACCAGTCCGCCAAGGAAATCCCCGTTTTTAAATTTTTCTTCCATTACGGTCTTTATCTGATCCCAGAAACCGTCTTCGACCGTGCGGTTGATGCCCTCATCGGCCAGGATGGCAAATTTCCGGTCTTTCACCGCCAGGTAAAAGAGCACTCCGTTGCGCAGTTCGGTGCGGTGCATGCCCAGTTTTGCAAAAATTTTCAGCGCTCTTGCCATGGGGTCGCCACCCGGACAGCGGTCCTCCATGTGCACACGTATCTCACCCGAGGTCTTGTCCTCGGCCTGGCGTATGGCGTCCGTTATTTTTTTCTTTTCTTCCGGACTGAAGAAATCTTTTGCGTTTGCCATTACTTATCAAATAATTTTTCGACATCCACCTTGCCGCCTTTTGCTTCCTCATCGGCACTGAAGAGCGGTTTGGATTGAAAATTAAAAGCTCCGGCAAAAAGGTTCTGAGGAAACTTCCGGATATAGGTATTGTAGTCGCGAACCACTTCATTGTATTTTCTTCGCTCTACCGAAATTCTGTTTTCCGAACCCGAGAGCTCGTCCATGAGTTGCCGGTATTGCTCATTGGCCTTCAGGTCGGGATAGCGCTCAAATGTGGCGATCAATCTTCCCAGCGAAGTGTTCAGCTGTCCCTGTGCCTGCTCAAATCGCTGCAGCTGTTCGGGCGTCAGGTTTTGGGCATCGATGTTGATGGAAGTTGCTTTGGATCGGGCTTCCACCACTTTCGTCAGCGTCTCCTGTTCAAATTCGGCATACTTTTTCGCTACCGAGACCAGGTTCGGGATGAGATCGTACTTGCGTTGATACACGTTTTCGACCTGTGCCCACTGGGCGGCTACACTTTCCTCTTTGGCCACCATGTTGTTGTAGATGCCTTTCACCGAGAAATAGAGGAGAAAGATCAAAAGTACCGGGACTCCATAGCGGATCAACTTTTTATTATTCATCTGATTCTGATTTTAGTTTTTAAGCAAGAAAAGAGGCAAGTTTAGCCGCCTGCCTCTATATTTGAATACATTCAAAGTTAATCAAGCAAAGGATATAAGCCATGAAGCAAACAGTTAAAGAATTTAACATTTCGCGGGAACGCGGCAACGAAGTGATTTTAAGCAAAAACAATAAAGTAATCAAGCGACTCTTTAATCTGGATACCAATGCCTACATGGAAGGTGCCCTGCCGGTAAAGACAAAAGAAATGCTGGGGCTTGTGGCTTCGATGGTTTTGCGCTGTGACGATTGCATCAAGTATCACCTTGAGCAGTGCCGCTCGCAGGGGCTGACGGACGATGAAGTGTATGAAGTGTTTGCCATTGCCAACATTGTCGGGGGCACCATTGTGATCCCGCATACAAGAAGAGCGGCCGAATTTTGGGAAGCTTTGAAAGATGACTGAACTTTGAACGGAATTGGAGCCGGATGAACCGGCCTCTCTATCTTGCGCTCCGAAGCTCATTTTTAAACCATCTCCATGACGGAAAACAAACACGACAAACGCCTTTTTCTCCTTGATGCCATGGCGCTTATTTACCGGGCCTACTTTGCCATGATCCGGAATCCGCTCTACAACTCCAAAGGGCTGAACACCTCGGCCATCCGGGGTTTTACTTCCACACTCTTCGATCTCATCCGCAAAGAAAAACCAACGCACATAGCCGTGGTTTTCGATACGGCTGCACCTACGCTGCGCAGCGAGAGCTATGCCGAATACAAGGCCCACCGCGAGGAAACCCCGCCCGATATCATCCAATCCATTCCCTACATCAAGGAAATCGTAAAAGCCTTTCACATTCCCGTGCTCGAACTGGACGGCTACGAAGCCGATGACATCATCGGGACGCTTGCCAAAAAAGCGGAAGCGGACGGGTATGAAGTGTACATGGTGACGCCCGACAAGGATTTCGGACAATTGGTATCGGACAAGGTCTTTATCTACAAGCCGCCCTACCAGGGCAAAGGCGGCTTTGAAAAGATCGGGCCCGAAGAAGTAAAATCACGCTGGGAACTGGAGCGGGTCGAACAGGTGATCGACCTGCTCGGGCTCATGGGCGACAAGGTGGACAATATTCCGGGCGTGCCCGGTGTGGGTGAAAAAACCGCCATCAAACTCCTTAAGCAATACGGCAGTGTGGAAGGCATCATCGAACATATGGACGAGCTGAAAGGCAAGCTGAAAGAGCGCTTTGAAGAGTACAAAGACCAGGCTCTGCTGAGCAAGCAACTGGCGACCATCGACACAAAAGTGCCCATTTCCCAGGATGAGGAAGAGCTCATCATGAGCGAACCCGACCGCGAAAAGCTGGCGGCCATTTTCAATGAGCTGGAATTCCGCACCATGGGCCAGCGCATCCTCGGAGAGGATTTCAAGCTGTCAACACCGGCTCCTGACGGACAGATGGACCTCTTTGGCAGCGAAGCAGGTAAAGAAATGCTGAGCCGCAAATCAGAGCAGGCCGAAGGCAATCACATGGGCAATACGGATCATCGCTACGAAATGGCCGTGGGTGATAAGGAAATCGGGCAAGTGCTGGAAAAACTTCGAAAGGCGAAGGAATTCAGCTTCGACACCGAAACCTCGGGGTTGAATGCCATGGAAGACCGGCTTGTCGGGCTCTCCTTTTCTACGCGCAAAGGAGAAGGTTTTTATGTTCCGGTAGGCGATGATGCGGCAAAAGCTGCGGAAATATGTAAGCGATTGGCCGATGTGCTTGAAAACAACAGGCAAGTGAAAATCGCCCAAAATGCGAAGTTCGACATGCTGGTGCTGCGCCAGCACGGTCTCATGGTCAGCGACCCGCTCTTCGATACCATGATTGCCCATTACCTCATAGAACCGGACATGAAACACAGCCTCGACTTTCTGGCCGAAAAGTACCTGGGATACATACCTGTGTCGATAGAAAAACTCATTGGAAAGCGCGGCAAGAAGCAAAAGAGCATGGCCGACCTCGAGGCGGAAGAAATCAAAGACTATGCGGCCGAGGATGCCGATGTGACCCTCCAACTCAAAGAAGTACTGGAGCCCAAACTTCGTGAGCTCGAGGTGGAAGACCTTTTTTACAACGTGGAAATGCCCCTGGTGAAAGTGTTGGCCGACATGGAATTTGAAGGCATCAACCTGGATGTGGCCTTCCTTCAGAAATTCTCGGAAGAACTGGAAATAGACATTGCCCGGCTGCGAAAGGAAATCTACGAGCTGGCAGGTGTGGAATTCAATGTAGATTCTCCCAAACAACTTTCCCAGGTTTTATTTGTCAAACTGGGAATCCCCTATACGGGACGAAAAACGAAAACCGGGCAGTACTCGACCGGTGAAGATATACTGAGGCGGCTGCAGGACGAATATGAAATAGCGCGAAAAGTGCTGGACTACCGCGAACTCGTCAAGCTGAAGTCAACCTATGTAGATGCCCTGCCCCGCCTGATCAACAAAAAGACCGGCCGCATACACACCACCTACAACCAGGCGGTGGCCAATACGGGCCGCCTGAGTTCGGCCAACCCAAATCTTCAAAACATTCCCATCCGCACCGAAAAAGGGCAGCGGGTGCGCAAGGCTTTTATTCCCCGCTCCTCAAAGCATGTCATCGTTTCGGCCGATTATTCGCAGATCGAGCTGCGCATCATTGCTTCGCTGAGTGGTGACAAGAATATGAAAGAAGCCTTTGCAAGGGGCGAAGACATCCATGCCTCTACGGCCGCCAAAATTTTCAATGTGCCCCTTGAGGAGGTAAACCGGGAAATGCGCAGAAAGGCCAAGGCCGTCAATTTCGGAATTGCCTACGGACAAACCGCCTTCGGGCTGGCACAAACCCTGAATATCAGTCGCACCGAAGCAGCCGAAATCATAAACAACTATTTTGAAAAATTTCCGGGCATCAAGCGATTTATGGACGAGAGCATCGCCTTTGCCCGCGAGCACGGCTACGTAAAAACCCTCCTGGGTCGCAGACGCTATTTGCCGGAGATCGACTCGCGCAATGTGGCCGTGCGCAATTTTGCCGAACGCAATGCCATCAACATGCCCATACAGGGATCGGCAGCCGATATTATCAAAGTGGCCATGGTGAAGCTCCACGAGGCCATGAAAGAGAAAGGATACGCATCGAAAATGGTATTGCAGGTGCATGACGAACTGGTCTTCGATGCGCTTAAGACGGAAATCGATGAACTGCTGCCGCTGATTCAAGAGAAAATGCGCCATGCCGTCACCCTCGATGTGCCCCTCGAAGTTGATATCGGCATGGGCAATAACTGGCTCGAGGCGCACTGAAAAAAATAAAAGGGACGGCACCGGAGCACCATCCCTTTTGCAAACTGCCATATCTTTCGGCCCATTACATGAGCATCACTTTTTCGCTCGCGTGGCGGCCTTTGCCCACTACATTCACAAAATAGACACCGCTTACATTGGCACTCAGGTCCAGGATCATTTTATTTCCCTGATTGTAGGTATCCATGCTTTGCTCATAAACCAGATTGCCCATGATGTTGAATACCTGCACCCGGAATTCTCCTTCGAGTCCGTCCAGTATTTCCACTCCAAGCTGATCGGCACCGGGGTTTGCATAGACTTTGATCTGAAGTTTATTGCTTACCTCATCGTTGAAGCGCACGCTTGAAACGAAGTCGGCAATGGGCGAATAGTTTTCATTGGCTACCAGATAGTTCTTGTTGGCCAGGTAGCTTGCGGTCATCACTTCAAACTGCTCGTAAGAAAATTCGCTGCGGCAGTAGGAAGGAGCGTAAGACATGATGTTGCGCGTATCCGGATCATAAGCATCCCCGTTGGCATCGCGATCGTGTGCGGTATAGTTGCAGTTCCCGTCCACCTTGCCCAGCAGGTTGGGATCGGCCGGAGTATCACAGATCAGGTCACCGGCTTTTTCACAGTTCTTTCCGTTGACGGCTTCCGGGTCGATGCCGCTGATGCCGTGTGTATGAATCAGAGAAAAATAATGCCCGATTTCATGGGCCAGGGTACTGCTGTTTTTCAGGCATCCGCCTGCTACAAAAATACGATCGCGCCCGGCCTCGGGATAGTAGGTATAACCGCAAATCTCATTGCCCTGTTTGTTGGTGATGGAACCCACAAAATAAATGTTCAGGGCATTGGGCTCATCTCTGGAAGCAGCCAATCGGGCTTCTTCGTTTTGATTGAAATCATAGAACGCCCCGTCTTTTACGTAATCAACCTCACTGGAGAGATAAAACTCCATATCGGCACCGCTGAAAAGATCATTCAATTTGTCAAACTCGACAATGATATCGTCTATGCTCAGCCCTGAGTATCCGTCTTCATTCTGTACGATGTGTACTTTGACGGGTATTTTAATGGACCCCGAACGCATGGCCGCAATTCGCCGGGCATTTCCTGCCAGCTCCACCAGGTTTTTATAATGCTCGGCTGTGAGCTCCGTTCCGCAGGAACTCTCCTGAGCCTGACTTAGAAGGGCGGAAAGAATGAGGAGGGAAGACAGGATAAAGCGTTTCATTTTCAGGGTATTTTAGCAACTGTGTACTTTTTACACCCTGATTGAACGGAACGCGCATCAAATGGTTACGTTTTTCTCTTGCTCATCTATGAAAATCCTTTACAGATGTAAGCTTTTCATCCGATTGAGTTCTTTTTCAAATTCACGGATAATTTCGCGGACGATTTCACCGGCTCCTTTTATTTCATCGATCAGTGCCGACACTTCTCCGATTTCCAGTTCTCCGTGTCGGATATTTCCCTCGAGCATGCCTTTCCGCGAACGACCCCGGCCCAGCAGTCTTTTCAGTTCCCGCGGCTTCACTCCGTGTGTCTCGGCCCAATGGATTTCTTCAAAAAATTCATTTTTTACCAGGCGTACGGGTTGGAGGCTTTTCAATGCCAGCATGGTATCGCCTTCTCCGAGTTCGAGCACTTTTTTCTTAAAATTTTCATGGCAGGAGGCTTCGCGGCTTGCCACAAAGCGGGTGCCCATCTGTACGCCCTCGGCACCGAGGGCAAAAGCGGCCAGCATTTGCCGGCCGGTGGCAATGCCCCCGGCCGCGATGACCGGAATATTCACGGCCCGGCAAACGGCAGGAACAAGCACCATGGTAGTGGTTTCTTCCCGGCCATTGTGGCCGCCCGCTTCAAAGCCCTCGGCCACCACGGCATCCACCCCGGCCTGCAATGCCTTCATCGCAAAGCGGCTGCTTGACACGACATGGCAAACGCGTACATTTTCGGCCTTCAGGCGGGAGGTATAACGCGAGGGATCTCCGGCCGAAGTAAAGACGATACCCACTTTCTCCTGCAGTATCACATCGAGATGGGATTCGGCTTTCGCATTCATGAGGGGGAGATTCACGCCAAAGGGTTTCCGAGTGGCTCTCCGGCAGGCCCGGATCTGCCTGCGCAGTTCATCAGAGCTCATCGAGCCCGATCCGATGAGTCCCAGGCCGCCCGCCTCGCTGACGGCCGCTGCCAACTCCCATCCCGCACACCACACCATGCCGCCCTGAATGACAGGATAGCGGATACCGAACAATGTTTTTATCCTATTCTCCATTTCGCGTCTCTTTAAAGATTTTGAATCCGAATGTTCGAAGCCGGGCCGTATCGCCAGGCGCTGCCCATACTTCTAAGGTATAGCCCTGGGGGCAGTCGCAGGCATCGCAAACCATAACCGAGTCCGGGAAGGGAATCCCTTCAATTTTATATATCCGAATGCCCTCTTTTTCAAAAAACGAGCGGATGATCTCCTTCTCCTCCGCTTCGAGCTGGCGGGGCCTGCCCCGCGGATAGTCTTCGTATTTCATCCCATTCGCTTTGAGCCAGTCCTGCTCCCAGGGGTTGCCCAGACATTGTACCGGCTCCATCTGCATCCGGACGTACTCTCCGCCCATGCTTTCTTTCTTGCTCCGGCAGGCAAAGAAAAAGAGAAGCAAAACGGCAAAAAGCATTCTTTTTTTTCTCAATCGCATCATTCAATCCTTTTTAATTTTTAAAGAAATCGCTGTATTTCAAGTGCTCCGAGGGGTCCCAGAAGTGCTCTTCAAAACGAAGCACCTGATTTTGCCGCACCGTCAGGCCCTCCTCTTCGAGGCAGCGCTGCATGGTGCCGGGGGTTTCAAAGTGCATACGGCCCGTCAGCAGTCCGTTGCGATTGACCACCCGGTGGGCCGGCACGGGCGGAAAGGCCATGTGGCTCAGATTCATGGCATAGCCCACGAGGCGTGCACTTTTGCCCGAGCCCAGGAAGCGGGCAATGGCCCCGTAGGAAGTCACCCGTCCATAAGGAATCTGCCGGGCCGTTTCAAAGACTTTCTCATAAAAACTCAACGGCTCATCCATTCTTCAAAATTAATATCTCCGCGCTGTACTAATTAATGGAGTTGCAGCGCTTCTTTGTGCAGTTTTCGGAGCTTACCAAAAGCCGCCCGCTTCTATCTTTGCTCCGGTAATGAATTATAAGCTCAAGATAAAAGCTTCCGGCATCAACGACCTGACCAATGCCAGGTTTTTTGCTTCACAGATGCTCGATTGGGTAGGCATAGACCTCAATCCGCTTTCAGAGGCTCCGCTTACGCTGCCCGATGCCGAAGAGATCATCGGCTGGCTGGCAGGGGCCCGCCTGGTGGGAGAGTTTGAGCATCGCGATGGCGATGAAATCCTCTATCTGACAGAGCAGCTGGGCCTGGATGCCATTCAGGTGCCCTACGGCACCCGTCTGCCTGCGCACGAGCTGCCCGTCTTCGAACACCTGCAGCTCACCTCCGATGCCATCCCGGCCGGGCTTTCCGTTGACCGGGCCGATTATATCCTTCTCGAGCTCCCCGGCATCGTGCATCCCGATGAAATAAGCCCCGAAATGCTCGATTTTATGGAGCTTCTCTTTTCCGAAAAGGCCGTTTTTCTCGCAGCCGAATTTGACAGCGATACCCTTCCCGATTTCATTCATCGCTTTGCCCCTTATGGCATTGGCATCCCTGCCGGCAGTGAAATGGGAAGCGGCATGAGCGATTTTGAAGAAAGTCTGGAACTGCTCAACTTGCTTAGGTCATGAAATTAACCCGTACTCCATATCCGATCTTTCCGCCCCGGATAAGCAGGGAGCCCGCTTCCGGCACAAGGCTCATCTTCGCAGTTCCCTGGCACGAACCTGCAAACCCTGAAGTTTTCCAGCTGTGGCTTCAGCCCTTTTTGCAATCATCGCAATCCTTTGAAATGATTGTGCTCATCTACAATTTTGAAGAAGACGAAGACCGGCTCAGCGAAAGCAATCTCGATTTTTACTGGTATCTGGAATCGGCCCGGGAGGAGTGGCTCAAGGAGGGGCTGGACATTCAGCCCGTACATATTACAGGCATTGAGCAAAGATGGAAAAACACGGAGATTGCCTCCTTCACGGGCATGTACGAGGCGGCCCAGCGCCTCCTTGACACCGGCCGGGCCAACGGCATCGTGGGCCTCTTGCAGGCCGGGGCCCGATATTCAGAGCGCTATCCCGATTATTTGCTTGAGTTTTATGACCGAAATCCGGACTGCGGACTTTCCGAGTGCCTCTGGCAGTGTGAAGCCCCCGGTACGGATTCAAGCGAGAGAAGCCTCCCCGGAAATGAAGAGAGGGAAGCGGAACTCAGGGCAAAGCTTATCAACCTTCAATTGCGCAAAGCCGGGTACCACTTGCCCGTTTTTTCCCTTTCCTCCACCTTGAGTCTGCGTGCCTGGGTTTTCCGGCAAATCAGCGGGAAAATTGATTCTGCCCGGGTGCTGGCCGATGAAATACTGCATCTGGGCCGCCTCGAAGGGGTCGGTGTTTCAAGGTTTCGCAAGGGAATGCTTACGATATATCCCGAACAATGGAGCCGCCTGTCTGCCCGCACAGCGGTTTTGCCGGGTGCGGATTCCTTCCGGCAGATACAGAAATTTTTGCTCCGAAGCGAGAACTTCTTCCGGGCCCGCACCCGACACGATTACCAGGAGGTGCTGCGCATGCTCGACCTGCCTGTCCGGGCATTTCTGCAGGCCGGGCAATTCTTCGAATATTGGCAAGGCACCCTGCTCAATGCCTGCAATCGCGCCCAGTACCGGCAACTCTTCTCGGCATGGCTGAATCCCCGGCGCATGAGACAACTCCTGCAAGAATGCAGCAACTACGAACAAGAGGAGAGTAGCCTGACCAAAGAATGTGCAGCCTTTTTGCACGAGAGCTACTCCATCCGCCCGGGCGTACTGAACGTTGCGCAATTGCTCGAATATGTCAGAAAAGCAGAAAGAGGAATGCAGCGTGTAGAAACCCGGGAACGGGCATAAAAAAAGCAGAAGACAAAAGCCTTCTGCTCATTTAATTCTGTCAAGCCTGCTGCTTAGTTTACAGCATCGCTCAATTCTTTACCGGGTTTGAATTTAACCACATTGCGAGCGGCAATATCAATTTCTTTACCGGTTTGAGGGTTTCTTCCTTTGCGGGCTGCACGATGAGAAACGGAGAAAGTACCGAATCCTACCAATGTGACTTTGTCACCGCCTTTCAGAGAACCTTCGACAGCATCAATCACAGCATTGAGTGCATCTGCTGCCTGTGCTTTCGTTAAATTTGCTTTTTCAGCGATCGTGTTGATTAATTCACCTTTGTTCATTTGATCCTATAATTTTTGGGTTAGTAAATAAGTTTAATGCTTTTGAACAGTAACAAATATACTTGCAGAAAAATAAGTGGCTTGGATTTCGGATGCGCAAATGTTGATAAACAAAGCGTTTCAGAATACCGAACAAAATTATTTAATACTTTATTGACTACTTATCATTGCTTTACATTTACCCATTGAATGATCATTGTGCGTGTTTTTGTTGATATTTTACTTATGAAAAATTGATGAAATCCTTGTTTCAAGCCCGTTACAGCCCCATTCTTCTAATTTTTTCACTGCTCCTGCTTTGGGCCATGCCGGCCCGGGCACAGGTCAAATACTGGGTCTTTTTTAAAGACAAGCCCGATACACATTTTGATGCCCGGCAATACTTCAGCCCCAAAGGATATGAGCGAAGGGTAAAAAGGCATCTGGCCATGGGCGATTACTATGACCTGCCCGTAGCCGCCCGGTACACGGAGGAGGTCATGGCACTGGCCGACAGCCTCTATGCCCGTTCGCGCTGGCTCAATGCCATTGTGATTTCTGCCGGAAGTACATCGCTCGGGCAAATTGCCGGCCTCCCGTTTGTGCGTGGAATCGAAGCCGTGCACACCCTTCATCCTGCCCGAAAAACGGAAGATTCACTGCGCATCTTCAGGATAAAGAAGAATGACTCCCTGCTTCTACGCTTTCAGCTGCACCGCATGAAAGGAGAAGTTTTCAAAAAGCAAAAACTGAACGGGAAAGGCATTACCATTGCCGTTTTTGATGTCGGCTTCAGGAATGTCGATATCCATCCCGCCTTTCAGCACCTTTTTAAGCGGGAAGCCATCCGGGCGACCTATGATTTTATCGGTGACGACCCGGAGGTATATGACCGGGGATCGCATGGCACCATGGTGCTGGGCTGCCTGGCCGGAGTCTTTGACAGCATTCCGATGGGCCTGGCCACGGGAGCCGACTTTTTGCTGGCCCGCACCGAGCGCGCGCACGTTGAAATTACCTTTGAAGAATACAGCTGGATAGCGGCTGCCGAGTGGGCCGACCGCCACGGGGCCGACATTATCAGCAGCTCCCTCGGGTACTCCGAGGTGCGCTACTTTCAGGAGGAAATGGACGGCAGGATCGCCCCCATCTCGCGGGCAGCCAACATTGCAGCTTCGAGGGGGATACTGGTGATCAATGCAGCCGGCAACGAAGCCGGCAACTCCTGGGGCACCATTGTGGCACCTGGCGATGCCGACAGTGTGCTCACGGTGGGCGGTGTAGACCCCCGCAGCGATGCCGCCATCTCATTTTCCTCGGCCGGGCCGGCAGCCGATGGCACCCCCAAGCCCAATGTGGTCAACCTCGGCATTGCCTTCACCTCTTTTCCGCGTAAATTCGGTACAGCCGAAGGCACCTCCTTCGCAACCCCCCTTACAGCCGGATTTGCCGCCTGCGCCTGGCAAGCCGATCCGCAGAAGAACAACATGGAGATATTCCATATGATCGAATCCTCGGGCCACCTCTTTCCCTACTTCGATTACCACCACGGATACGGCATCCCCCGGGCCGACAAAGTGCTTGGCATTGCAGACAAAGCAGCCCCCACATTCCACTTTGATTTATCCGATGCGTATCTTGAAGTAAAAATTAATGAGGAATTTGTTCCTGAAAAAGACGAAGACGGGAAACTGCTGACCCGGCCCAAAAACCTCTATTACAAAATAGTGAGCGCAAACGGCAAAATCAGAAAATACGGAGTGGTGCTGGCCGAAATAGACGAACCCGTTTATTTTGAGAGAAACGATCTGAAGAAAGGAGAAAAAGTGGTCGTACACTTCGAAGGATATACCGAATCATACACCATCAACGAAGAACCTTAAAACAAAGCATCCCGGATGAAAAACTTTACCCTGATACTTATTTTGACGGCAGCCATGCACATGGCGCAGGCGCAAACGGAAATTTTAAAGATTGATGTTGATACAAGCTCTGCCGAGTCGCAGTTTGGCCCCAACAGGCGGCATTTCGTCCACACGTTCATGTCCCTGGGTCTGCACACTCAAATTCCGGTCAGCGGCAATTACAATTTTCCCCGCTCGACTTACAGTGCTTTCGGAGTATTATACAAGCTCAGGCTGAGCAATTATTTCTCGACCGGTGTCACTTTGAGCTTTGAAAACAGCAGCATTCGGCTGGCCAAAGACCGCCCCGTCACTTTTCCCGACAGCATCAGGCACAACAAAGAAACCTTGCAGCAATTTGCGCTCAGCGGGAGCTATTACCTGCGTATCAATATGGAAAAGCGGGGAAACAGCATCGGGAAATACTTCGACCTGGGAGTTGGCGGTCTGCTGCAAACGGCAGCAAGCTATCAATATGAAGACCCCCTGCAGGGAAAAGAGGTCAGGGAAGTCAAAATCCGGCATTACGGAATGCTCAGGCCCTCCAACTGGTATCTCTACACCGCGCTCGGTGTAAACAATTTTGCTCTTATTGCCCGCTATCGCATGCAGTCTTTCTTTGTTGACAACAGCGGGTTTCCCGAGGCACCTCCCATCATGATCGGCTTTAGCTGGGGCTTTTTCTGAGACCGGTCTCTGTCTCTTTTCTGTCATAAGACGAGCCGGCAAATACGATTGGCGCTTTTGCCAGCGTGTGAATAGCAGACCAAGGCATTCACATCATGAGAGACCTGATCAAAAACCCCCTGCGCCATCGCTCCTTTTACCTTCGCCTGGGCTTTGTGTTCTCCTTTGCCCTCCTGCTCCTTGCCTTTCGATGGGCCCCCGCCTACGAAGCCGGGAATCCGGCTGAAGGAAAAATGGATGACGAAGCTTTCCGAATTGAAATGAAGAACGTAAAGATTAAAAGAGAAGAGCCGGAAGCCAAAAATCAGCGGGAGACTCAAAAAAATGCGGACCTGAGACTGGCCGACTTACACATCGACAGAAATGCCTTCGAATACAAAGACGAGAAAAACACGGGAAAAGAAAGGCAGGCAGATGACCTGCTCATAGCGCTTGACAGCAACTTATGGAGCAATCTGGGCAGCATCGATACCCTCGAAGCGCCCCCTCTTGATTATGCCGGGCAGATGCCTTCTTTTCCGGGCGGACTATCTGCATTGTATGCCTATATCCGCTCCAAGGTTCGCTATCCCTCGCGCGAACGCGAACTGGGAATAGAGGGCACCGTATACCTCAAATTCGTAGTAAGCCGCAACGGTCAGGTAAGCGATGTACGGGTGCTCAAAGGGCCATCGCGGGGGCTGAATGAAGAGGCCATGCGTTGCGTCAAAGAGATGCCCCGCTGGTCTCCCGGCAGGCAAAACGGTCGAAGGGTAAGCGTTTATTATATGCTCCCCATAGAGTTTGTCCTTGATTAGCAGGCGACTATTGGCAGCGGATTCGCTAATTTCGTACGGGCATTGCGCCCCAATTAATCAGAACCGGGCGGCCGGGCAACCGGACGGCCACATGCTGCGTTTACATGGATAAATTGCCTCGTGTGAAAATTATTCATCGTCTGATGTTGACAGACCTGGTCGAAGGGTGCCGTAAGGAAGACCGAAATGCGCAGCGCAAGTTGTACGAACATTTCCACAGCAAGATGCTGGGCATCTGCCTGCGCTACGCAGCATGCCGCGAAGAAGCCGTAGAGGTGCTGAACAGCAGTTTTTACAAAGTTTTTAAAAACATTCATCGCTTTGACGATAAAAAAGGCAATGTAGAAGCCTGGATACGCACCATTGTGACCAATACGGCCATCGACCGCTACCGCAAAGAAAGCAAGCGGCCCAACACCATCGATCTGGACTATGCCTACAAAGAGTCGCACGGCTCTGTAGCCGTAGAAGACCTGACAGCCGGGGAAATATTGAAACTTGTGCAGGAATTGCCTCCGGCCTACCGGACGGTGTTCAACCTTTTTGCCATCGAGGGCTTCAGCCACAAGGAAATTGGAGAGCGCCTCGGCATCAGCGAAGGCACTTCCAAATCGAACCTCGCCAAGGCAAGAAAGAAATTGCAAAAAGCACTTTCTATCAACTATGAAATAAAAAGAAGACAGCATGCTAAATGAAGATTTCTTTAATCGGATAAAATCAAAGCTGAGCGGCATTGAGCCGGACTTCGATCCGGGCGACTGGGCAGCCATGGAGGCCATGCTCGACCGGAAAAAGCCCATCGTCCCACTCCGGGCCCTGCGGATAGCTGCCGGCCTGGCTCTCTTTGTTTTAGGCTATCTCAGCTATTCCTATTTTTCAAATACGGAGAATACCCGCCATGCGCTGAGCTATTCTACGGCAGAGAAAAGCGGTATTGCGAAGGCCGCGGCAGCGGCAAGAGCCGAAAAAGATCATGCTTTGCCCACAATGGGAAAGGCCACGGCATCCGCACAGGAAGGCGAAGCACTGCCACAGGCCGCAAAGTCAGATGCAGAAACGCTGCAACCGGCCATGGCCGGCAAGAATGAAGCACCTGTCTCTTTGCCGGCAGAGAGCGACCTCGAAACCCCGGGAGAAAACGCGGCTGCGGAAATGCCCGGGCCCGCGCTTCGTATGGCGGAAAAGAAGCGCAATGCCGCTTATAACGGCAGTGCAGACCTGCAAAGCTCCCTTGTTGAGAGTCCCGGTGAAAGCATCCGGCTTGTGAAAAAAGAAAGCCCTGTCATAAAAGCCGGAGAAAACTACGTGCACCGCGCAATGATCCCTTTCGATGCCATGATACCCGGCACAGTCAAGGGGCGAAAAAGCTGGTGGATCGGCATGACGGCCGTTCCGGGCCTTCAATACGTGCAAAATGCAAAAGGAAGTTTTGCCCGGGGACTTGTTGCGGGAATGGAATTTGCCCGGGTTCCGCTCAGTTTTGAAGCCGGAATTCTGGAAGACCGCTTTCGCTACGAAGAAGCTCCGGCAGCCCGTCTTTACCTCGGAGAAAACCACACACTCAGCGAAGGCACGCTGTCGGGAATCTCCATCCCGCTGAAAGCAAAGTTTTATTTCAGATCGAAAAGCAGGGTAGCGCCTTTTATAAGCACCGGACTGACGGCTTTTATTCCCGTCAAAGAGCAATACGTATTTTCTTTCGACATGAAAACAACCAAGAATCAGGCGCAGCCCCTCGAAGCCCTGATTGTGCGGGACACCTTCGACCTTCCCAATCGCCCGGGGCGGGAAATCAATGCTTCCACCACGTTCGACTTCAGCAGCAAGGGAGATATCACTTTGCCCGATCGCCAGGGAATGTATCTTCTTGCTTCGGCCGGAGCCGGCTTGAATTTTCAGGTCAACGCACGGCTGGGATTTCAAATGAGTGCCAACTATTCCCGCTCACTTGGCGGCATGGGTCTTGAGCAAAGAAACATGAAGCGCATCGACCTCGGAATGGCCATGCACTATTTTATAAATTAATGATTTTTCCATAGCGCTCCTTTCCTGCCAGGCTTTAACTTTGCCGGGTTATGAGACAGAGCAATGCCTGGGTCGAATTCCTCTTGTGGCGCAGCCGGCACATCAGCAGCCGCAATTTTATATACGTGCTCAGTGTGATTGTAGGCATCATATCCGGATTTGCCGCGGCCTCGCTCAAATGGAGCGTTCACAAGACCCAACACTGGCTTTTCTCGCTCAACGAATACTTCAAATTCGATTCCCTTTTTCTCATTTACCCGCTCATCGGGCTTTTGCTTACGAGTGCCTTTGTGGTATACATCAACCGGAAAAAACTGGGCCACGGCCTGAGCAACATCATTTATGTAATCACCCGCAAGGCCGGTGTGATGGAGCCGGATAAGATGTACAGCCACATGTTCACCAGTTTTTTCACGGTCAGCCTCGGTGGCTCGGTGGGGCTGGAGGCCCCCATTGTCACTACCGGCTCGGCCATCGGCTCGAACATCGGCCGCCTCTTTCACCTGAACTACAAGCAGCGCCTGCTGCTGCTCGGCTGCGGGGCGGCAGGAGGTATCTCCGGCATTTTCGGTGCGCCCATTACCGGAGTCGTGCTGGTCTTCGAAGTGCTGATGCTTGAAATGGGGGTTTCCGCTTTTGTACCCATACTCATTTCTTCGGTCACGAGCATGATCGTGGCCAAAGTGCTGAACACGGCCGAGCTTATTCTGCCCTATACCCACAGCTATGAATTCATGGTGCAGGAAGTGCCCTATTATGTACTTCTTGGTGTGGTGACGGGCCTCGTTTCTCTTTTTTACACCCGTGTCATCTTCCGTTCCGATGATCTTTTTTCGCGCCTGCCCAACCGGCCCTCGCGCATTTTTGCCGGAGGCCTGCTGCTCGGCATTCTGCTTTTCATTTTTCCACCGCTATATGGCGAGGGTTACGAAGTAATCCGCATGCTGCTGCTCGACCGCCCCGATCTGGTGCTTCACAGCGCACAGCTCTTTGCACCCATCATGCACTACAGCGGCATGCTTTTTATTTTCCTTTTTGCCGTCATCCTCTTCAAGATGATTGCAAGCTCCGTCACCATTTCGGCCGGGGGCAACGGAGGCATTTTCGCTCCCGCTCTTTTCATCGGAGCCTTTACGGGCTTCCTTTTTGCCCATGCCATCAACAGCACCGGTCTGGCATTTCCGCTGGTAGAGAGTGCTTTTGCCCTCGTGGCCATGGCCGGCATTATGAGCGGCACCATGCATGCACCGCTTACCGGCATTTTCTTCATTGCCGAAGCCACCTCGGGCTATTCCCTCATGCTGCCGCTGATGATCGTTTCGTCCATCTCCTACATTACCAATCTGATTTTCGAACCCTACTCGGTCTATACCAAAAAACTGGCGGAAAAGGGAGAACTGGTGATGGGCGACAAAGACAAGGTGGTGCTCAACATGCTTAAAATAAAGCGGGTGGTCGAAAAAGACCTCAAAACCATCCACCCCGATGCCAGCCTGGGCGAATTGGTAGAGCTCATCAAGAAGTCAAAAAGAAACATCTTTCCGGTGGTCGATGAGGAGGGCAAACTGCAGGGAGTCATTCTGCTCGATGACATCAGACAAATCATGTTTCGCCCCGATATGTATGAAAAAACCTCGGTGGCCGAGCTCATGCATGCCCCGCCCGGCTATGTAGACATCCACGACCCGATGGACAAGGTGATGCATAAATTTCAGGAAACCGGAGCCTGGAACCTGCCGGTACTCGATGGCGACAAATATATAGGCTTTGTTTCCAAATCGAAGATTTTCTCCATTTACCGCAAAATGCTCATCCATCATACGAGCGAAGAATAAGGAGCCGGGAAAGCCTTTCGAAATTAATATCTTTGGCTAAGCACAAAACCCGATAAGCATGAAGAGAGATGATACAGTCTTCGAACTGATCAATAAAGAACTGCAACGACAGTCGCGCGGACTGGAATTGATAGCCAGCGAAAACTTTACGAGCAAAGAGGTATTGGAAGCGGTCGGCTCCTGCCTCACCAACAAATATGCCGAAGGCTACCCCGGCAAGCGCTATTATGGCGGATGCGAAGTGGTGGACGAAGTGGAGCGGCTGGCTGTGGAACGGGCAAAAAAGCTCTTTGGCTCGGAGCATGCCAATGTGCAGCCACATGCCGGCTCACAAGCCAATGCAGCGGTCTATCTGGCCTGCCTCAAACCGGGCGACACCCTGCTCGGCTTCGACCTCTCCCACGGAGGACACCTTACACACGGGTCACCGGTCAACTTCTCGGGCAAGCTCTATCATCCGGTATTTTACGGTGTGGATCGCGAGAGCGGCCGCATCGACATGGAACAGGTAGCAGCCAAAGCCCACGAGACCCGTCCGAAGCTGATCATTGCCGGAGCGAGCGCCTATTCGCGCGATTGGGATTTCAAGCGATTCAGGGAAATAGCCGATGAAGTGGGGGCCATTCTCATGGCCGACATCAGCCATCCGGCCGGGCTCATCGCTGCCGGGCTGCTCAACGACCCCATTCCCCACTGCCACATTGTGACGACCACCACCCACAAAACCCTGCGCGGGCCCCGGGGGGGGATGATCATGGTGGGCCGCGATTTCGAAAATCCCTGGGGCATCGCCACCCGCAAAGGAAGCATACGAAAAATGTCCTCCCTCATCGACAGTGCCGTATTTCCCGGCTCACAGGGCGGCCCCCTCGAACATGTCATAGCCGGCAAAGCCGTGGCCTTCTACGAAGCCCTGCAGCCGGAGTTTAAAGAATATGCCCAAAAGGTGATTGACAATGCTCAAGCCATGGCCGATGAATTTGTACAACTCGGCTATCAGATCATCTCGGGCGGAAGCGACAACCACATGATGCTCATCGACCTGCGCAACAAAGGCCTGACAGGCAAGGCGGCCGAGCATGCCCTGGGAAGAGCCGACATTACCGTTAATAAAAACATGGTGCCTTTTGACGATCAGTCGCCTTTCGTTACCTCGGGCATACGCGTGGGGACAGCCGCCCTGACCACCCGCGGCCTCGATACCGCGCAAATCCGTCAAATTGTGCATTGGATGGACTATGTGATGCAGGCCCCCGAAAGCGAAGCGCGCAGCAAAGCCATCCGTGACAAGGTGAACGCACTCATGGAAGCATTCCCTCTTTATCCTGCCTGAAGAACCGAGAAAATACCATGCTTGAACTCGCCTCCATATTGATATTAGGGATTGCTGCACAGTGGCTGGCCTGGCGCATCAAAATGCCGGCCATTTTTCCGTTGATCCTTATCGGGCTGCTTGCCGGACCGCTGGCCAGCATGGATATTCTTCTGGGCTACAAGCTGATCGACCCTTCCATGATTCTCAACAAGGAGATGCTGAGCCATTTCGTATCCCTTTCCGTGGGGGTCATTCTCTATGAAGGCGGCCTGACCCTTCGTCTTCGCGATGTGCGCTCGGTGGCCTCCACCGTCCGGAATCTGCTCATCATCGGCCCCATCATCTCACTCATCGGAGGAGCGCTGGCTGCCCACTATTTCATCGGTATGGACATCCGCATTGCCCTGCTTTTCGGTGCATTGATCATC
>Ga0256839_1002619_pt1 | contig 19752 bp, 15 predicted proteins | sample 354166metaG_FD_185968 | JGI IMG/M metagenome (GOLD analysis project Ga0256839, IMG submission 185968) | Hydrothermal vent microbial communities from Mid Atlantic Ridge, Atlantic Ocean - 354-166 | ecosystem: Environmental > Aquatic > Marine > Hydrothermal vents | place: Atlantic Ocean: Mid... | reverse complement strand
ACATCCGTCTCGACAAGATGCTGATCTATACCCGCATCGATGAACTGAACCGCGTGCTGGGGAGCGGGCAGCCTTTTGTCCATGAAATAGCCCTGCTCCTGGAAAACGATGAGCAGGTGCCGCAATACCGGGCACAATTGCAGAAACGATACCCCGGCCTCAAAGTGGAAGCCTGGTATGAGCTCTCACCGGAACTGCGCTATCTCAACCAAATGATGAATGTCTTCCTTTACATTTTTATGGGCATCATCATGCTGGCGCTGGCTTTTGGCCTGGTCAACACCATGTTGATGGCCGTGCTGGAGCGCAGCCGCGAGCTGGGTATGCTCATGGCCATCGGCATGAACAAACGAAAGCTCTTTTGGATGATCGTGAGCGAAACCGTAATGCTGTCTCTGACAGGCGCTGTCATCGGTATGATACTGGCCTTCTTCAGCATCCTGCTGGCCGGCCGCTACGGCATCGACCTGTCGATGGTTGAGCAGGGCATGGCCTCTTTTGGAATTAGTGCCGTCCTTTATCCCTCAAGCGACATCGCCTATTATCCGGGCATTGCACTGATGGTCATTGTCTTTGCGGTGATCTCGGCCATCTACCCGGCATGCAAAGCCCTGAAACTGAACCCCAGTGAAGCAATAAGAAAAATATAAACCACAAAAAAGAATATCATGGCGGTAATACGAACGGTGGATCTCCACAAAATCTATGACGAAGACACGGTGCCGGTGCATGCGCTCAACGGAGTCAGCATGGCCGTGGACGAAGGCGAATTTACGGCCATCGTGGGGCCTTCTGGCTCAGGCAAAACCACCCTCCTCAACATGATCGGAGGCCTCGACAAGCCAAGCCGGGGCACTGTGTATATTGATGAGGAAGACATCACCCTTTACAGCGACAATCAACGGATCGATTTTCGCCTCAAACACATCGGCTTTGTCTTTCAGGCCTACAATTTGATACCGGTGCTCACCGCATATGAAAACGTAGAATTTATCATGCTGCTGCAAAAAAGGCCCAAAGAGGAGCGAAAAGCAAGGGCCCTGGAATTGCTCGAAGCCGTGGGGCTGCAGGAAAAAATCGACAAACGGCCCACGGAACTCTCGGGCGGGCAGCAGCAGCGGGTGGCCGTAGCACGCGCCCTGGCCTCCAAGCCGCGCTTTGTGCTGGCCGATGAACCCACGGCCAATCTCGACTCGAAGTCCACCGCGGGACTGCTCGACCTCATGCAGGAACTCAATCAAAGCGAAAAGGCCACCTTTATCTTTTCCACACATGATCAGCGGGTGATAGACCGTGCCCGCAGGGTGCTCACCCTCGAAGACGGCAAAATCGTAAGTGACGAAACCCGCGCAAGCCGCGAATTGCCATGACAATGAAAAAGAGCATCGGGTTCCTTCTCTTTCTGCTCCTGCCGCTCCCGGCTCTCCGCGCACAGGACAGCAGCCTGAGCAGGTGGAGCTTCGGAGGCTATGTGAAAGACTTGCGAAGCATTGCGATAAGCAACGGGAGCGATATGCTGGTGGGCAATCTGGTACACAACCGCCTGAACATCCGTTTCGAAGCCGATACGAACTGGAGATTCGTCCTCGAAGTCCGCAACCGCTTCTTCTATGGCGAAGAGATCAAAGCCAGTCCCGACCCGCTGGCATTCATCGATTACAACGATTATTTTGACCTGTCCGCGGTTTGGTTCCGTAAGCCCTATGCCATCGGGCACAGTGTCATCGACCGGGGCTACATCGATTATCAACGCGGGAAATTTGAAATCCGCGCAGGCCGGCAGCGCATCAACTGGGGCATCAGCAGTTTCTGGAATCCCAATGACTTGTTCAATGCTTTCAATTTTCTGGACTGGGACTATGAAGAGCGGCAGGGCAGCGATGCCCTCCGGCTTCGCTATTTCATCGGTTTTGCTTCGCATCTGGAGCTGGCGGCCCGCATGAGCCGGTCACTCGACAGCAGCGTTGTGGCAGCACTCTGGCGCTTCAATTACCTGAATTTTGACTGGCAGTTTTTGGCCGGCATTGCGCGGGGCGATCTGGCCCTCGGTGCCGGATGGACCGGATATATCGGCCCGGTCGGATTGAACGGGGAAGCCGGCTATTTTCGCCCCTACCGCCATTTCAATGACAGCAGCGGCTCACTTTCTCTTACGCTGGGCTTGAGCTATCTTTTCCGCTCCAAATTCTATCTCAACTATGCTTTTCTCTACAACTCGTCCGGCAGAAAGGAATTTTCAGGAGTCAGCCCTCTCGGCTTTACGGACATTTCGGCCAAGATGCTCTCGCCCTTTAAATACAACATGATCGTGCAGGCCACCGCTCGCGCCACTCCCCTGATCAATGTCAACGCGGGGTTGCTCTACAGCCCGGGCAGCCATGCGTTCATCTTCTTTCCGGGCATCACTTTCAGCCTGAGCGAAAACGTGGACTTCGACCTCCTCGGGCAGTTCCTCGCCATGGAAATCAACGGCCGGAATCTCAGACAGGATATCATCTATACCCGCCTGAAGTGGAGTTTCTGATGATGCAGTAAAAAAGAAAAGGTGACGAAAGAACGCTTCGCCACCTTTGTCAATTTTCCCGCCTTTCTTTATTCTTCGGGAGGAAGAAGCACTTTGTCAATGACGTGTACCCATCCGTTGGATGCTTTGACGGAAGCAATGACCTTGGCTCCGTTTACATACACTTCACCGTCTTTTTCTTCTACGTTTACTTTTTGCATATTGGCTTGTCCAATGCCCATCACACCGGCAATGTCATCCGGGCCGTACGAACCCGGAGCGGCATGATACTCGATGATGTTTGTCAGAGTAGCTTTGCTTTCGGGCTTCATCAGTGTTTCGATGGTTCCTTCCGGCAATTGTGCAAAAGCTTCGTTGGTGGGTGCAAAAACGGTGAGCGGACCGGCATTGGTCAGCACATGCTCCATATCGGCTGCCTGTACCAGCTTAACGAGGGTGGTGTGATCGGGTGAGCCGAGGGCAATTTGCAGAATATTTTTCTCGGAAACATCGTCCTGCACACCGGCTTCGCCCAGGTCGTTCTTATTGCCGGCCGGAGCTACTTCCGTGTTTTGACTGTCTGTGTCTTCGGCCTTGTTGCAGGATGCGGCAAGCAGTACCGAAGCAATTAATAATGAAAGGAAGAGCAACTTTTTCATGGTTTTTGAATTTTGTGATTAAATAGCTTTGCAAAAATTAAAAGACTTTTCTGTCTTTTATTGGATGACCCGACAATAATAATACTTTTCAAAAGCGATCAAAATAACATAAGTCACCCTTTGAAGATATTTTTATCATTGTCCGCAAATCCCTCCGGGCGCTATGCCCTGCCACTAAGAAAAGCAATGATTAGATACGGCAGAGTGTGAAGATGATTACTTTTGTCCCATGGCACGGCCCGGAAAATCAGCAGAACTCACCGTAAGTGAAGTCAAAGAAGACGGATACATCCTGCGGGATGACAAGGACAATGTGGCCTTTTTGCCGCTTCGCGAAGGCAAAGGCCTGGAGCCGGGAGCCCGGGTGGAAGTCTTTATCTATCAGGACAGCAAGAAAAACTGGCTGGCCAGCACACGGATCCCTCCGCTGCAGCTGGGCCGTATCGCTGCGCTCAAAGCCGTCAGCAGCACCGGGATCGGGGCTTTTATGGACTGGGGGCTCGACAAGGATCTTTTTGTGCCCAAGGCCGAGCAGCGGGAAGAAATCAAAGTGGGACAGACCTGTTTGACAGGACTTTATTGGGATGAGAAATCGAAGCGTCTGGCCGGATCGACCAAGCTGGGCCGCTTTGTACACAACGATAAGGTAAAGCTCAAAGAGCGGCAGGAAGTGCAGTTGCTCGTCTGGTATCCTTCGGATTTGGGCTACAACGTGATCATCAATCAACAATATCGAGGTCTGCTGCATTTCAGCGACATCCACAAGCGCATCAGAGAGGGCGATGCCATTCGCGGTTACGTCAAAAAGGTGAGAGAAGACGGAAAGATTGATGTCATCCTGCAGCCCGAAGGCTACGGGAAGATTGAAGAAAATGCGGCCCGCATTCTGGCCCTGCTCCGTGAAGCCGGGGGCTATCTGCCCGTAAACGACAAGAGCCGTCCGGAGGAAATCAGGCGAATTTTCGAAATGAGCAAAAAAACCTTCAAAAAGGCCATCGGATCGCTCTACAAACAACGGCATATTCGCATCGAAGAAGAAGGCATTCGCCTGCTCTGAAAAAATCTTATCATCTTCCTGCAAATGGGTTTATCTCCAGAGCTCAAATGTTTATTTTTGGCGAATGAAAATCAGAATGCTGATCCTGTTTTTCCTTGCCACGCTGGGGCCGCTGGCCGCACAGCATGATAAAGCAGGGGTGTACGGAGTCGTCACAGATGCCGAAAGCGGAGAAACCCTTCCGGGCGTCAACGTTTACATCCAGGGCACCAATTTCGGAACCGCCACCGATATCAACGGACACTACGAACTCAACGGAATCAGCCCGGGTGAATACAATATCGAGTTTACATTTATCGGATATGGAAAAAAAGCCTTTACCGGCATCCGCCTGAAGGCAGGCGAGAAAAAAGAGCTCAACGTATCGCTGGAAACCACGGCACTGACTTTCGAGGAGGTTGTCATCGTGGGCAGAAAACCCCTTGTGGACATTGACGACCCGAAAGGCAGCACCGAGATAGAGAAAGACGTCATTGAGGAAGCCCCGACCACCAATATTCAGCACATACTGAACACCCAGGCCGGTATCCAGCAAAACCCGGAAGGCGTGCACATCCGCGGGGGCCGCACCTACGAGACCGGCTTTTATATCGATGGGGTCAATGCCTCCGACCCGCTCTCGGGCACGGGCTTCGGTATTGACCTCGGAACCAACGCCATCAACTCCATCGAAATCAACACCAGCGGATCGGATGTCGTCTTTGGCGATGCCACCTCCGGAACCGTAAATACCAACACCCGCTCGGGAGGAGAAAAATTTGCCCTGAATTTCAGCTATGCCCGCGACAATTTCGGCTTCAACAAGGATTGGTTCAGCACCTTCAACGCACAAACGGCCGAGCTCAACTTCGGAGGCCCCATTCCTTTTGCCCAAAAGCTGACCAAAGGGAAATGGAGCTATTTCACCTCGTTCAATATCAATTTCTCGGATGAGTTTACACGCAATCCGGCCAATCAAATATACTCCTCCCTCTATCCGGGTACCACATTCTGGACCCCTTATCAGGACAACCGCTGGAGCGGCATGGTCAAGCTGGAATACAAACCCAGTTCGACCGACCAGTTTTCTTTCAGCTTTCTGCGATCGATCAATGTCAACCAGGACTTCAACATGCTGCGTATCACCACCAACTTTGTACCATTTGCTCCTGGATTCCAGTGGAACTTTCAACTCATTCCGGACAATGCCAACACCTACACGCACGATACCAACCTTGAGATTTTCCGTTGGCGAAAAACCTTCAGCAACCGCTTTTCAACCAATGTTACCTTTTCCAGGCTTTTTGTGAAGCTCCGTGCCGATGCCAACGGCAGGCCCTGGCGGCCCGAGGAAGTCGATACGGAATTTGATCCCGAATCGGTGGTCACCTATCCGGCCGAATATTTCAATCCCGATGACGAGGTGGTCTTTGTCAATCCGCCCCCCGGCCTCTACAACCGCGGCATTGCCACTCTTTGGCACGATCATTTTGTAGAAGAATATACCCTGAAAATCATCGGCAGCCTCTATTCGGAAGACGGGAAAAACCGGCTCATCTTCGGGGCCGAGAGCAAGCGCCAGGACATGCAGTGGATCGACATCACCCGCCCGTGGATCGGAGCGCCCATCGTATTGCCCGATGGAAAAAAGACCCAGAGTTTCCGCCTCGGAGACGTAAGCGATGTATGGGCCGTACAACCGCTCAAGGGCGCCTTCTTTGTTTCGGACAAGATCAAATACAAAGGCCTTGTAGCCGAAGTGGGAAGCCGTCTCGAATACTGGTTTCCGGGCAAATTTGTAGATGATGCCGTACAAAACCCCGAGGCCCCCATCCGCGAAGAAATCCGCCAGGCCTACATGGACAATACCATCGGAATCGGAAATCGAAGAGCCAAGGTGCGGCTCCTGCCGAAGGTCTCGGCTTCGTTCCCGATCAAGGAAAACCAGATGATGTATTTTAATTACAGCCATTCCATGGTGTATCCGCATCCCAGTTTTATCTATGCGGGGCTCGACCCATTCTATTCCGACCGTTCGACCCTGGGCCGCCTCGGAAATCCGAACATCAACCCCGAGGTGGACATCACTTACGAACTGGGACTTCGTTCACAAATCAGCAGCAACGATGCCCTGAGTGTGGCAGCCTACTGGAAAGACAAGTACGACTTCATCACGGCTACGAGCATCCTGGTCGAGGATGTCACGGGGCGACAGGTATCGCGCACCATCCGCATCAACTCGGACTATGCACGGGTGCGGGGTGTCGAGGTGGTTTATATCAAGCGCGTGGGCAAGTGGTTCAACGGCCAGATATCGGCCTCCTACTCGGTGGCCACCGGACAAAGCAACTCTTCCTCGGAAGTCATCCGGGAAATTCAACAAACGGGCAACCGCCAGTCGACCGTGGAAATACCGCTCGCCTGGGATTCGCCCCTGGACATAAAAGCCGTAACCCTTTTTAAAGTCAACCGCGAAACGGGCCTCTTCGGGGTGCAATGGATGAATCATTTCTCGGCCTATCTCGAAGGCATCTACCGCACAGGGAGGCGCTACACGCCCTACGAACTGGTCGGCAGGGAGAGCTTCTCGGGTCGCCCCATCTACGAGCGCGTTGCCGATCCGGAAAAGCAATACTCCAAAATCGGAGCTTCGCAATACTGGCTCAATTTCAGCCTGAGAAGATGGTGGAAAATCGGAAAGACAGACATCAGTTTTAATCTGCAGATCAACAACGTGCTGAACACCATGAACTCAGCCATCATCAACCCCGTGACGGGACGGGCCTACGAAACGGGCGACCCGGTACCGAGCGAATGGCGCGATCCGATGTTCCTCGATCCGCGCGACCCGCGCTCCTACGGAACTCCGCCCGACAATCCCGCCCGTTACTTTGCGCAGCGCCATATCATGCTGGGAGTCGACCTCCGCTTCTGATCCGGGATGGCTCTTTTAGGCGGTGCGCATTACAGGCAGCCGCTTTTCAGGCCTCCGCACTGTTTCTTGCAGTGCCCTCTTCCAGCGTTTCCACTTTTTCTTTAAAGCAGACCCCGTATTGCTCCAATTCATGCAAAACGGGTTCGTAGATGGCCGGAATGGTGGGAATATGCACTCCCACCGTGTTGATCTTTCCGAGCATGATGAGCTTGACAAAGACCCCGATGGGGAGGCCAACCAGCTTGGCCATAGCGGTTCTGCGCGAGTCCTCGCCTTTCATCAACAGGGTATCGGTGGCTTTCATGCGCAGCCCCTCCTTCGAATAAATAAATTCATGCTGCATCACCACCATGTCGCGGTCTTCGGGCTGCATGCTCCACTTGCGAAGAAGGAGCTTCAGCAGAATTTGAGCGGGTGAGGCATTTTTCAATTCGATTTTTTCCTCTTCGAACAAGCCGAGCCATTCGAGCTTGCGCAGAATTTCGTCATTGTGATCGATGCGCAGAAAATCGGCCAGGCGTTTCTGCACATTGTAGTCGGCCGGGTAATGTTCCCATATGCCCTCCAAATACGCCTCTACCATGCGCGAATAGGTCATTCGCTCCGAGTCGATGATGGGATAAGAATCATCGGTGAGGCCGATGCGCACGAGGGCATCCCAGGCGCGGCAAAAACCGGGATATCGCAAGGTACCGCGGATCAGCGTGGGGATATTGTCAAGTCCGTAAAGGGTTTTGTAGAGCAGGCTGTCGCGATTGGCATAGGCTTCCAAATCTCCGATTCCCTCCACGTGAATGTATTCGGTTTGCCTGAATACCCGGTTGTAAGGGATGTACTTGTAGCGCCCGTGCTTCAGATACTGAGCCGTCCCCTGCCCGGCCAGCACCACGTTCTTCGGGTTCCAGGTAAATTTATATTTCCAGGGATTGTCGATGTTCTCTGGTGCCACGAGTCCTCCGGTAAAGGATTTAAAACTTTCCAGTCTGTAGCCTTCGGCTTTGAGGTTGTTTATTTTTCGCATGGCCGACATATGGTCGAGGCCGGGGTCGAGGCCCATCTCCCCTACCATCATAATGGCCGCTTCGCGCACCTTGTCTTCGAGTCCGTACATCTCATTGCTCAAATAGGAGGCCGTCACCACATGCTTGCGGAATTTGATGCAATCGTGCACCACAAGGTAGTGGAGCGAGACCGGAAGCAACGACACGACCACATCGGCTTCGGAGATCAGTTTCTGCCGCAGTTTGTGCTTGGTGATGTCAATGTAGATGGCTTTGCCGTTGGGATGCTTCTTTACCTTGCTTTCGGCCAGTTCCTTGTCGGCATCGGCCACAATCACCTGCCAGCCGTGCTGTTTTGCCTGCTCCAGGATGTAATCAATCAATGCCGTTGCCGATCGTCCGGCTCCGAAAACCAGTATATTTTTCATGGGTAATTTTCCTTTTATGCGGGGTGAATTTAAGCATATGCATCTACTCTTTAAACTCTATATTTGCTAAATACGGAGTGAAAAAAGAAGCGGCATGAAAAACAAGGAATTACGAATAAAATATCAGCTCAGCGATGACATCAGCGAGCTGCGGGCCGAAGACCGGGAGCTCATGCGCAGGGCCCGTGAAGCCTTAAAAGGCGCTTATGCCCCTTATTCGGGTTTTCAGGTAGGCGCGGCCGTACGGCTGACCAACGGAGAAATCTTTATCGGCAGCAACCAGGAGAATGCTTCGCTGCCGGCCGGCCTCTGTGCCGAGCGTGTAGCCCTGTACGCAGCCAATGCCGCCTATCCCGATGTGGCGGTCGAAGCGCTGGCCATCAGTGTGCACAATCCCAAAGAGCCTCATCTGCAGCCGGCCACGCCCTGCGGCCCCTGCCGTCAGGTACTCGAAGAAGCCGAGCAACGCTTCGGACGTGAATTTCCAATCATTCTCGGAGCGGACGGCAATGAGCTGCTCATCGTGCCCAGTGCGGGCAGCCTCCTTCCCCTGGCATTTCGTGCCGATTTTCTTAAAAAAAACAAGCCCTTATAAAATCAGAAAAAGATGCAAGAAAAGATCAGCAGCAAACATGCGCGCGAACTGGAGATCAAATACGGAGCCCACAACTATCATCCCCTGCCGGTGGTGCTCTCCGAAGGCAAAGGGGTTTTTCTGCACGACCCCGAAGGAAGAAGATACTATGACTTTCTCTCCTCCTATTCGGCCGTCAACCAGGGACACTGCCATCCGCGCCTTGTAGAGGTCATGCGCAGGCAGGCGGCCACCCTCACCCTCACTTCCCGTGCTTTCTACAACGACCGCCTGGGCCCTTTTGCCGAGTACATTACCAAAATGTTCGGCTACGAGAAAGTGCTGCCTATGAATACCGGTGCCGAAGCCGTGGAAACCGCCATCAAACTCTGCCGCAAGTGGGCCTATGAAATCAAAGGGATAGAAGACAACAAGGCCGAGATAGTGGTTTGCTCGGGCAACTTCCACGGCCGCACCACCACCATCATCTCATTTTCGGACGAGCGAGAAAACTACGAGGGTTTCGGGCCGCTGACTCCGGGATTCCGCATCATCCCCTACAACGACCCGGCTGCTCTCGAGAAAGCCCTCAGCCATCCCAATGTGGCCGGCTTTATGGTAGAGCCCATACAGGGCGAAGCGGGTGTGCGTGTGCCCGATGACGGTTATCTGGCCGCTGCGGCTGCCCTCTGCCGCAAAAACGAAGTGCTCTTCATTGCCGATGAAATACAAACCGGCCTGGCCCGCACGGGCAAGATGCTGGCCTGCGATTACGAAGCGGTGCGCCCCGATATTCTCATCCTCGGCAAGGCCCTTTCGGGCGGAATGATGCCCGTCTCGGCCGTGCTGGCCGATGATGAGGTCATGCTGACGATCAATCCGGGAGAACACGGCAGCACCTTTGGCGGCAATCCGCTCGGAAGCGTAGTGGCCATGGAAGCCCTGCAAATAATCATCGATGAAAATCTGACGGAAAATGCCTTCCGCCTGGGCGAATACCTTCGGGCCGAATTGCAAAGCATGGCCGGCACTTTTATCAAAGAGGTCCGCGGAAAAGGCCTGCTCAACGCCATTGTGGTGGATTGTGAGCCGGGCAAAAGCGCCTGGGATTTCTGTCTCGCCCTGCGCGACAACGGGCTGCTGGCCAAACCCACACATGGCGACAAAATACGTTTTGCCCCCCCGCTGATCATCACCGATGAGCAGATGGAAGAATGTGTGGCCATCATTAAAAAGACCATCGAAAACTTCTGAGCTCCCGTGGCCCTGAGCCTGCACTCTCCGGGTTTCCCTCTCAGTGCTTGTCTCCTTTTCTTCAGGTATTAAGTGTATTTTTTACACCTAAAGTATTGACACTGTCTTTTTTTTGCTTTTTCATAGTCGTATGAATAAGCCAAAACCCCAACATGTAATGATTTTGATCGCAGCAATCGGCATTGCCCTTGGCCTCTTTTCCCCTGCTGCAGCCCCTGCTGCGGCAAGTACGGCCCCGGGAAATGCAGGCTTTCACTTTGCGATTGACTTATCTTCCCCCGAATTGCTGCGAATTATGAGCACAGCTGCCTTCCTTTTTATTTCCCTTGCACTCCTCTTCCACCCGGCAGCTCTTCGAAAGAGAAACCTTATTCACCGCTGACGGAGCATCAGAAACGAGCAATGAGTCTCAGATTCAGTCTTCTGCCGGTGAGGTAGTTTTCGAAGGCATAGGTGGTATTGGTATTGTCCTTTATCCAGATATGGCTTACCGTGTTGTTGATGCCCAGCAGGTTAAAGACCTCAAAGGAAGCCCATATCGATTCGAATTCTTTCCACCCGCTTTTTCCGGGCAGTCTTTTGCCCTTATCGAGCAACAAGGCCGAGAAGCCGATGTCCACCCTGCGATAGGGCGGCATTCGAAACGCATTGCGGTAGCGCTCATTGTCGGGAGGGCCGAAGGGAAGGCCCGTGCCGAAAAGCAGATTCAGGTGCACCTTGAAGTTTTCATTGTTGGGGAAATAATCCTGAAAAAGAATACCGACATTGACGCGCTGATCGGTGGGCCGGGCAATGTAACCGACCTCGGCCAGGAGCGTATCGCTCACCCTGGCGGCAAAGTCGCTCTGAAAAGTAAATATTTCCTGTCCACCGGCATCCACATATTTGGTGTAGCTGTCGCCTTCAATGTCTTCGCGGGTTTGCATCAGGCTGAGGGTTATCCACGACTCGGCATCGCGAACAAACTCGCCATGCAGGCGCAGGTCGATGCCGGCCGCATAGCCCTTCGACAGATTATCACCGAAGTAGCGAATCTTCACGTCTTCGATATTGTAGGGCACGAGGTCCCAGAGGTACTTGTAATAGAGTTCGGAGATGAAGCGAAACTCGCGGTCCCACATCTGAAAGACATAGTCGCTGCCCAACACGGCATGAAACGATTTCTGTGCCCGCACATCTCGATTGATGTTCCCGTCCAGCTTACGAATCTCGCGGTAGAAAGGGGCCTGCTGATAGAGCCCGGTAGAAAAGCGGAATACCATGTTTCGCTCCCACACGGGCTTCCACGAAAGCTGAAAGCGCGGACTGATCAAGAACTCCCCGTTGACTGTCCAGTAGCTGCCGCGCACTCCGCTGGTAAGGTTCAGGTCACCGTTGCTGTCGGCCGACAGTATCCAGGTATCCTGGAAGTAAGCCGAATAGCGCTGTGATTGCAGATTGTTCTGTGTTTTCAGCACCTCCCTGACCATGACTTTGTCAGGCAGGTCGGGCAATGAATAGAGGGCCGAGTCGATGCGTCTCCATTCGTTGAGCCGGTCGTCCACCGTTTCGTACTGGGCACGACCGCCAAACTCAATAAAATGTTTTTCACTGAAAAGATATCCCCGTGCTCCGGCATTCGCCACATTCATGGTGAGATAATTGCGGGCCCAGTTTTGATAGGTACCGTATCCCAAGCTGAAAAGGCGGTTTCCGAATTCCTTGGCGCCCAGATCATTCTCCACCTGATAAAGGAAATAATCACCGATGATGTCGAAAGTTTCGGATTCCTGTGTACGAAAAGCAGAGGCCAGCAACTTGAGCCGGAAGCGATTGGAGTCGGCTGCATAGGTAAAAGATAGGCCTCCGAAGCCGGTCTCGAAGCGATCTTCTTCCTGCCCGTCAAAAAATACTTCAAGTTCTTTGACATCGCTGAATGTGCCGATGGAGGTCACCCTGCTTTCGGGGACAAATATGTAGGAACTGCGGGCATAATTACCGATAATTTCCATTTCCCATTTTTCGCTGAGGGTGTAAATCATCATAGCCTGGGCATCGCTGAAATTCGGCCGGTAGCTCCCTTGTGTCGGGAGGCTGCGGAGGAGATATTGGTTGGATTTTTGCCGCAGTCCGATGAGATAACGAAAACGCCTGCTCCGATCGGCACCCTCCAGATGAAGCTGTGCACCCAGGAGACTCGCCTGAAAAGAAGCCGCAAAGGAATCGGGGCGCTTGTACTGCACATCCAGTACGGATGACATCTTGTCGCCATAGCGTGCTTCGAAGCCTCCCGAGGAAAATTCGATCTTCCGTGTCAGATCCGGATTGACAAAACTGAGGCCCTCCTGCTGCCCGGAGCGTATCAACTGCGGGCGGTAAATCTCAAAATCGTTGACATAGACAAGGTTTTCGTCAAAATTGCCGCCCCGCACCGAATATTGCGAACTCAGCTCGCCACCGGCCGTGCTCACACCCAGGCCGATGGTCTTCAGCAGCGCCTCGAAGTTGCCCGAAGGGGTCGGTATGCGGCTGACATCCTTCGGGTCAAGGGTAAAAGTAGATGACTTGTTTCGTTCGCCCTGGGGCTTTATTTCAATGACGGGCAGGTTTTCGGAAGAGCGACTGATGCGAATGTCCAGGAAAAGGGTATCCCCGGCCTCCACGGTGACGGGCAGGTGTACGGGGCGATAGCCCACATAACTGACGACCAGGGTTCTTTTCTCTCCACCCCTTACGTGCAGAAAGAAGCGTCCTTCCCGATCGGTCACATCTCCGCTTCCGGGCGCCTCGCGCAGGCCGATATTCACAAATTCAACAGGCGCCCCTTTTTCATCTTTCACCTCACCCCGGATATAGGCCGTCTGGGCTGATATGAACACGGAAGAAAACAGAAAGAGCAGCAAACAGGCAAGGCCTCTGGTCATAATGCGAGTGTAACGATCCTTATGATTTGATAGTATGAAGGGGCGGTGATTTCAGCTGACGGATGGCCTGTCGCGGGTCGGGCGCTTTGAAGACCGAACTGCCGGCCACGAGCACATCGGCACCGAGTGCCACGAGCCGGGCGGCATTGCCTTCGCCCACGCCACCGTCAATTTCAATCAGGGCCTTCGATGCCGTGGCGGCACGCAGGGCCACCAGCTTTTCAAGTTTCCTATAGCTGTGCTTGATAAAACGCTGCCCGCCATATCCCGGATTGACCGACATAAGAATCACGAGGTCGAGATCGGGCAAGACATCCTCCAACTCGAGCACATTCGTATGCGGATTGATGGCCACCCCGGCCTTCATTCCGGCATCTTTTATCATCTGAATGCTCCGGTGCAGGTTGGGACAGGCTTCGATGTGCAGCGTCAGATGATCGGCACCGGCATCGCGGAAGGCTGCTATATAGCGCTCGGGCTCCACAATCATCAGGTGCACGTCCAGCGGCTTCCCGGTCAGTGGCCGGATATCGCGAATAACGGGGAAGCCGAAAGAGATGTTGGGCACGAAACAGCCGTCCATCACATCAACATGCACCCAGTCGGCTTCGCTGCCATCGATCAGGGCCATTGCCTCGTGAAGCCGTGAGAAGTCGGCCGCCAATATGGAAGGTGCTAAAAGGTGACTCATGCGGCAAAGATACGGGACTTTGCAGATCAAAAAACAGGACTTTTCCTCAGTGCCGCGCCTGCCTGTCCTTTCGCTCAATTCAGGGTAAACGGCTCGCGTCCCACCTCATCCGGCACAAACATGGGCCTTTCGGGATTCTGATTCTCCATCATATGGCGTATCTGTGCATAGAGGTAGAGAAAATACATCACATCCATGGCCATGCGGGGTTTTTCTTCCAGCTTTTTCATCACACGCTCATACATTTCCGCCTCCCCGCTCCCTATTTTTCTGAGGCCCCGCATGATGCGCAGCAGGTCTTTCTTAATCGTCATCACGCTCCTGCCTCCCGGAATCATCTGCACCTTGGGTTCCCCCGATTTGTCGATCATATCCACGAGGCGCTGGCCATAGTTGCGGGGCGCATACAGATTGCTCAAAAGCCATCGCATGCCTCTGTATTGCTGATCTTCATTCAAGCCCTTGAAACGCACATTGGTCGTGTACTGGGTGCTCCCGTCAATCTTTTCATCAGGGAGGATGCGGCCGGCTTTCCTGAGCCGGGTGAAAAGCGGTGTGCTCTCCAGAGCGACCAGATAGTTGAGCGAAAAGAAAGGAATCGAACTGTCAACCGCAAAATCGTACTGCCGTTTGAAGATATCGGGGCCGTCATGATCAAATCCGACTATCATTCCCGCATAGACGGTGATGCCGTGTTTGTAGAATTTGGCCACCTCCTCCACGAGGTTTTGCTTGGTATTCTGAAACTTCCGCGCTTCCCGCAGCGACTCCTCGTTGATGGTCTCAATGCCTATGAAGACACTCGAAAAACCGGCCCGGTTGAGGAGGTCGAGCATTTCCTCATCGCGTGTGATATCGATAGAAAGTTGTGTACTGAACTTGTGGGTGCGGCCCGGCACGGCATTGTTCCATTTTTCCAACGCCAGCAGCACCTCTTTGGCGCGGCTGCGATAGACACTGAAATTGTCATCCGAAATAAAACTGTTGGTATATCCGATGGCATGCAGCGCCTCCAGTTCGCTCAGGATATTGGCCACGGGCTTATGCCGTTGCTTGCGGCCGAGATACTGAATGACATCACAGAATTCGCACTGGAAGGGGCAGCCCCGGGAGACCTGAAGGTTGCCCGACAGACTGCGGTGGTTGGGATAGAGCTCCCAGGCCGGCAGCGGTGCCTTGGCCAGGTCGGCCTTTTCGCCCTCATAGTAATCTTTCCACTTGCCGCTGGCAATTTCCGGGAATATCTCATCGGCAATTTCCTCGAGCTCACCCACAATCAAAATATCGGCAAAATGCCGCACCCGCCCGGGCGAGAGCGAAGCAAAGGGCCCGCCCACCATCACCGGGATGCCGCGGTCGCGAAAACGCATTGCAATCTCTTCGGCATGGCCGCGCTGCGTAACTTTACCCGTAATCGCCACAAAATCAACATCCAAATCGTAATCCACCTCATCAATGTGCTGTTCGCAAAGCAAAACATCAAAATAAGGACGCATGAGCGCTGCCACCGTGGTCACTGCCAGGTCCGCCACAATGACCCCCGGCTTGCCCAGGCTGGCGGCAAACACTTCCCCTCCGTAATAGTTGGGGAAATCATTCTTGGGGTTAATCAGGTAAACCTTTTTTCGTCTCATATTAGGGGCGGTCTTATGATGCAAGATAAATAAGAAGCCGTTCACCGTGCCCGGATGCACGCTGAAAACGCTTAATTTTAGATTATTTAAGACGAATCTGATAAAAGCATGAAAGAAGAAGTGATAAAAGCGGGCCTGGCACAGATGGCCCCCGTATTGCTCGACCGGGAAGCCGGCATGAAACGCATTCTGGAAGAAACGGACAAGGCCATCGCACTTCAATGCGATCTGCTGGTTTTTGGCGAGGCCACCCTGCCGGGCTACCCCTTCTGGCTGGAAAGAAGCCATGCGGCCGCATTCAACGACCCGAGGCAAAAGGCCCTCTATGCGCACTATCTCGAGCAGGCCGTGGATTTGGAAGCAGGACACCTCGATGCACTGCGGGAAAGATGCCGGAAAAGCGGACTGCAGGTGGTGATCGGCATCGTAGAGCGTGCCCCCGACCGGGGCGGCCACAGCCTCTATTGCTCGCTCGTGACCATCAGCGGGGGAGGCGAAATCGCCTCGGTGCACCGCAAAGTGATGCCCACCTATGAAGAGCGGCTGGTATGGGCCATCGGTGACGGCCACGGACTGCGTGTGCACCCTTTGGGCAAGTTTAAATTCGGAAGCCTCAACTGCTGGGAAAACTGGCTGCCCCTGCTGCGCTCGGCCCTCTATGCCCAAGGCGAAGACCTGCACATTGCCGTATGGCCGGGAAGCAGGCGCCACAGCGAAGACATCACCCGCTTCATTGCCAAAGAAAGCCGCTCCTATGTGCTCTCGGTGGGTAACCTCCTGCTGCGCAGTCAGATATCAGCACAGATGCCCCACTATGATGAAATAAGCGCCCTCTGCGAGGAAAAAATGAGCGATGGGGGCAGCTGCCTGGCCGGCCCTGACGGAAGCTGGATCATTGAGCCGCACTGTGCAGGCGAAGCCCTCCTGACGGCCGAATTGTCGCATCGCAGCGTTCGCGAAGAGCGTCAAAACCTGGATCCCGCAGGCCATTACAGCCGCCCCGATATCACGCGCCTCATCGTCAACCGCTCGCGGCAGTCGACCTGTGAATTTGAAGGAGACGGAGCCGGACGGGAAAATGTGGAAAACAATTGACCTGTGTCATCTTTTCCATGCCGGAGGCGGTTCTATTTTTGCCGCATGAAAATATCCATCCTGCTCCCCTTTATCAGCGGCCTCCTGCTCTGGGCTGCCTGCGAAAAAAATGATGCAAAAGAAATCCCGGATGCCAAAGCCCCCACTCATAAAGCGGATGTCCGGAGCAGCCACCCCAACGGCATCAGCGAGCTGGCCCGGCTGATGAACGACATGTATGCCATGGGAGAAGAGTCGAAAGCTGCAATTCTGAACGGGGAAGACATTCCTATCGACATTGACTACCGTTCCATCCTCACGGCCGCTCCTACGGATGCTTTCATTGCCGATTTTCCCGAATTTGAACCGCTGGCCCGCCAATACATCGATGCCATGGACCGGCTCGGACGGGCCGAAAACCTGACGGAGCGCATTGCCGCCCACAAAGCCATGGTGGCTTCCTGTATTGCCTGTCATTCGCTCTCCTGTTCGGGCCCCCTGGTCAGGATAAAAAAGCTGCGCCTGCCAAAGAAGATGAGCGGGCAATAAGCAGGCGGAATCAAAAAACGCACACCCTCCCCTTCGTGGAATAGATTTTTATTCTTATATTGCATTGTGCTTCCCATGTGCCCGCAAGGGAGAACCCGGCTTTTCCTTTCCGGCCACCGGATCGCAGCGAATTAAAAATTTAATATGATTCTCCACCCAAATTCTTGCAGGTCATGAAAAAATTACCCTACGCACTCTTTACCTCCATTCTTTTTTTCATGCTGGCACTGCAACTGCCGGCCTTGAGCCAGGCCCCACCCCTGTGGATGGAAACGCCCGTCACCGAAGGCATTGCAGGAGGCATACAAATACGCACAATTCAGACCTACGACAAATATTTCACTGCTTCGTCCCGGTCGATTGTCCTGCCCTACAACATATCCCCCGGCTGGCAGGCAGGCATCGCCTTTTCCCATACCAGCTTCCGGTTTCAGGAGCAGGAACGCGAGAGCAGCTTCAATCCGCCCTCGATTTTTACGAAGATTCAATTTTACCGCAAAGACATAAAAGGAAAAAGCCTTCGTCTGGCTTACAAATACCTGCATTCCTTTGTCTCTGACGGGCATGCCTGGATGGGCCACAACTCCATGCTGGCGGCATGGATAGCACCCCGCTATGCCTTCTACACGGAGCTGCGTTCCGGCTTCTCGCCCGATCGCCCTTTTGAATACCTCAATCTGGATATCTCCACCGTTGTACCTCTCCCGCTGCAATTGGGCAATGAACGGCAGCTGAGCCTCTCCGCGGGTATGGGCGCGTATCTGCTTGCAGGCAACGGGGATATTTCGTACACAGGCACCCTGGGCGTTCAGTACCGGCACAGCAGTCGCTTTATGATTGAGGCGGGCAGCAGACTCCCGAAAATTACGCGCGGGCCAATCTATGGTGACTATCAGGCCATCCTCAATCTTGGCATTCGCTTTTTGCTTTATTGATTTCCTATGACCTTGCTTTTGATACACGTCATCAGATTTTGTAGTTTTTTTTCGTAAAAAAAATCAGAACTCAGGATGACAAATCGCAAACCACCAATCACCAATCACCAACCACCAGCCACCAACCACCCCGAAAAAATCAACCCGGGCTTTGAGCCTGGATGATTTGAAGCATTGCGGGGTTTTGTCGTTGATCCGGCAGACCCGTTCGACTGCGCTGTCTTATTTTTACGATTCAAATCGAAAAAATACATGGCACGCATCCGCATTATCGGAGAAGATGAAGCCGAAGGGCTTCTCAAAGAAATTTACGAACAACTGACGGCCAAACGCGGAAAGCTGGCCGAGGTACACAAGCTGCAAAGCCTGCGGCCAAGGAGCATCCTGCGGCACATGGAACTCTATATGGAAATCATGTTTACCCGCTCCGAGCTGAGCCGGGCCGAGCGCGAAATGATGGCCGTGGTCGTCTCGGCTGTCAATGCCTGCCATTATTGTATGGAGCACCACGGAGCCGCGCTCAACTTTTACTGGAAAGATGATGTCCGCATTGAAAAGCTGAAAAAAGATTTTTCCCTGGCCGGACTCAATGAGCGTGAAAAGGCACTGGCCCGCTATGCCCGACATCTGACACGGCATCCGCAGGAGCATGCCGGACAGGATTTCACGGAACCACTGCGGGCGCATGGCCTGAGTGACAAAGGCATTCTCGATGCCACCCTGGTCGTCTCTTATTTCAACTTTGTAAATCGCATGGTAGCCGCCCTCGGGGCCGAGCTGGAAGAAGAGGGCGGTGAAGGTTTTGTCTATTAATAAGGAGCGTGCCGGAGGCTCTTACCCAATCTGGCGCAGGTAGGAAATGACCACCCGGTTGAACTCATGGGGCTTGTCCACATTCACCACATGGCCGCAGTCTTCGATTACATGCAGGTCGGCCGAAGCATGGCTCTCACTGATCTTGCGGATGGTCGGCAGAAACATGTAGTCCTCGGCACCCATCACATAGAGGGTCGGTATGTCCACCTCCTTCATACGAAAAAGACGAAGCACGGGCTTCAGCTCCGCGGCCAGCTTAAACCAGCGGATAAATTCCTTCTGATAGAGCTTGCGGGCCTCGCGGATAAATAAATTGCGCGACTCGCGGTGCTTGCGCCTGGGCATGATATTGAACGCAAAAAACTTGTAAAGGAGGATATAGGGTATCACCGACTTGAACCAAACCCCGAAACGCATCAGAATCTGTGACTGGGTGTTCATTTTCAGGGTGGCACCGCCCATGATGAGGCCCGTCACCCGTCCGGGATACTGCTCGGCCAGCACGCGTATGATGATGGTTCCCATCGATATTCCCACAAAGTGCGACTTTTCGATTTTCAGGTGGTCGAGCACTTCCATCACATCGCGCGAGATAAAGTCAAAGGTATAGCGCTTCAGATGCCCGGGCATGGGCAGCCTCGAACGCCCGTGGCCCCGGAGGTCCACAAGCAAAACATTAAAATGCGCGCGAAAGGCCTTTATCTGCTTGTACCAGATGGAGGAACTGCCGCCTGCTCCGTGAACAAAAGTCACCCACGGG
>Ga0256839_1002618_pt1 | contig 19754 bp, 17 predicted proteins | sample 354166metaG_FD_185968 | JGI IMG/M metagenome (GOLD analysis project Ga0256839, IMG submission 185968) | Hydrothermal vent microbial communities from Mid Atlantic Ridge, Atlantic Ocean - 354-166 | ecosystem: Environmental > Aquatic > Marine > Hydrothermal vents | place: Atlantic Ocean: Mid... | reverse complement strand
TTCTCTTCGAGCGCCTGTTGCCCTGCGGGCCCCGGTGCTGGGGGAGTCGAGCCAACCCCGTTCACGCCTCCGCCTGTCTACGAGAACGACAGTGGGTCCGGGCCCGAGGTGGCTCCGTTACCTCAGCAGTAGAGGCCTTCTCTCCAGCCTTTGCCCTATGCGGTGTTGTGGAACGCTGTGTGGCGCGCTTTTCCCTATCTGAGGGCCAGGTCCAGCGACCTGAACGACCGAGGGGGTAGTTGGAGGCTTGGGGGGGCTACGTTCCGGACGTCGGGCGGCGGCGAGGATCGCGTGCTCCCCGGGACTGCGTCCCTTTTGCCCGTCGCTCCGTTTGCGTGAGACCGGGAGCTGCTGCAGCCGTTCGGTGGCAGCCTCGCACCCGCTTTTCGCGCCCGTTTGCCCACGAGAAGCTCTTGACTGCCGGGGTTGGAATCGGATAAATTAACCCTACGTGAAGGCGGGGGGTTTGGGAGGACGGCACGCCTGTGCAAGGCCATTCTCCCTTCCGCGCATCTGTGGTTGTTTAGTTCTTTCGGGTTGCTTATAGGCCTTTTTGGCCGTTCCTGGTTGCGGTTCAGTCTTGGGAGGTTATGCGATGCGCCGTTCTACTCGTGGAGCGTTTACGCTTATTGAGTTGTTGGTCGTCATTGCGATCATCGCGGTCCTGATCGCTCTGCTACTGCCTGCGGTCCAGATGGCACGGGAAGCGGCCCGCCGAGCTCAGTGCCAGAACAACCTGAAGCAGATCGTGCTGGCGTTGCACAACTATCACGACGTCCACGGCTTCTTCCCGCCCGATGACACGCGCATTCTGTGGGGGGCCGCTTCATCCGACTGGGGCAATGTTCCCGGCCGTGAGCAGCACTGGTCCATGAAGGTTTTCTTGCTGCCGTACCTGGATCGGTCCGACATCTACAATGCTGCCAACCTTGACTTGCCCGGTTCTGGCATCCCGGCCTGGAATTGGGGACGTGATCCCAACTCGACGCTGCGGCGTGCGCGGATCGAGACGTTCCTCTGCCCCTCGGATCCTCATTTTGAGCATCCGAATCCGCACGCGGCATCGCAGAACTATGCGGCGAACTATGGGACGCATCGGTATTACAACAACTGGAGGACCAACGGGATCGCGTATGCTCCAGGTTGGGACTGGGCGATCAATCGTCCGATCGGCTTGCGGGATATCATCGACGGCACCAGCAATACGGCTGCCTTCCATGAGTGGATCCGCGGGGGCATGGAGTGGAACCCAACCAACGCGGTGAACGATCCTATTTCCTGGACCTGGCGCGCGCCTCACGTGGCTGGCGCCCCTGGTGGTCGGAGTGCCCGGAGAGAGGGCGACAAATGGTTTGAGCGGGTTTGCGACGAATCGACCCAGCCACAGTGGAACTTCAAGGGGGAGGTCTGGTGGTACGGCCACTCTGGGCGTGGCAGCGGTGTGGGCCATACCGCCCGACCGAACCACAAGAGCTGCAACGCAGGTTGGCGGGCTTTCGACATGCTCATGGCACCCAGCAGCCTGCACCCCGGTGGTGTGAACGTGGCCTTTGCCGACGGTAAGGTTCGATTCATCAGCGAGGACATCGACCAGGACATTTGGTTCGCGATTGGAACGCGTGACGGTCGGGAGCCCTTCGACGAGAAGGCTCTCACCTACTAAATCTCGGGCCCGTTTGACGCGACGTAAGAGAGAAGTCGTCTGCCGGGTGCCGGTGCGGCTACCCGGCAGACGACTTTAGTGGAGCCTTGGGGAATCCGACCGGGAACGGTAAGGAGGAATCATGCACCGAATAGTTGCTGTATTGGTTGCTTTTGGGGGGCTGCTGTGGATCGCCGGTTGCGGTGGGGCAGGTCAACCGTCGCCTGAGAATTCAACCGAAGGGGTACAGGAAAGCGGATTGCAGGCGTTGCCCCCCGGCATCGAGCAGGAAAGCGCGCAGCAGGCTATGCAGCAGTTCTACGAGACGGGTCAGGTCAGTCCGGAGCTACGCAAAAAGCTCGAGCAGGGCGAACAGGGGGCTTATGGGGGGCAGTATCCGGGTGCACAGCGTGGGGCACCTCCGGGCCAGCAGTAACCGGACACGTAGGGCGTAACTGAGACGCAATCCAAGGGCGGCTGCGCGCGGCCGCCCTTTTTTGTCAGGCACCACGATCGGCACCTGCCCGGCACGCCGGGTTCCCCGACGCCTCGCCGAGGAGAGCGTCGCTGTTGCGTTCCCAGGCCTTGCCGGGGTACTTGACATGCGGTCCCGGCTCAGGTAGCGTGAAGCCTTAGAAGGTCGGCCACTGGCGCAGGCCGATGGGTACATGGGTCCGGTTCAACGGGATCTGGTCTGGGGTTATGGGAGGTTGGTGCGATGGTAACCAAACTGCGCCGAGGCTTCACGCTCATTGAGCTGTTGGTTGTGATCGCGATCATTGCGGTGCTCATCGCGCTGTTGTTGCCTGCAGTGCAGATGGCACGGGAGGCGGCCCGACGCGCCCAATGTCAGAACAATCTGAAACAGATCGTCCTGGCGTTGCACAACTATCACGATGTTCACGGGTTCTTCCCACCGGACGGGATGCGGGCCGGCTGGGACAATCCGAACTGGAGCAGTAACCCCGCGCGGGACCAGAATTGGTCCATCAAAGTCTTCCTGCTTCCCTACCTCGACCGATCGGACATCTACAACGCGGCCAATCTCGATCTGCCCGGTGCCGGTGTTCCGCCCTGGAGCTGGGGGGGCCGCTGGGGTACCGATCCCAACTCCACCCTTCGTCGTTCGCGCATCGAGACGTACCTCTGCCCGTCCGATCCGCACTTCCAGCACTATGACCCCCATGCGACCTCCCAAAACTACGCTGCCAACTACGGCACGGAGCGGTTCTACAACAACTGGCGGACAAACGGTATCTGCTATGCGCCGGGTTGGGATTGGGCGATCAACCGTCCCATTGGTCTGAAGGACATCACCGATGGGACTTCGGTCACCGCCGCATTCTCGGAATGGATTCGTGGAGGAATGGAGTGGAATCCCCAGGCAGCGAAGTACGATCCCCTTTCGTGGACATGGAGCACCGGAAGCTTCACGGCTGCTCCCGGTGGTCTGAGGGCTCGTCGCGAGGGGGACAAATGGTACGAGCAGCGTTGCCAGGAATCGACGCGGCCCCAGTGGAACTTCAAAGGAGAGGTGTGGTGGTACGCGCACGCGGGGCGCGGATCGAGTATCGGGCACACCATGCGGCCGAACCGGAAGAGTTGCAACGCGGGCTGGTGGGCGTTCGATAACGTAATGGCCCCCAGCAGCCTCCATCCCGGCGGTGTGAACGTGGCGTTCTGTGACGGTCGGGTGCGGTTCATCAGCGAGGACATCGATCAGGAGATCTGGTTCGCGATCGGCACGAGAGACGGCAAGGAACCGGTCAACGAAACACAATTGGCGTTCTAAGCGTCTCGACGGCGTACTGCTCCTAAACCGGCTGCGCCGTTCGGCTACGGGTATGCGAACGGGGCCCGTCCGGTGGCGGCAGACCTGGCGTCATCGGGCGGGCCTGCTGGTGGAGAAAAAGCTGAGGATCGTGCGTGATGCGGTGGTTCTTCTTCGCGACGATGGCGGTAGTAGGGTTGGTTGTCCTCCCCGGTTGTTCGTCGTCGGGCCAGCCCGCGGCGGATTCGGACGAGGTGACCGAAAAGACAATGGAGAGCGGTTTGAAAGCGCTCCAGCCCGGCGTAGAACAGGACGTGGTGACCGAGGCGATGGAGCAGTTCCGGCAGACCGGGCAGATCGATCCTGAGCTTCGCAAGAAGCTCGAGCAACAAGGACAACAGATGTATGGGGGGCAGTACCCCGGGGCTCGTGGGAGGCCCCCTTCGCAGTAAATCCGCCGCGGTACCAGGCGTGCTGACGAGCTCGTCGGTTGGTTTGTCCGCTCTGCGCGGTTCTGGAGCACCCGGCGCGAGCGCAAACGCGATCATGGTCCCGGGGCGAAACAAACGCTCCGAACGGGGGGCCTGTCACGCGCTTAGACGCTGGGCACGCTACTGGTATGAGCGGGTTGCTGTGGTGACGGAGGTGGGGTGACGGGGAACCGAAAAGGGAGTGCACAGGAGCGAGGTGCGGCCCGCGCCATCGCACGCATCCGTCTCTCTGCCCGGCGGCGCCTTCCGTGCTCGTAGAGAGCGGTAAAGGCGTCGGATTCCAACAAGGGGGATAGCTCCTTCGACGAGGACACCGCATCTTCCAGCGCTCGCGATGGGGGTGGTTCCGTAGCGATCGGGTGTTGCCCGAATCCCGGGGGGGGGCAGGTTGACCAACAGGCCGCTTTAGCCTATACTGTCAGTGACTGCCCGTCCTTGTGCTAGCCCGCCTTTGGTTTCTGTGGCCCGTCCTCTGTAGGGTAATGTGCGCGCTTCTTGTGTGCTCGCTGATGCGTTCCCGCCCTTTTGTTCTTTTGTTGTCTCTGGTAGACCGTTCGGAGGTTGGTCATGCGACGATTGAGGCAGAGCGGTTTCACGCTCATCGAGTTGCTGGTCGTCATCGCGATCATCGCCGTGTTGATCGCGCTCTTGTTGCCCGCGGTGCAGATGGCTCGGGAAGCGGCGAGGCGAGCCCAGTGCCAGAACAATTTGAAGCAGATCGTGCTTGCGCTCCATAACTACCACGATGTGCACGGGTTCTTCCCGCCCGACGGCATGCGCGCCGGTTGGGATGATGCGAACTGGAGCAGCAACCCGGCGCGGGACCAGAACTGGTCCATGAAAGTTTTCCTGCTGCCGTATCTCGATCGCTCCGACGTCTACAACGCCGCCAACCTCGATCTCCCCGGCTCCGGCCTGCCGGCCTGGAACTGGGGCAACGACCCCAACTCCACCCTCCGCCGCGCCCGAATCGAGACCTACCTCTGTCCTTCCGACCCCCACTTCCAGCACTCGAACCCCTATGCCACCTCCCAGAACTACGCGGCCAACTACGGTACCGAGCGGTTCTACAACAACTGGCGAACGAACGGAATCGCCTACGCTCCGGGTTGGGATTGGGCAATCAACCGCCCGATCGGTTTGCGGGACATCATTGACGGGACATCGACGACTGCAGCGTTTTCGGAGTGGATCCGGGGTGGCATGAGCGGAAGCAATCCGGCCCCTCATGAGGATCCACTCTCCTGGACCTGGAACACCCCCAGCTTCACGCAAGCACCAGGCGGCTTGAGCGCTCGCCGCGAAGGCGACAAGTGGTACGAGCAGCGGTGCGAAGAGTCGACCTCGCCCCAGTGGAACTTCAAAGGGGAGGTCTGGTGGTATGCCCATGCGGGCCGTGGCTCCAGTATCGGCCACACGATGCGACCGAACCGTAAGAGCTGCAACGCGGGCTGGTGGTCGTTCGACAACGTGATGGCGCCAAGCAGCCTCCATCCGGGCGGTGTGAACGTGGCGTTCTGTGACGGCCGAGTTCGGTTCATCAGTGAAGATGTGGACCAGAACGTCTGGTTCGCCATCGGAACCCGTGATGGAAGAGAGCCGGTCAACGAGAGCGAACTCGCGTTCTAACCTGCGGGTCAGGGCAACTGCAGCGCTCTCACGTGGCGAGCATACCAGCCAGAGCCGGCTGACGGAGAGATAACGCCGGGTGCGGAGCCCAGCGGCTCCCCGCCCGGCTTTCCGACGAGGGCAAACGTCAAGGATACAGCGATGAAGAAGCTGCTGAACGGTAATGTTCTGCTCCTTGGGCTGTTTTTGATCAGCGGTTGTTCCACAGGACAGCCGCCCGCTAACCCGGAAGAAGCCGATCAGGCCACCATGGAAAGCGGTCTACAGGCGCTCCCCCCGGGCATGGAACAGAATACGGCGAAGCAGGCCATGGAGCAGTTCTACGAGACGGGCCAGATCAGCCCTGAGCTGCGCAAGAAACTCCAGGACCAGGGCCAGCAGGTCTACGGGGGCCAGTATCCCGGAGCCGGCCAACGTCCACCAGGACGGTAGGCAACGAGTCCGTCCGACGCGCGCATCAGGTGTGCGTCTGGAGCTCGGAGCATGAACGCGCAATGAGTGACGCCTGCCCGGGGCGTCTTAGCGAGGGGGGGAAGTCCCCGGCGAAGGGGGCTTTTCGCTCTTCGGAAGCGGACGTACCCGACGAAGTGCACGGCCTTCGGTGGCGGCGATCGGGCGCAAAACCGCACAGACACAGTCGGTTCGCTCCCTGCGCCCCCTGCGGTTTGGCTGGACATGCTTCCCGGGCGACCGTCAGGGCGAAAGGGAACCGGCCAAAGTGGCGGCACTTGTGTACCGTGCTCGGTGCTACTCGGGCAGGAGCAAGAGTTGATCGCGGCCTTGATAAACCCGGTATCGACGGTTTGCCGGAAGGGGCCCGAACGTTTGCAGGGAACCGTCGGGCCATCGAACGGTGAGCTTTGACACCCGCTCGGCTTGGCCGATTCCGATGAGGAGCTCGTGAGCGTCGGCTGCCTGGAAGCTTCCCCCACCCACGAGTTCACGCATAAGCGTCCGCGTTGGATCCCCTTCGCACGTGACGTACACGCGCACGCCTGTTCCGTCCCGTGCCGAGCGGGTTCCGACGAATTCCAGGCAGATGTAGTTGCCAACAGGCTGCGTGCGGTTCTGGACAACCGCACTGGGAGCGAGATGGTGGAGTACGGCCAGGTCGACACGGCCGTCGTGGTCGAAGTCGCACATGGCGCTGGCCCGACCGATGTACCGCTGCTGGAAATAGGGGCCCGCTTCGCGGGTAACTTCGATGAATCGGACCGGGTTCGTTTCCGCTCCTGCGTTAAACATAAGCTGGGGGGGCATCTTGAACGGCACCGCGTCGCTGCCTTCGTCATTGATGTGGCCGCTGGCGATGAAGATGTCCAGCCATCCGTCGTTGTCGATGTCGATGAACTGTGTCCCCCAGCTCAATTGCTGCAACGTGGGAACGCTCAATCCCGCTGCCCGTGTGACGTCCACGAAGTACTGGTTGTTCTCGTTGCGCCAGAGCGTGTCGTGTTCCATGAAGTAGTGGGTAACGTAGAGGTCGAGGTCGAGGTCGTTGTCGTAGTCGCCGCACGCAATGCCCATGTTTGCTTCTCGCACACCTTCGGCATTCAGCGCGCACCCGAGCGCGAGACCCCGTTCGGTGAACCAAAGCTTCCGTGCTGGCCCGTCCGGGCATCGAGCGATCCTCGACGGAGTCTGCTCCAGGGTGGACTCGTTCACGAACAGGAAGTTCGGGCGCAGGTCATTTGCCACAAAGATCTCCGGAAGCCGGTCATCTCCAATGAGATCGGCGATCGCCACGCCCAGTCCCTTTCCTTCCGCCGCCAGACAGCCGGCTGCCTCGATCATGTTCCAAAAAAAGCCCCGCCCGTCGTTGGCATACACGGCGTCCGCTTCGGCTTCGTAGTAGTCGGGACCGCAGTACTTGCCTGTGCCGTCCTCCTTGGCACACTGGATCCACGGCAGGAACTGGATGTACGTGGCAACGTACAGGTCGAGGTCCCCGTCCAGGTCCAGGTCTGCGAAGGCACAACTGGTGCTCCAGACCGGCAGTCCAACTCCGGCGCTGGCATCCACGCGGCTGAAGGTGCCGTCGCCGTTGTTGAGGTAGAGGGCGTCTGGGCCAAAGTTGGCCACGTACACGTCCGGAAAGCCGTCGTTATCGAAATCGCCAACGGCGACGCCCATGCCGTACCCAGGGTCTGACGGCGCGGCATAGTCCGGGACACGCACGAATCGCTTCCCTCTCAGGTTGCGGTACAGCGCGTTTACCTCGCGGGATGGCGCCCACGGGGGGAGTTGGCGACCCTGTGCGAAGTAGAGGTCCTGCCAACCATCGCCGTCGTAATCCAGCCACCCCACCCCGCCGCCCTGGGCTTCGGGGAGCCAGTGTTCCCCCGTCTCACCTCGGACATGGGTGTACTCGATGCCCAGCGATTCCGCCACGTCCACGAAAAACGGCTTGCACTTGGGCCGAAGCCGGTCGGAACTCAGCAGATCGGAGAGGTCGATGCTCACCGGAGCCTGTTCTTTTTCCGCCGTCGGCGTGGCGCTTGTGCGTCGAAGCGGGGCACTTTCGACCGCGCCCGGATCACGCTTCGCCCCTGTGCGGAAGCGCGGCACCAAAGCGCCGGCGACGAAGCCCGCCACGATCAGGGCAGTTATCAGAGCAAAAGCGGCAATCAGACGCTTCACGGGTCGTGATCCTTTTCGCACAAGCCCGGGCGAGGCGGTTCCAGGTCTTCCATAAACTACGCTATCCGGCCGCGGCTTAGTTCTTCTACGGCAAGGCGGCCGCGGCTTCGAGGCCATCGTAAGCAGGCTCCAGAGCTGTCAGCGGTGGCTCTGCCCCGGATGGATTGGAACCTGCCACGCCGGAGAGGAAGGGAACGACGAAGCGAACCTGAGCGGGCCATCGGTGCGGAACGCGCCGGAAGTATCGCAGCCCCGCTGGATCCAGACGGCTCCGCCAGCACCCTATCCGGCATTCCAATTCTGCGACCGTTTCAGATTGGTCCGCGGACCACATTTCCCCTCAATGAGCGGGGTAGGGTAGGCTGTGGTCGACAGCTTCCGAAGCTGGAAGACCGTCGGGTGTCAGAGGGTACGGGAACTTTTGAGACCGATGGCCTGGGCGTCACCTGCTTGCCGGTTCGACCGCTGACTCGTGCCGGTTCCGCAGCCTGCGCGCTTGTGCTTCCCGTTGCCATAGTTCGGATTGTTCGGATTCCCCCATCGTTGCCCAGAGTTCCGCTGCTCGCTCGCACTGCTCGGCAGTCGGCTGATAGCGGCGCGCTCGAATATCGAGGTAAACCTGTCCGAGCTGTTCCCGGGCGCGATCGATCTGGCGGGCGAGCGCTGCGTAGTGGTCTGCTTTATGAGCGAGTCCCTTCCGCCGCAGTGCCTGAGCGAGCGCGTAGAGCGCTTTGCGGTCGCGGGGGGCGGCCTTGACAGCCGCTTCGAACTCCTTGATCGCCCGGTCCAGGTCGCCGCGCGCCTCGTACCATTGTCCGCGATACCGTCGAATCCGGTGGTCCGCTGCAACGGCAGGAGGGATTTTTTCCCAGAGTGCACCGAGCCGGTCGAACTCGCCCTGTTCGTACAAAGCGGAGATGAGGAGCACCCATGTCTCCTGGTCGTTTGGATTGAGTGCCAGAGCCCGTTGAAAGAGGGGAATCCCTTCGGATAGCCGCCCGAGCCGGATGTATTGTTGCGCTGCTACACGCAACACGAACCGGTTGTTCCGGTCGCGATGCACCACGGGTTCGAGCAAACGGAGGGATTCGGCGGGCGCGATACGTTCGTGCTCCTGTCGAATTGCTTCGATGAGCCAGAGCACGCGACGGTCGCGATCGGGGTCGCGGCGGTAGAAGTCCGCGCAGCGGCTTCTCGCCTCCTGAATACGCTCTTCCTCAAAGTAGAGCTGCAGCAGGGCCCACGCGGCGTCGATGTGCAGCGGTTCTTGCGCGACCGCCTCGATGTACTCGGCTTCGGCTTGCGACCAGATGTTCAGCGCCTTGAACGCTTCGCCGCGCAGATAGTGTGCTTCGGACGCGAGGGGGGCATCGGGGGGTATCAGGTTCAGAATCTCGACGACCGCCCGATAGTTTCCCCGCTCCAGCATACCCGCCGCGCTCGCGACGGCGCGGTTAAACCGGTTGCTGGAAGCGTTCGTCCGTGACTGGCTGATGTACCATCCGGTTGCGGCTGCGAGCAACGCTAGCGGGACAGCCGCAAGAAGCAGCCGGCGCAGTTGTGTTCGTTGGTTCTCGACAGTGTTCACGGGACTTCCGCCAGCTCCGGCGCGTAAGCCGATGCTGCCGCTGTGGCGGCCGCGGATGCTGCTTTTCTGCAATCTTAAGTGCGCTTGCCAGCAAGCGGGGGCTGCCTGTAGCCGGTGACGCCGAATCGAGTGCTGGGGCAAATAATTCCGCCGGTGTGCGCATCTACATGTGTGAACTGGAAGGTTGGCCGCGGGCGCAACGCGAGTGCGAGATGCCTCTGGTCTAGATCCCGCTACGCTGGCTCGCCTGTACGTCGAGCATGCACCGGACCTGTTGCGGTTTTTGCGCGGCGTGCTGCGTGACGAGCAGGCGGCGCTGGACGTCCTACACACGGCGTTTGCGCGGGCGGCGGAAATGGGCGGGAACGTGAACGAGGCCGCTTTGCGAAGCTGGCTTTTTCAGGTCGCCTATCGAGAGGCACTGGCCTTGCGACGGCGGTCCGCGACTCAGCAGCGCGCTCTGGAGCGCCGCAGGGAGGCGGCTTCGGGGGACAGCCCGCTGAATCCGGAGCAGCTTCTGGTTCGGCGAGAGACGGTGGAGCGGGTACGGGCGGCGATCGCCGCTCTACCCGAGGCCCAGCGCGCTGTGGTGATTGCTCGCGTGTACCGCGGCAAGAAGTTCGCCGAGATCGCTGCAGAACTCGGCGTCCCGCTTGGCACCGTGCTCACCCGGATGCGGGCGGCGGTGCGACGGTTGCGGGCCGCGCTGCGCGATGAGCAGCCTGGAGCACAGGAATGAGCTGTCCATGGTGTGATCGCAACGAAGGCTGGTGGCAAGCGACGCTCTACGTGCTCGGCGAACTGGATGCCGAGCGAACGGAAGCGTTCGAGGAGCACATGAAGAGCTGTCAGCTTGCACGGGAGGCGGTAGCCGAGGCGGTCCTGCTAACCGATGCTTTGGAGATGATCGAACCCGGGTCAGTGGTCGGGGTGAGCGTTGTGCCTCCTAGACGACATGGGCTGTTTGCGACCTGGGCCCCGACCCTGACCGGGGTTCTTTCTCTGGCGGCCACGGTTGCCCTTGTTGCATTGGTATCATGGTGGGCGAGTACGCGGGCGCCCAGTGCGCCACGCGGGCCGATAGCGGACCTGGCGCTACGCTGGGCCGCCTTGCAATCGATGGAATTCGATGATCCTGCCGACGGAACACCTCTCATGGCCGACCCTGGGCCGGAGCTTGCCGAGCAGCAGGATGCCGACCGGCTCGATCAGCCCGTCCCGCTGTTCGACTCCGCACCGGACGAGGAGCGGGTTCCGGACTGGATGCTGGCGGCCATGGCAGTACTCGGCTCGGACACACCGGACAGATAGTAGTACGCCGTCGCTTGAAGGGTGGTGCTTTTGGTGCAGTGGCTTGTCTTGCGCACAAGGTGGTGGACGGTGGCCCTGGCTGCGGGACTGTGGTGGGCAGGCACCGTATGCACGCTCTCCGGTCAGGAACGGGGGCGCGGCCCCCAGCATGAGCGGCGTAGGGGGACGCCGGCGCAGGTTGCGCCCGAGCATGAAGCGGCTGCGCGGGCGTTTGCGAAGCAACACCATCCCGAGTTGTTGATCCTCCTTGATGCACTCAAGAAGCGCGAGCCTCGCCGCTATGCGGCAGCAATCCGAGAGCTCTATCAGACCTCGGAGTCGTTGAACCGGCTCCGCGAGCGGGACCGGGAGCGATACGAGGCGGAATTGCGATTGTGGAAGGCAACCTCCCGTGTTCGCTTACTGGCGGCGCGGCTGACGATGGGGCAGAGCGACGATTTGGAGCAGGAGCTGCGCCGGGCGATTGCCGAGCAGATCGAAGCGCGGATCGCGTTGCAGCGTTTGACCCGTGATCGGCTGCGGCGTCGGTTAGCGGCGCTGGAACGGGCAATTGCCCAGGCTGAGGCAAACAAGACGAAAGAGATCGAACGGCGTCTGGCTCGGCTCCGCCGCCTGGTGGCCTCCGGTGGGGAGGGGCAAAAGAAGGCAGCCAGGGGGCGGAGTCAGGCCGCTGCCAGGAAGCGTCGTCCGGCAGGGCAACGCAAACCACGGGAGGAGTGAGCGTGTTCCATCGGACCTGGATGACCACGCCGTGTCTGCTGGTGCTGCTTTGCGTGGTGCAGAGCGCCGTGGCTGATGATGTGATCCCCCCGGCCTCGGTGCGTTTTCGAACTCTGGACACCGACGAGGTGCCCGACTTTCAAAAACACGTTTCGCCCCTCCTCGGTCGGTTGGGGTGCAATGGCCGTGCTTGCCATGGATCCTTCCAGGGGCAGGGGGGCTTCCGCCTCTCCCTGTTCGGCTACGACTTCAACCAGGACCATAAAGCTCTGCTTGCCGGCGACCCGCCGCGGGTGAACCTGGACGACCCGGAGGCGAGTCTGATCCTGGAAAAGCCCACCTTGCTTCGGCCGCACAAGGGTGGCAAGCGTATGGCCGTCGATAGCTGGGAGTACAACCTGCTGGTGCGGTGGATAGAGGGGGGAGCGAAGGGGGTAGGCGAAAAGCCGGCCGAGCTTGCTTCTCTGGAGGTGAAGCCGAGCGAAATCCTGTTTCGCCGGGTTGGAGAGAAGGTGCAGGTGCGCGTGTACGCGCACTGGCGGGACGGAACGGTCGAGGATGTGACCCCGTTGTGCCGGTTCCAGACGAACGATGAGTCGGTGGCGACCGTTTCGCGGGACGGGCTCGTTACGTGCACCGGAAAGGGGGATACACACATCGTCGCCTTCTACGACAGTGGTGTTACTCCCGTTCCCGTGATCTTGCCCGTCACCGATCTTGTGGGGGACCGCTACCCCGACGTGCCGACGCCCACGGAAATCGACCGTCTCGTGGTGCAGAAACTGCGCAAGCTCGGCATCGTCCCCTCGGAGTTGTGCAGCGACGCGGAGTTTCTCCGCAGAGTGCGACTTGACCTGACCGGAACGCTGCCGTCGCGCGCGGAGGTCGAGGAGTTTCTGTCCGATACGCGCCCGGACAAGCGACGAAGGAAGATCGACGAGCTGCTGGAGACGCCGGACTACGCGGCCTGGTGGGCAACGAAGCTGTGCGATCTGACCGGCAACAATGCCAGCGTCATGCTCGAACCCGCCTTCCGGCAGCAGATGGCACAGCAGTGGTACCGGTGGATGTATGCCCGAGTCAGGGAGAACGTGCCCTACGACAAGATCGTCGAGGGGATTGTGTTGGCCACGGGCCGTCTTCCGGGGCAGAGCTACCGGGAATACTGTGAGGAGATGGCTTCGTATGTCCGTGCGAAGAACCCGGCTGACTTCGCCAAGCGGCCCAACCTGCCGCACTATTGGGCGCGGACCAACATGCGTCAGCCGGCCGATCGGGCACTGTGGGTGAGTTACTCCTTCCTGGGGATTCGGCTCGAATGTGCCCAGTGCCACAAGCACCCCTTCGACCGCTGGACCAAAGCCGACTTCGACGGCTTTGCAGCGGTCTTCGCCCCCGTGACGTACAACATCTCGCCGCAGAGCAGGCCAGATTACAACGCGCTTGTCGAGGAATTGGGACTGAAGGGCAAGCGGGGGGGTGAGCTCCGCCGCGCGATCATCCAGCTCGCACGCCGCGGGCAGACGGTACCCGTGCGCGAGGTATACGTGAACCGCGCGGTCTTTGGCCGCGCGCGCCGCCGAGCCGTACGGGTTCGCCCGAAGCTGCTTGGCGGCGAGGTAATCGATCTCAAGAAGTACGAAGATCCGCGCCAGGCGTTCATGGAATGGCTCCGCCGTCCGGACAACCCCTACTTCGCCACCGCCTTCGTTAACCGCGTCTGGGCGCACTACTTCGGACGGGGCATTATCGAACCCTCGGACGAGATCAGTCTGGCCAATCCACCGTCTAACCGGCCGCTGCTGGATTACCTGGTCCGCGGCTTCATCGAGAGCGGATACGACATGAAATGGCTGCACCGGGAGATCCTGAACAGCCGCACGTACCAGCTCAGCTCGACCCCCAACGCCACGAACGCCTCGGACAACAAGAACTTCAGCAAGGCCCGGGTTCGTCGGTTGCCCGCCGAAGTTCTGTTCGACGCCGTTCGGCTGGCTGCGGCCGGTCCGAGTGCGGAGAAGGAGCTTCGGGCGGACGTCATGCGTCGAGCGATTGGCATGCTCGGGGGGCAGGGAGTCGACCCCCGCCGTCGAGCCGGCGACACGTACGTCCTGAGCCTCTTTGGCAAGCCGGCACGGCTCACCAATTGCGACTGCGAACGTTCCAACGAACCCAACCTGCTGCAGACTTTATTCCTCTGGAACGATGCTTCCTTGTTGCAGTTGCTGCGGCAGCCCAATGGTTGGGCCGCAGCCTGGGCCAAGGAGATTAACGGCGAGGTGCAACGACGTGCCCAAGCTCGGGGGGCCGCCCGAGCCGCCAAGATCAAGGAACTCAGCCGCACCGTGGAAGCTCTGCGCAAGCGCATCGCCCGGTTGCGGCAACAGAAGCGGGCCAGGCAAGCGGCCGTGCTCCAGGGACGGCTCAACCTCTTGAGCAAGCAGCTTGCCCGCTTGCGAAAAACCGGTGGTTCAACAGTCCGCGCCGCTTCCACTTCGACCAGAAGTGACGGGGCAACCCGAGCGCGGTTGGCCGAGGCCGTACGTGACGCATACCTGCGCACGCTCAGTCGGCCCCCCTCAGACGCTGAACTGAAGCGATGCGTCGACTACATCGTCGAGGTAGGCGACGTGAAACGTGGGTTGGAAGACGTGCTCTGGGCGCTGGTGAACACGAAAGAGTTCGTGACCAACCACTAGGGAGTGGCCAGGAGCCTGGTGCGGCACGCTACGGGGTGGTGTGAATCGGGAGCACAGAAGGAGTTACGGGAATGGCCGGACATCGTTTCTGTGATGGGCTGACGCGTCGTGACGTGTTGAAGGTCGGAGCGCTCGGTGGACTCGGATTCTCGCTGGCGGACTACCTCGCGGTCGCCAGTACGGGCGGCGTACCTGCCGGAGCAGCCGACTCGGCCATCCTCATCTACCTGGCCGGCGGACCGTCGCACATGGACACGTTCGACATGAAGCCCGACGCTCCGGAAGAGTACCGGGGCGAGTTCAAGCCGATCCAGACGAACGTAGCGGGGATCGTGATCTGTGAGCATTTGCCCCGCCTGGCCAGGGTGGCCGACAAGTACACGATCGTACGCGGTGTGTCGCACACCGTGGCAGCGCACGCTTTAGGCACCCAGTACATGAGCACGGGCAATCGCCCGTTGCCGTCGCTGCAATACCCGGGTTACGGAGCGGTCTTGGCCAAGGAACGCCCAACGCCCCCAGGCGTTCCCCCCTTCGTGGCTGTTCCCAACACACCCCAGGTGCCCGGCTACCTCGGCGTCAAGTACGGCGCCTTCCAGACCAATGCAACCCCCGCTCCGGGAAGACCGTTCAACGTGCGTGGCATCTCGCTCAGCAATGGGTTGACCATTGAGGACATCGAGCGGCGGCAGAGGCTGTTGGAGGATCTGGATATCGCTTTCGCGTCGTTCGAGCAACGCGACGATTTGCTCAGCGGTTTGGACACCTTCAGCCAACAGGCCTACGCGATCCTCACCTCACGCCGCACCCGAGAGGCGTTTGATTTGAGCAAGGAGCCGAGAAACATTGTCGAGCGTTTCGGGGACTCGGGATTCGGCCAGAGCTGTTTGCTGGCCGTCCGTCTGGTTGAGGCAGGCGTGCGCTACGTAACTGTGACCTACGGCGGCTGGGACACGCATGCGAGCAATTTCGATCGGTTGAAAGATCGACAACTGCCCACGCTGGACGTCGGCCTGTCGGCCCTGTTTGAGACGCTCGCCGAGCGAGGCCTGCTGCAGAAAACCGTGGTGATGGTAACCGGCGAATTCGGCCGGACACCTAAGGTGAACGGCCGTGCGGGCCGCGATCACTGGCCGCGCGCGATGTTCGTCCTGTTCGGCGGCGGTGCGTTTGGAGGAGGTAAGGTCGTGGGGGCCAGTGATGAGAAGGGGCAGGGGCCGAAGGAGAAGGCGATAAGCCCGGACGACATCGCAGCTTCGTTCTACCACGCGATGGGGATCGACCACACGAAGGAGTATCGGACGCCGACCGGGCGGCCGGTCATGATCGTGCGGTACGGCACCGTTGTAGAGGAACTGTTTAGTTAGGACGAATCGGGCCGATCGGTCCGGTCTGCCCGATCGGTCCGATCTAACAGTTCACCCCCGACGCAAGAAAGCCGCCGTCCACGGCGATACACTGCCCGGTCAGGAAAGTGCTCTCTGCGGAGGCAAGCAGCACGGCGACCGGTACAAGCTCCTCCGGTTTGCCGAACCGTTTCATCGGTGTGCGGGAGAGAAGTTCTGCCCCGCGCGGCGTGTTATCGAGGAGTGCTGCGTTGAGGGCAGTGCGGAACACGCCGGGAGCGATGGCGTTCACACAGATCCCGTAGGGCGCCCACTCTTCGGCCAGGCTTTTCGTAAGGGACAGCACGCCTGCTTTCGATGCTCCGTAGGCGGCCACTTCGTGGAACGCCACGAAGGATGTCAGCGATGCCACGTTGATGATTCGCCCGGAGCCACACTCGCGCAACGGGCCGAAGAAGGACTGACAGGCGCGGAGGGTGCCGGTGAGGTTGACATCCAGGATGCGGTTCCACTCTTCTTCGGTGAGTTCGACCGTGGGCTTGCGCAGGGTGATGCCGGCACTGTTCACCAGCACGTGGACATGGCCGAACTCAGCGAGTACAGCATCGCGGAGGCGGTCGATGGAGGACCGGCTTGTGACGTCCACGGGGTGGACGAGCGCGCGTCTGCCCCGCTTCTGGATTTCGGCGGCCGCCTTTTCGATCAGCTCGGTTCGCCGTCCGGAGGCGACCACGTCGGCACCGGCCTCGGCAAGTCCCAGGGCGATCGCGTAGCCCAGACCGGAAGTCCCGCCGATGACTACGGCCACCCGACCGGACAGATCGAGAGCTTTGTGACCCACGTCCGATTCTCCCAGCCTGGTTGTTTGCGGACCGAGTTCGGATCATTGAGTATAGTGGTTGATCGCCGAAGAATCCTCGTGCTCCAAGGGGGGCTGCCCCGGAAGAGCGAGGCACAGGCCGGAGAGGTGCTGGAGGCGGTGATGTCTCAGTATGGGTTGCAGATTCCGTCGAGCGGCAAGTATGACCTGGTGGCGCTGGGGGCATTGGTGCATCGTCTGGATCCGGGCGTTGTTCCGTTTCGCAAGGCTTACGAGTGCGCGATCCACGTGAGCGGCGGCGAGTACAACGTGGCGGCGAACCTGGCCGACTGTTTCGGTATGCGGACCGCCATCGTGACGGCTCTCGTCGACTATCCGATCGGCGAGTTGATCGCCGAGCGCGTCCGTGCCATGGGAGTAACGGGCATCTACAAGCGATTCCCCCACGACGGTGTTCGGGGGCCGAACATGGCGACCGTGTACAGCGATCGAGGGTTTGGCGTACGGGCCCCCGTCGTGTTCTACAACCGGTCGAATGAGGCGGCTAGCTACTTGAAGCCGGGCGACTTTGACTGGGAGCAGATCTTTGGTGAGGGGGTGCGCTGGTTCCATAGCGGGGGTATTTTCGCATCCCTTTCCGAGACGACGCCGGAGTTGATCATCGAGGCGATGGAGGCGGCCCACCGGGCCGGCGCTGTGGTCTCTTTCGACTTGAACTATCGGGAGAAGCTGTGGCGGGCCTCAGGGGGGAGCGAGCGCGCAGTCGCGACGTTGCGGCGAATCGTGCAGCATGTCGACGTCCTCGTGGGCAATGAAGAGGATCTCCAAAAAGGGCTGGGGATACCTGGGCCGGAAGTAAGTGCCGCCTCGGCGCTGGATCCCGCTACCTTCGCCGCGATGATCGAAGAGGTCATTGGGCAGTTCCCGAGGCTGAGGGTCGTGGCCACGACGTTGCGCGAAGTCCTCACCACCTGCCGCCACCGCTGGAGCGCCGTCGCGTGGATCGATGGCCGGCTTTACCAGGCCCCCACGTGCGAACTCGACGTGTACGACAGAGTAGGGGGCGGGGACGGGTTTGCGTCCGGCTTCTTCTTTGGCTTGATGAGCGGCCGGTCGCCCGAGGAGGCCGTTCGGCTTGGCTGGGCTCACGGGGCGCTGCTGACCACGTTCCCGGGCGACACGACCATGGCGACGCTGGAGCAGGTGGAGGCGTTCGCCCGCGGCGGCTCGGCTCGGATCCAGCGCTAGGGGGGCGCCCCTTCTCCCGCCGGCCAGAGGGAACCAGCGGGGCATGGCGATCTGCCATGTCCCTCCTGGTATGTGCGGTTGCTGTCCGGATCAGCCCGGCCGTGGTCTTACGGAACATGCGAAGCAGATCGGCGGTGGCTCGTCAACGCGGTAGCCGGAGAATGCGACTTATGGTGTGCCGCCTTCCCATTGACAGCGATCTTCCGTCTTTGGTAACATATTGATGACCCTTCGAAACAGAGAGAGGCCGCAACTGTCGTTCTTGGTTATCCGGGGATCTTGTGGTCATTGCCGAAGGAGGTTGGGCCATGTCCAGGCGGCCTGGCTTTACACTCATCGAGTTGTTGGTTGTGATCGCCATCATTGGGGTGCTCATCGCGTTGCTCCTGCCTGCGGTTCAGATGGCCCGTGAAGCAGCCCGGCGTGCGCAATGTCAGAACAACCTCAAGCAGATTGGCATTGCAATGCACAACTACCACCAGGCACACGGGATGTTTCCGCCGGATGGTATGCGGGTCATTCGGGGGCGCAGGAACGCGGTCCGGTGGCAAAGAGGTGGTGAGCAGCACTGGGGCCACAAGGTCTTCTTGCTCCCTTACCTGGACCGTTCTGACCTGTACAACGCGGCCAATCTCATCCTTCGCGCGTATGGGGAACCTCCGACCAGGCCGCGACGTCGGGCCTGGCACAGGGACGCGAACCACACGTTGCGACGGGCTCGGATCGAGACGTTCGTCTGTCCCTCCGATTACCACTTCCCCCACCGCCTTCCGGCTGCGGCCGCCACCAACTATGCATTGAATCACGGAACCGAGCGGTACTACAACAACTGGCGCACCAACGGTGTTGCCTACCAGCCTGGTTGGGACTGGGCGTTCAATAAGCCGCTCGGAATACGTGACATCATCGATGGTAGTGCCACGACAGCCATGTTCTCGGAGTGGATCCGCGGGGGCATGCATGGTCGGCGTGCTCTGGCAATCAATGACCAGCTCTCCTGGACCTGGCGCTCGCCCCATTCCCGCCAGTTCCCCGGTAACGGCCGGATCGCGCAGCGCGAAGGCGACAAGTGGTTCGAGAAGGTCTGCGATGAGTCCACGCGACCGCAGTGGAATTTCAAGGGAGAGATGTGGTGGAGCTGCTCGACCGGACGCGGCTCGGGTTACGGCCACTCGAAGCGTCCGAATCACAAGTCCTGCCGGCCGGGCGCGTGGGGGGTCGGTACGCACTTGATGGCGGCGAGCAGCCTACATCCTGGTGGAGTGAACGTCTTGTTCTGCGATGGTCGCGTCCGTTTCATCAGCGAGGATGTCTCCCAGGAGGTCTGGTTTGCGATTGGGACGCGTGATGGCCAGGAACCGGTGAGCGAGACGGACCTGGCGTTCTAAGCCGATCGAGAGGTTCGTAAACACGAGCCGGGGATGTACCCGAACCGAACGCCCGCCCTCCTTCAGAACCGGAACGCCCAGCTTCTACCCGGGGGTTGTCATGCGCCGATGGATGTGGTTGGTTGCAGGGTTGGTCTGTTGTACCTTCACGAGTCTGGCTCTGGTCGGCTGTGGTCAAACCGCCCCAGACACCAATCTGACTGAAGAGGAAGCCGAGGACATGTCCATGCAAATGTCGGGCATGTATTCGAGCGAAGGGGATGAACTCGGAGAGGAGGCGGAGCCCGATCTGGGGACACCAGGGTACGAGGAGGAGTCCGAGGACTATTAGGTCCAGGGCTGACGCACTTCACTCGGTCGGAAGGGGGACCTCAAAGAGCAGGTACTCTAGGTAGGAGGGATCCCAGCCGGCTTTCTTGCGCCGGGTTCGAATAGCAATTTTGCTGTGCTTCTCGTCGGCG
>Ga0256839_1002617_pt1 | contig 19764 bp, 19 predicted proteins | sample 354166metaG_FD_185968 | JGI IMG/M metagenome (GOLD analysis project Ga0256839, IMG submission 185968) | Hydrothermal vent microbial communities from Mid Atlantic Ridge, Atlantic Ocean - 354-166 | ecosystem: Environmental > Aquatic > Marine > Hydrothermal vents | place: Atlantic Ocean: Mid... | reverse complement strand
CACCTATGCCTACGGTGACAGGATCAACCGGACAAAGGTTCAGTGGCCGGACGGCTATTCCGCCGACTATGCCTATGACAATATGAACCGGGTCAGCACGATCAGGGAAAACAATTCGGGAAATCGAGAAATCGGGTGACAGAAATCGGGTGACACAATACCTATTAATTGACTTTTAGATGTATTTTCGCTAGGTATTTCTTATGGTCAGATTAGCAAGACTGGTGATTCCCTGTCACCCCCATCATATTACCCAGCGTGGTAATCGTCGACAGACAGTATTCTTTAATGATGGTGATTATCAAATCTATCTGGATTTGATGGCGGCGTTCTGTCAGAAAACGGGGAGTGAGGTTTGGGCTTATTGTTTGATGCCAAATCATGTGCATTTGGTTATGGTTCCCCAAAATGAGGATGGTTTGCGTCAGACCCTTGGCGAAGCGCATCGGTGCTATACCCGGCATATCAACTTTCGGGAGAAATGGCGCGGGTATTTGTGGCAGGGCCGGTTTGCGTCTTTTCCTATGGATGAGACTTATCTGATGGCCTGTACGCGCTATGTTGAACTTAACCCGGTTCGGGCGAAATTAGTGAAGCAGGCGGAAGACTGGCGGTGGTCATCAGCGCGAGCACATATAGAAGGTCATGACGACAAGCTTGTTACAGTGGAACCGATGTTGCAGCGTTGCGGCGATTGGCGGGCTTTCTTATCGGGGGGGTTGAAGGATGCTACAGCAGAAGAAATACGCGCATCGGAAAGGACGGGGCGACCGCTGGGAGATAATGGCTTTATAAAGAAATTACAAGACCTCACAGGGCGCAGGCTTATAAGAAAGAAAGCGGGACGACCACGGAAACAGAATAAATAGGTATTGTGTCCCCCGATTATCTGTAGGCTTACAAGTATTACATTACGGTGACAGTTTACTTATATTAGCATGATCTCTTTTTCGACCTCTTTTTTTAGGCCGCAAGGCACGGCCTGTACGGTTTTCCATTTGCTCCAGCCACATCAACGGTGTCAGAGTTATTTGATTTCTATTTTTGTATCGATGGGTTGAGTAATATGTTTGTTGGTCTCGCCCGGTTCTTTCCTGCGATCGTATTTCTTTTGCTGGAATCTGGCGGGGGAACCATGGAATCAGGGTCAGAGATGATTGAATCCCTGACCCCATAAATTTATCCATTATTTTGTTTAGAAAGCAACATTGATGCCCATTACAACACCGGTATTCCGGACATCCTGATCGCTATGGGTTGTGCCGGGAAGCAAGTTGCCGCCACTAATGAAGTTCAAGGGGGTATAGCCTTGCACCAATATACCTTCGCCAAATAGCTTCACGCTATCGGTCAGGAAATAAGCCGCGCCAAGAACCCATTGATCTTGCCTCTCCCATGGTGAGCCGGAAGCCCCTGAAATAAACGTGCTGAATTCAAGCGAAAGATCAAGTCGTTTGCCGTAAAGGGCTGTGCCATATTTGCCGCCAAGGGTAAAACTGGTGACCTTGCGTGCGGGGAACACGTCCAGTGGCGGGGTAGGGTTGAATGTTCCGGCCCATAGGTCCGTGGTCTGAATATATTCACCGATAAACTTGAACGGACCAACGTCCATTGTGCCATATACGGCCCAGGCGGGGTTTTCTTTTTCACAAGGATTGAAATGGACAACAGGGAAGCCCTGGCAATAGGCACTGCCGCGCTGGTATGAAGCCCCAACCATAGCCTGATTATTATCACCGCCAAGATTGAAACTATAGTTGGCGTCAATGACATAATTATTCAGTTTGCTTGGCACAGAGGTACCATTCACAGGTACATTGGCCGCCCGGAACTGTGATCCCCCCTGAACCAGCTCAGCTGAGACAGTCAAGCCATTCTTGCTATATCCAAGCAAAGCTCCATAAGCCAGACCGCCAAAGGCATGCCATGTGCTTGATGCTGAAAAAGGGTTAACCGTATCGGTCAGGGCAAAAGGTATGGCCATTTTACCAACAGATAGATAAAAGGGTGATTTATCCAGATTACCAAGGGTCACATAACCTTTGCGCAATTGAATTTGATTGCGCGTCAGGTCGGTGATGGTTCCCGCACCGAAGCTTTGCTGGGGATCATAGAGCAGTTCACCATATGCCGTGACCCAATCCCCCATATTTGCCAGAAAACTGAGCTGGGCGGCGTGAATGCCGGCTTCTGTTACCGTATCACCAATTTGGTTGTTGGCTGTAGGATGGCGCATGAGATAACCGAATTTGTCATCTGTGTTGCTCTTCCAGAAATCGGTAATGGCCGTGACAGAACCCCCTATATAAAGGCTGTCTTCAGAGATGTTGCCCAGTTGTTTTTGTTCAAGCAGGTAAAGTTGTTTTCGATTTACATTGGTTGTCTGGTCCAACATACCATATGAAAATGTCGGATTGAAACGAACCAGGCCGCCCATATCACGGCCGGATGCTGTCTTCTGATCTTCCGGCGCAGCTGCAACAGCTATGGGAGCTTCTGCAATTGGATCTGTTTTCCTGCGGCTGGCTTCAATTTGTTCAAGTCTTTGCTTATAGGTTTTATTTTGCTTTTCCAATTGTTCAAGTCGCAAAAGAATATTTTGCAAATCTTCTGCCGAAGGGGACTTCTCTGATCCGGATTCAGCGAATGCAGATTGGCTGATGGCGAGAACGATCAAACTTACGCTGCCGATAAGTCGTATTTTAGTCATAGTGTTTCCTTTGATAATTTTTCTTATTGTATCGCTGGCCTGCACCCAGTATGCAGCCGTCTGTTTGGGGAGTATTCTTAACCAATCATGGCAAAATTATATTAATCAAAGGTTTCAGAATCGTTTGATTTTTATGTTAATTAACGCAGTCAGCAATCAACGGCGGCAGCAGTTGATTTTTATTCTTATCAATAGGTTGGGTAAAAATTTTGTCGGGCGCGCCTTGGAAGGCTCCGGTTGTTTATTTTTCCGGAATATTTTCCACAGGCAGGGAGAATTTAACCAGCCCCTTCATTTTATTGGGGTCGATGGCTTTGCCGCGCCGCAGGATGCTGATGCGGCCTTGGCGGGCCAGATGTTTGGCCTGCTGTTTGACGGCCAGAAAATATTTGCGCCAGGCATCTTTGGGGCTGTTTTCCCGGGCGCGGTCATCGGCGATTTCAATGGCGATGTCGCGCGGGGCGACCGCCGAACCACGTTCAACGGCTCTCATGATATAGAGGATGATGGGGTCTTCCTCTTTTTCAATTTCATTTTCAGAATTTTTATTTTCTTGTGTCATAAGGGGCATCTATCATGAAAATGTCATGGGGGCCAGATAAATTCTTTAATTATTGTGCCTATTCGCTATAAAAGATCGCATAAAAGAATAAACGGGATAATATATGCCAGTGGTTTACATTTTATGGGGAATTCTGATCGGCGTGCTTGTGGCGGCACCGCTCGGGCCGGTGAATTTAATCTGTATTCGCCGCACGCTCGCTTATAGCAAACGCAATGGCTTTACGGTTGGATTAGGGGCGGCGGCGGCGGATACTATTTTTGGCGCAATTGCCGCCTTTGGTCTGTCTTCTGTCATGGGGCTGGTGGATAAGGTTGATGGCTGGTTTAGTCTTGTTGGCGGCAGTATCTTGATTATTCTGAGTATTAACCTCTGGACGAAACATCCTCATTTAAGCGATGTGGAAGACACGGTACGGGATCGACTTAAAGGTGCCGCCGGGGCCTTCACGCTCACCATAATGAACCCCATGACTATTTTGGGCTTTATCGCTTTGTTTGTGGCCCTTGGGCTGGAGGATATGGGGCAGCAACCCATCAATGCCGTGGCCATCACGATTGGCATATGTCTGGGTTCCAGCCTGTGGTGGTTTACGATTACGAGTTGCGCGGGATATATGAAAACGCGTCTGTCCGACAAACATTTGCTGACCATCAATCGGGTTTCTGCTGTTATTGTGGCCCTGTGCGGTCTTTGGGCTGTCAGCAAAAGTCTATTTTAAAAAACCACCTTGCCGTTTGCGATAAAAAAGCCGTTGCGGAATTCGGGTTTCTGATAGAAAAAGCGGCTGCCATCCGGATTGACAACAGTGCCGCCCGCCGCGTTTAAAACAGCGTGACCCGCGCCGGTATCCCATTCCATGGTGGGGCCAAAGCGGGGATAAATATCTGCTTCGCCCGCCGCGACAAGACAGAATTTCAGCGAACTTCCGGCCGAGACAATATCCGTGACACCCAGTTTTTCAAGGAAGGCATCGGTTTCAGGATCCCGGTGCGATTTGCTGGCCACGGCGGTGATGCCTTTGGCGGGAACATCACGCACTGAAAGGGGTTTTTCCGCGCCAATGAAACGGCCTTCGCCAATATCCATCTGAACGGCATGATTTGGGTCTTTGGCAACGAACAGGCGGCCCAGAGCCGGGGCATAGACAATACCAAAAGTTGGCTGGCCATTCTCTATCAAAGCAATATTTACCGTAAAGTCTGTGCCTTTTTTGATAAATTCCTTCGTGCCATCCAAAGGGTCAACGAGCCAGAATATATCGGCGACTTCGGGGATGTTCCCGCTGCTGGCCTGTTCTTCGGCAATGATGGGAATATCCGGGGCTATCTGTTGCAAGTCCCGCAAAATTATGGCTTCTGCGGCCTCGTCTGCCTCGGTAACCGGGGAGGCGTCTTCTTTATAATTAACATCAAAATCCTTTGCATGGACGGCCATAATTTTTCGGCCCGCCTCAAGCGTAGTTTCATATAATTTTTCGGCGAATATTTGATAATCAATATTATGTTTTGTCATGATAATACCCGGTTTTATTTTTGGCGAAATATTTTTGTGAGGTTGTTTTTAATTAACCATAGTTGCTATTGTTATTGCCGAATTGCTATTATATGTTCAATCTGAAATTTGTCATATTTAAATCAATGCCATACTAAACTAATGCCATACTAAACCAATGAAAGTATCTATGCCATGAATGATGTCGATTTTTCTGCACTGTTATGTTCCCGTCTTTGTCACGATTTAATCAGTCCCGTTGGGGCCATTGCGAATGGGCTTGAAATATTGGTGGATGAAAATGATGAAGTGATGCGCGCAGAAGTCATGAAGCTTTTGGCCCAGAGCGCAGAGGCGACATCGGCCAGGCTGAAATTCTATCGTTTGTCTTTTGGTTCTGCGGGGGGATTTGGTGAAAAAGTGCCTTTGAGAGAAGCCGAAAGCGCCATCAAGGGACTATATCTATCGGGCAATATTGACCTGTCCTGGCAATCGGATATTGGCGGAATGGATAAAGATGCCATGAAAATAATGCTGAATATGGTATTGCTCGCCGGAGAGAGCCTGTTTCGGGGGGGGGAAATGTGTATCGAGATTACAGAAGAAGCGCCCACCACGCGCGTTATGGTGAAGGTTCGGGGAGATAAAATTATTTTCAGTGACCTTATCCGCAAAGCCCTTTTGGGGGAGGTTCCGGATCGTGAAATCGAGGCAAAAACAGCGCCGGCTTTTCTCGCCGCCAGCGCCGCCCGGAAAATTGACTGCAAAATACAACATATGATGCAGGATGAACAGAGCTTCTCTCTCCATATGTCCTATCAGGAAAGCTGAAGTTTTAAATAAAATCTTACATAGCGGAATAAGCTGGTAAATTTTTTTCATATAATTTTCCAATCATTTTATCCCTTTTTACCCCTTTTTAACTCTTTTCCACGATCTTGGATAAGAGTGAAGATATATGACACTTCTTGTCGCGTAAAAAAGGTTGAAAGTTATGGATGATTTACTAAGCGAATTTCTTACAGAGACGTCGGAGAGTATTGATGTTGTAGATGTGGAATTGGTGACCCTGGAACAGGACCCAACAAACAAGCCAATATTAGACAATATTTTTCGGCTGGTGCATACGATTAAAGGCACCTGTGGATTTCTTGGTCTGCCGCGACTTGAAACTGTGGCGCATGCGGGTGAAAATGTATTGGGTAAATTCCGGGACGGTGAATTGGTCGTTACGCCGGGCTCCGTTACTTTGATTCTGGCCGCGCTTGATCGCATTAAAGAAATTCTTGCAGGCTTGGAAGCAACCCAGGAAGAACCAGAGGGGGATGACAGCGACCTTATCTCTCAATTAAATATCGTGGCTTCGGGCGGTACAATTGATGAGGCGGCACCTGTTGCAGAAAAAGCTGCAGAAGAGGACGATATGGTTCTGCCTGAAATCACGCAATCCTCTAATATGTTGCCGGGGCAGGTATCATTGGAAGAGCTTGAAGCGGCATTTGCGGCGGCACCGGGTCCTGATGATGAAGATGGTGATGATAATCTGGCTGCGGATGATAGCCCAGAATCTGAAGGAGCAGAATCTCAGGAGGAGGATCTCTTAACGCGCATTGGCGGGGCTGAGCCGGTAAAGGTTATCATTCATCTTTTCCATAATAGAATTCTTGCAGATGCCTCTGTCAAGGGTTTGATGGCGGGCATTAATACCCGTGACAGTAAAGATAAAATGGGGAATTTCTTCACGGCTCACCTTAGCGGCAGACAAGACGCTGGCCCAAGTGTGTCCGCAGCCTTTGCGGGTTTTATATCCCATGGTATTACCGAAGAACAGAATGAAACGATCTGTAAATTACTAACCTCCGTTCTGGAAGAAGTGGACTTGCCGCCCCTCGAAGTTGATGCCTTTGTGGAAACTTATCGGGGGATTTCTGTGGATATCCTTGCCGAAGCACGTGCCGCATCGAAAAGCAACAGCAAGAAAGATAAGGATGCTGCCGGTACGGCTAAAAAATCGGGGGAGAATGCTGTTGCGAACCAGAGTATTCGCGTGAATGTTCAGGTTCTGGAAGATTTGATGACGATGGTCAGCGAACTCGTCCTGACCCGAAATCAATTAATGCAGCTGCTGCGTAATAGTGACGACAGCGAGTTTTCCATTCCTTTGCAGCGGTTAAGCCAATGTACGACGGAGTTGCAGGAAGGGGTTATGAAAACCCGCATGCAGCCCGTTGGAAATGCCTGGGCCAAATTGCCCCGTATTATCCGGGATTTGCAGCTGGAACTGGATAAAAAAATTGACCTTCAGATGCTGGGTGCTGATACAGAACTTGATCGTCAGGTTCTGGAAATGATTAAAGATCCGCTGACCCATATGGTGCGTAATTCGGCTGACCATGGTATTGAAATGCCGGCAGACCGTCTCGCCGCCGGTAAAAAGGAAACCGGAACAGTTCGGTTGAACGCTTTCCATGAGGGCGGTCATATTATTATTGAAATTACGGATGACGGGGCAGGGCTTCCCGTTGAAAAACTGAAAGCCAAAGCGTTGAAAAACGAGCTGGCGACACAGGAAGAGCTGGACGAAATGTCTGACAATCAAATTCAGAGATTTATTTTCCATGCTGGTTTTTCCACGGCGGAAAAAGTAACGGCCGTATCGGGCCGGGGCGTCGGGATGGACGTTGTTCGATCCAATATTGAGAAAATTGGCGGCACGGTTGACCTTAAATCAATTGAAGGCAAAGGCACCAGTTTCAGCATTAAAATACCCCTGACGCTGGCCATCGTTTCGGCCTTGATCGTGAAATGCCGTGAAGAAAAATTTGCTATTCCGCAAATCAGCGTTCTTGAGTTGGTGAGGGCCTCTCATGATTCAGAACATAAAATTGAACATATCAACAATACGCCAGTGCTTCGGCTTCGGGATCGTTTGTTGCCGCTCATCAGGCTGGATGAAATTTTGGGTATGGCAGACACTGAAGAAGATGAGGCCGCGTCGAAAGAGGATTATATTGTTATTTCCCAGGTCGGGACATTCACTTTCGGGATCGTGGTGGATCAGGTATTCGATACTGAAGAGATTGTGGTCAAGCCTGTGGCGCCAATTTTAAGAGATTTGCAGACATTTGCAGGAAATACAATTCTTGGTGATGGTAAGGTTATTATGATTCTTGACCCGAATGGTATCGTCAGTCAAATCGGCGATAGTATGAATGATACCACTGGTTTCGGTATGGAAGAAGAAGAGACGAGCAAGAAAACGAAAGACGAAAGGGAAGCTATTCTTCTCTTTGGTGCGGGCGGTAATGATTGCCGTGCGGTGCCACTGTCCCTTGTGGCGCGCCTTGAAGAAATAGATGTTGCCTCAATTGAAAAATCAGATGGAAAACCTGTGTTTCAATATCGCGGCCGATTGATGCCATTGGTGACGTTGGATGACAGCTATCAATTGAAAGAAGAAGGCCGTCAGCCGGTGCTTGTCTTTGCGGATGGTGATAAAACGATGGGCATAGCCGTAGACGAAATTCTTGATATTCTGGAAGATGAAATCGACGTTGAATTATCTTCCAGCATTCCGGGACAGGTGGGCACAGCCGTTATTAATGGTAATGCCACGGAAATAATTGATGTGGCTTACTATATAGAAAAAGCTTTTGGAACTCTGGGGACGTCAAGTACTTCTGGCCATATGGGTATTAGAGACCAGTCCCATCTTCTTCTCATTGATGACAGTAAATTCTTCCTCAATATGATTAAGCCATTACTGTCAGCGGCGGGCTATAAGATAACGGCTGTTGATAGTGCAAGCGACGCCTTGAGGCTCCGTGAAAAAGGTGAAGACTTTGATTTGATCATCAGTGATATTGAAATGCCTGATATGGATGGCTTCGGTTTTGCCGAGAAAGTCCGTGAAGGCGGAATCTGGCAGAAAACACCGATGGTTGCCCTGTCCTCTCATCAAACACCGAAAGATTTTGCGCGGGGCCGGGAGGTCGGATTCGATGATTATGTGGTAAAGCTTGATCGGGATTCTTTGATGTCCACTATTGTAGAACAGATTGGCAAAACACAGAATGCTGCATAAATATTTCAAAAAAGGTAATATGCTATGAAAAATGAAAATAGAGATTTCGTGACAATTCGCCTGTCAGGCCAGCTATGCGGTATTCCAATATTGTCTGTACATGATGTTTTGTCTGAGCAGAAGATTACGGCTGTTCCTCTTGCCCCCAGTGCTGTAGCAGGTGTTTTAAACTTGCGGGGACGAATTGTTACGGCAATAAATTTGAGGGAACGTTTGGGCCTGGATGACAGAGGCGAGGACAATAAAAATATGAGCATTGTTGTTGAATATGAGGGCGAACCCTACAGTCTTTTGATCGACTCAGTTGGCGATGTTTTGTCTTTTCCGGAAGATAAGTTTGAACGCAATCCGGTTACTTTAGATGCGCGTTGGCAAGGTGTGTCTGAGGGTATTTATCACATGGAAGGTGAATTGCTGGTCATTCTGGATGTGGAAAAACTATTGAATTTTGGAACAAATCAGGCTACGGCTGCCTAAATTCAATTATAATTAATTATCTGAAAGCAAAAAATTGCTTGGAGAAGAATAATGAAATCCTGTCTCGTTGTAGATGACTCGAAAGTGATAAGAAAAGTTGCAAGGCGAATTCTGGAAGAATTAGATTTTGACATTCGGGAGGCTGTGGACGGTCAGGATGCGCTGAATGCCTGTCATGATATGTTGCCGGATGTGGTCCTTTTGGACTGGAATATGCCGGTGATGAATGGCCTCGATTTTCTAAAAGCCCTCAGGGCTTCTGACGGCGGGGACAAGCCAGTCGTTGTTTTTTGTACGACAGAAAATGATATGAGCCATATCAGCGCCGCAATATCTGCGGGGGCGGATGAATATATTATGAAGCCTTTTGATCGCGAAATCATCGAGTCAAAATTTTCTCAGGTAGGATTAATTTAAGTGCAGACAGCGTCGTTAAAAGAAAAGGATCAAAAGTCAAGATCTGGTCAATATCGTGTGATGATTGTCGATGATTCGGCTGTGATCAGAGGATTGATGTCCAAATGGCTTGGCGAAGACCCGGCGATCCAGATCGTTGGTACGGCGGGTAACGGTGAAATGGCTCTGCTTAGTATGTCACGCTACGATCCGGAAGTTATTATACTTGATATTGAAATGCCTGTTATGGATGGCTTGACGGCCTTGCCAAAAATTTTCGAGATAAATCCAAAAGTTAAAGTTGTGATGGCGTCAACCTTGACAAAGCGTAATGCGGAAGTCAGCATGAAAGCCTTGTCTCTAGGGGCGTCAGATTATGTATCCAAGCCGGATTGTAATCGCGAAGTCGCTTCTTCTCTGAGCTTTCAGGAAGAGCTTATCAGCAAGGTTATCAGTATCGCGGCAGCAAGCCGGCTTAGAAATAATGACGCGGTCTATGTAGGTAAGAAAAGCAGCCTTATTGATAAACAATTTACGCCAATCATGAAAATGGGCAAGGCCATTGATAAACGCAGCTTTTCAAACAATAAAATATCCATTATAGCCATTGGCAGTTCCACGGGGGGGCCACAAGCTCTGCTCGTCGTGTTGAAAGATTTGGGTAAGGTGAATATGCCCATCGTGATAACGCAGCATATGCCGGAAACTTTTACAAAAATTTTGGCGAATCATTTAAGTCAATCCACCGGTTTAGAGTGTAAAGAGGCGGAGGATGGCGACATTCTCGAGAATGGCAAAGTATATTTGGCGCCCGGCGGCTATCACATGAAAATTATTGAGGAAAACGGGCAAAAAACCGTTGCACTCAATCAGGATCCCGCAGAAAATTTCTGCCGGCCCTCTGTTGAGCCAATGTTCAGAAGCCTTATCGATATTTATGGTTCTGAAGTATTTGCGATAATGCTGACAGGTATGGGGCATGATGGTCTTGAAGCCAGTAAAAAACTGGTAGAGGCCGGCGGAACATTAATCGCGCAAGATGAAAAGACAAGTGTTGTTTGGGGAATGCCGGGCGCCGTAAGCCGGGCGGGATTATGCAGTGGCATATACCCCCTGAACCAAATTGGCTTAAAAATAAAAGAAAAATTAGTAGGACGGACATCATGAGAAAAGAAGATTTTGAACTACTAAGCAAGATTTTGAAAGAAAGATCAGGATTGGTTCTTTCAGAGGATAAGGTTTATTTGCTGGAAAGTCGCCTCACGCCTATTGCGCGTAAAAAAGGCATGGAAACACTGGATGACCTGATTAATGAAATTCGGCTGCGGCGCAAGGAAGACTTGCTCCGTGAAGTGACCGACGCCATGACAACAAATGAGTCTTTCTTCTTTCGTGATAACACGCCATTTGACTTATTTAAAGAAGATGTCCTTCCCGCGCTTATGAAAAACAGAGCGAATAAACGGCTTCGTATTTGGTGCGCGGCGGCATCAACCGGACAGGAGCCTTATTCTTTAGGTATTATTTTAAAAGAAATGGAAACTCAGCTCAGTGGCTGGAAGATTGAGATTATCGGAACCGACCTGTCTCAGGACGTTCTTGATAAAGCAAAAGCGGGGATTTATTCCCAGTTTGAAGTCCAAAGGGGATTGCCGATCAAGCTATTGATGAAATATTTCACCCAAGCCGGTGAAATGTGGCAGATTTCGGAAGATATCCGGAATATGGTGACTTATAAACCCTATAATCTTTTGGATAGTTTCGGGATGTTGGGAAAGTTTGACGTGATATTCTGCCGTAATGTATTGATATATTTCCATCAGGACACAAAAGCGGATGTGTTAAACCGTCTGCGCGAGCAGATGCCCGAAGACGGGACATTGTTTCTGGGGGCTGCCGAAACCGTTTTGGGCCTTACGGACAAGTTTAAACCTGTTTCAGGGAAACGGGGACTATATAAGACTTCTGAATATATGACCCAGGCACTGAAAGCGGGATAAGCCATATTATAAAGACCATTTTAAATGTTCAAAATGAAAAAATAAAAAGGCCACTTCTAAGAATTTAGAAGTGGCCTTCTCATTTTGGTAAATGTAGAATTTACCGGAGACAATAGATGTTTTTGATTAGCTGGCAACAGCGACGTCATCTTCCTTATGTTCCGGGTCACGTAATACATATCCGCGCCCCCAAACAGTTTCGATGTAGTTCTCACCGCAAATGGCCATTAGTTTTTTGCGTAATTTACAAATAAAGACATCAATGATTTTTAATTCAGGCTCGTCCATGCCGCCGTATAAATGGTTCAGGAACATTTCTTTGGTCAATGTCGTGCTTTTCCGTAATGACAGCAGTTCCAGCATGGCATATTCCTTGCCGGTCAAATGAACGCGCTGCGTATTGACATCAACTGTTTTTGTATCAAGATTCACGGCCAGTTTTCCGGTGCGGATAATAGATTCTGCATGGCCTTTTGACCGGCGGATAATCGCTTGAATTCGGGCAACAAGCTCTTCTTTATAAAATGGTTTTGTTAAATAATCATCGGCGCCAAAGCCAAGCCCTTTTACTTTATTTTCCAATTCACCCATGCCGGACAGGATCAGGATAGGGGTGGTTACTTTTGACAGGCGTAATTTTTTCAGGACATCATACCCATGCATATCCGGTAAATTCAGATCAAGCAGAATAATGTCATAATCATATAACTTGCCAAGGTCGATACCTTCTTCACCAAGGTCGGTACTGTAAATATTAAAGCCTTCTGCTGTTAACATTAACTCGATGCTTTTTGACGTGGATGGATCATCTTCTATGAGTAAAACGCGCATTTAGAACCCTTTATGTTTCTGTTTCTTTAAAATATATTAATGATTAAAATATGCTATTAACCTCTTCTTGTTAACTATTATTAACACAATTGGTTAACAAAAGGTAACCAAGGTTATAAAATATGGTGTTTTTATCGGGAATGTTAATAATGCTACCCTGATAATATAGACTTTTTTCATTGTAAGTCATTGTAATATAAGAAAGTTAATGAGTGTTACTGAATATTTAAGTTAATGATAATTTAAAAGAAAATATTATCATTTTTTGCATATTTTTCTGTGATAACTGCCATATTTAGCGTATCATAGGCTGTAATTACCTAAAATCATTGTGGATAGCCGTGTATAGTTTGAAAGCTGAAATAGAAAGAATGAATAGCTGGCGCTTTTATGGCCGGGTTGTTGGTATTCAAGGGCTTTTGGTTGAGGTCGCCGGCGCGCAGAGATCGTTAAGTATCGGGTCACGCGTTAATCTATTGTCACGTCAGGATAACGTTGTTGCCTGTGAGGTTGTCGGTTTCAAGGCGGACCGGGCGTTGCTTATGTCTTATTCAATGCTCGAAGGCGTTGGCGTTGGCTGTCAGGCTTTTGTTGAGGGCGAAACGCCTGTTGCCCATCCTTCAAATCAATGGCTGGGCCGGGTGATTAACGCCATGGGAGAACCTATTGACGGCAAAGGCCCCATAAAACCCGGGGCAGAAGCCTATCCCATCCGTGCGCAGCCGCCATCGGCACATTTGCGCCAGCGTGTTGGCGGCAAAATTGACTTGGGGGTGCGAACGCTGAATACTTTTGTCACCTGCTGCAAGGGGCAAAGAATGGGTATTTTCGCTGGCTCAGGTGTTGGAAAATCCATTCTTCTGTCAATGTTTGCCCGCTATGCCAGATCAGACGTATCGGTTATCGGCCTTATTGGGGAAAGGGGCCGCGAGGTTCAGGAATTTATAGAGGATGACCTTGGCCCCGAAGGGCTGGCCAGAAGCGTCGTTGTGGTGGCGACTTCTGATGAAACGGCGCTTATGCGGCGTCAGGCAGCCTATCTGACTTTAACCGTCAGTGAATATTTTCGCGATCAGGGCAATGATGTTCTGTGTTTAATGGATAGTGTCACGCGGTTTGCCATGGCTCAGAGAGAGATTGGTCTGGCTGGCGGGGAGCCACCGGCCAGCAAGGGCTATACGCCGACGGTATTTACAGAATTGCCAAGGCTCTTGGAGCGGGCTGGCCCCGGTATCGATAAGGGCTCGATCACGGGACTTTTTACGGTTCTGGTAGAGGGGGACGACCATAACGAACCCATATCCGATGCGGTGCGGGGTATATTAGATGGCCATATCGTTCTTGACCGCGCCATTGCCGAACGGGGACGCTTTCCGGCGATCAATGTTTTGCGGTCAATTTCCCGTACAATGCCCGGATGTAATAATAATGAACAAAATGATCTTTTAGTTACCGCTCGTAAATATTTAGCAGACTATAATGACATGGAAGAGATGATTCGCCTCGGTGCTTACAGGCCTGGTGCAAATCAGGACGTGGATGCGGCCATTCATTTTCATCCTGCACTTGAAGAATTCATGACGCAGCAAAAAACTGAATGCAGTTTACTGGAGGAGGGATATGAACAGCTTGCCCAGATATTGCAAAATGCTCCGGCGGATATTGATCAAAACTAAAGAATAGCCCCAATGTTTAAATAATAAAAATAAGACAGGAATGTTGATAGAATGAATCGTAAAGGTATGACAGGCATGATCCGGCTGCAAAAGTGGCAATTGGATGAAAAACGCAGAGATTTGGTTGCATTGGAAAAAATGCGGGATGATCTCAAGCAGAATTTAACAGACCTTCAAAATGAATTGATTGCAGAACAAAAAAAAGTAGCGGAATCCCCCGTCGTCAGCATTGCCTATGCCGGTTATGCACAGCACGTCATGGCCCGCCGGGTGAATATCGTGAATTCCATGTTGGAAATCGACGTATCCATCGAAAATAGTAAAGACCAAGTGGCCGAAGCCTTTAAGGAACTGAAAAAATACGAAGTCGTTGAACAGCGGGAGCGGGAGCGGGAATATCGCGCCCGTGATTTGCGTCAGCAAAACGAACTGGACGAACTGGCCCTTAATATGCATCGCCGTCAAAATACGGGCTGATAAATACGGGTTAATAATGCTCTAGAATATAGCCGGAAGGCGTTCTAACAGGGCATCATTTTCCCAATTAGGTTGACGGTCTTCAATGGTGACCGATATATTCTGGCCATGGTTGTTTTCTTCATCAACCAGATTTATTTCAATCCATTTCGGAATGATATGATTTGTAATATCTTCCAGAATATCATGGGCCAGAATATGGGGCGGCAGATTTTCTGCTTTTGTGGTTTTATGGGTGAGCCGCTGTTTTAAATAATCGGCCAGACCGTCATGACCCAATATAAGTTTATCCGGAACATAACGTAACCCAAATAAATATGTTTTTTGGTTCAGGGCAATTTCCTGCGTGATTGAAACGATATAGGTTTTGTTACGATAGGGGTTTTCTGATGAGGGCAAGATGTCTTTTTCTTCAGAAGAGGACGAAGATTTTACCATAGGAATATATTCTTTCTAGGCCTTGAGCATATGAATTTTCTGGTTGATGATATTTTTCACGGATATATCTGGTGACATGTTATCCTTAAATTGAAGGTCCCCGGTAAAGCCGCTGATTTCCAATGATGTGATGAATTTGTTAGACATATCCTTTTTCATACTTGCCGGCAAGATGGCTTTTGATCGGATAATGATGTTGAGTTTGGCTTCTTTCAGTAAGCCATCGACCTGAATCTTGCCAATTTCGCTTAAATTTAATTCCACAATAAAACGCGTGGCGACTTTTTTGTCGTCATCTTCAGGGGCCTTGTTATTTTTGTCGGCGTCTTCATCAACCAGTTGGCGAGTCAAGATAGGGATGGCCTGAACGTCCGTCCCAACCTGCATGGGGATCAGCGCAGGCCGCCAATCATTGGCCGTTGTTTCAGCCCCTAACCTGAATATGCGTTTCATATCATTATCAAGCATATTCAACAGCTTACCCTGATCAAGCCTTTCTATGCGCTGCGTGACGGCGGGGCCCAGCCATATTCGCGCAGGATTTTTCGCTCCCAAAGCGGCGAGAAAGAACAGCATGCTGGAGGTCATTTGTGCCGGACTCTGAATGCCGGGTATTCTGTTGCCCAGCGCCAGAGTGTGGGCAGCGGCCACAGCATCATCAGGGGGGGGTATAATTGATAGTAACTGGCTCAAGGATTGCCAGTTCTGAACAAAATTTTCCAGTGGTTGCGGGGAGGTTTGTGCTCCTGTCATGGGCGCGGGGGGCGGTGATATTGTTTGTGCCGCTGCGCCTGCGGCATTTTCTGCCCCGCCTTTGCTCGTATTTATTGGTGGGTTCGTATTCTCAAGCTGCCGCTCCGTTTTTTGGCTGCTCACGGCCTCGGTTTGACTGGTTTGTGGCGGAAGGTTAAAATTAATCACTGTTCCCGCTTTAAGTTCAATGGGGCTTTGAATCTTGATCACCGAAACCGGCGTTGCAATATATAGTGAAATGAATTCATTCGCCTTGGAAGGATTAGGATGGGCAGGATTAGGGTTGGCGTTTTGACTATATTGGCCCGGATAATGATTGTTTTTGTTGGGCATGACCGGCGCGGCAGAATTTATGTTAGTCGTATTCTGTTGCGCAATATTCTTCGCGGGATCAATGACAATACCCCAAAAGCTTTGCGCGGGCATTGATGCTGTTACGGATGCAGCTTCTGCTTTTGGCTCAGACTTTGTCATTGGGGTGATTTTATTCTCAGATGCCGGAATTACTGTTGGGTTTTGGGCTTGAGTATCTGGAACAGCAATTGATTGAATTTGTAACGTGAAATTACGGCCCGCCTTTATACCATCCAACATGTTATCTTGGCGACTTGCCTGTCCGAGCTGTTTCTGGACAATTTCAGGAAGGTTAAGGATTTCCCCGGGGATGTTTCTGACCACGGTTGCCGGCATGTTGACATGTAATATTTTCTCTGGATTGCTTTGCGCTGTTGCCGGAGGGGCCAGAGTTCGTCCCAGATTTTGTTGCGGAAGTTTGGCCGCCTGTTCTTGGGCAATTAAGCCATTTCCAGCAATAGAAGATTGGATGATTGCCGCAGGGCGGCTCTGCTGGGGCGTTGCTCTTTCATACAAGGTGTAATTGGTCGTGGTTGCGGGCAGGGGCAATTCATTCAGTTTATTGGCGCTGTCCTTTGCGATTTTCTCCGCGCGGAAAATATCAGTTGTTCTGTAAGAGATTTGCTGCTGTTCAATGGGCAGGGGGCTTTGATCAAGGGGGCTCCTGATTTTCGGGGGCGCATTGCCCAGTGCGGTGAGTTCCAATGTGACCGCTATTGATAACGGCGGGTTTTCCGGTGTTGTTGTATTTGGTGGCGGGTTATAGATAAGCCGCGCTTCAATTTCCCTGTCCAGTTTTAATATTTTGACGGCAAGAGCCGCATTGGCCGGAATTTTTTCAATATCTTTTTGATGTGATACATCATATTTAATGACATAAGTTCCTGTTTCAGAGGCAATAAGCGGGCGATCCTGACCGTCAATGCCAAGGTACATCGCCGAGACTTCACTGCCTTCCTCGAGGTTGACAAGGCTGGCGGAAATAGTGACTGCCGTATCGTAAGACGCGGGCTTTTCTTTTGGCTCCTGAATCTTTTCCGGCGCGGGGGATTTTTTATCATGAGGCTGTTGCTGGGCGGAACTATCATCAGATGTGGAGGAGGCACGGGTAACCCGCGCGGTGCCGTCGCTCGTCACGAGGGGGTATTTGATATTGGGGCATGAATATCGTTCATACCCTTATATTACACCAATTTACGCTTTAATTACACTTTTTTGGCAATTTCCAGCATATCTTCGCCGGCAAGACTTTTGGGATGGCGTTGCATAAGGGGTTTTTGATGGCGAATGGCGTCAACCACATGTTTGTCCCGCCGGACAGATCCCAGATATTTCGGGGTAAATTTCAGGAAATTCTCGCAAACTTTTTTCAGGGTTTCATAAGTTCGCACGCCCTCATGGCGATCTTCGACCATATTCACCAGAATGGCCAGATTTATATTTGGATCGCGGCGATGGTTTAATTTGATAAAGGCATAGGCGTCGGTGAGGGAGGTCGGGTCAGCCGTGACCACCACAACGACCTTATCGGACATCTCGCAAAGGGTCATGACAGATGTTTCAACGCCGGCTCCCAAATCCATGATGGTCAGGTCATATTGGCGTGATAATGTGACCAAATCCTGATTGAGGCGCGTAAGCCGTTCCTTTTTCAAGGAGGCCAGACTGCCGGAACCCGATTGACCGGATATGACGTCAAAGACTCCCTGTTCCTTGTTAATGCCGGAATGTCCCATATCGAAAGATGTCATGGCCTGATCCAGCGTTATGGCGCCGGACAGGACTTGCCCCAGGTCAACCTCTGGCAGAAGGCCGAGCTGAATGTCCACATTGGCAAGGCCAAGATCACCGTCAAACAAGAGGGTGCGTTTTCCTTGACTGGCTAGCAGGTGGCATAACGTGGTTGAGACCCAGGTTTTGCCGACACCGCCTTTGCCCGAAGCAACCGTGATGATTCTGGAGCCAGTTTTTTTAAGGGATCTCATGGTATTTCGCCTTCCATATCATCAATTATAAGGTCGTCATAGTCTTCTGTTTTACTGTCTTCTTCACTGACGGGGCTGAAAATCTTTCGATCATCAACGCGGGTAAGGAGCTTGGCGAGGCTTAAAGCATCGACCGTCTCAATTCCCTTGGCAAGATAGGGCGTTATACCAACCCCGGCAAAATTCATGTTATTTGCCTCGGCGACGACAAGCAGGCTGGCATATCTTCGGGCGACATCCAGCCTTGTGGCAATGAACCGGCGGACGCCAAGATTGGCATAGGTTTGTGAAATTTCCCGGGCCTCCAGCGGATCGGTTCCCGCCGCAATCACTAATATGGGTTCCACATCATATGCTGTGATGAACGCGTGTAATTCGGCCATTTCATGGCGATCAAACGGGTTGTAACCCATGGTATCAATAATGACCAGCTCTTCGGGTTGCTTGTTTGTGTCGATGGCCGGGGCCAGAAGGGCGGGTTCGGAAACCTCAATAACGGTGGTTTTCAAAACTTCGGCATAGCCATTCAACTGGGCCGTACCGCCCGTGCGAATAGTATCCGTATTGATCAGGCGCACCGCCTTGCCGGATAATACGGCCTGACTGGTCAGCTTGGCTGCCGTGACAGTTTTCCCAACCCCCGGCGGCCCCACCAGCATGATCGGGCGATTTTGGTAATCATTATTGATCGGGCTAAAGTGAAACATTAAGTCCAGTGATTTTGCCAGAGCATTAATGTTATTGTCTTCATCAAATGACGCGGCTGTTTCGAGCATCCTGTCGGTCATGGCTTTACTTATGCCGTGATGGGCCAGAAAATAGGATAAATTCACGGTTTCAACATGATCGGCATGTTCCAAGTCCCTAAGGGATTTTTGAACAGGCGCTTTTTTTGGTTTGGGTTTTTGCGCCTTTCGCGGGCTTATTTTCGGCGCGGGAGCTTCCATGGCAGCTGTTACGCTAACCTTGCCATCCTCTTCATGGGAATTAATGATAATGGCATCATCGCCCAAGGCTTCCCGAACCCTGGACAGGGCGGCCTGCATACTATCGGCAGTGAATATTTTTAACCGCATATTTAAATTTGCCTTTGGGCCCGGCCCTATATTTGACCAAGCGTTCTTATTCTAACCTTTGGATGGACTTCATTCTGGGACATGACCACCGTTGCGGGCCGGAAACGTTCAATGATGGATCTGACATAGGGACGGATCATTGGGCTGGTTAATAAAACCGGCAATTCTCCGGCATGGGCCTTGTCTTCGAATGTCATGCGTACAAGGCCAATGAATTCCTGTAATTGACTTGGGGGCATGGCCAGTTGTTTTTCTTCGCCGCCGCCCACAAGTGATTCCATAAAAGCCTGTTCCCATTCAGGTGATAGATTAATCAAGGGAATAACACCCTCCTGATCGGCATTTTCAAAACTGATCTGCCGCGCAAGACGGGTGCGGGTATGCTCGGTTATCATGACGATATTCTGGGTATAACCACAAGCCTCAGCGATGCCTTCGAGTATCGTTGGCA
>Ga0256839_1002616_pt1 | contig 19771 bp, 14 predicted proteins | sample 354166metaG_FD_185968 | JGI IMG/M metagenome (GOLD analysis project Ga0256839, IMG submission 185968) | Hydrothermal vent microbial communities from Mid Atlantic Ridge, Atlantic Ocean - 354-166 | ecosystem: Environmental > Aquatic > Marine > Hydrothermal vents | place: Atlantic Ocean: Mid... | reverse complement strand
AAGAGAACGAATAAGGTTGCTTTTTTCAGAAAAAGACAGAAATCTGGATAAAACTGTTCGTGCTTCATCAAAAGCGGATGTCGTCATCTTGATCAAAATAAAACAAAAAGAATATATTTCCACTTCTCTCCAGGAATTATTTTCAAGATTAAAAATTTCGTCTATGGCCTTTGGAATATCAGATTTGCCATAAAGCAATTGTGCCTTTTCCTTCTGTCCATCTGTAATTAGGGTATGAACCTGTAAGGCCACAAGAAAACTAATCAGTTTTGAAAGGCCTTTTTCTTCGGCACTTTCTATGGCGTCCCTCAAAAATTCGCTTATATCCTTAATGCCCTGCTCTTTGATTATTTCCACAGCAACGCTATAGGCGACAGCATAAATATCAAACCATGCTTCACTTTCATACAAACGTTTCGTAATATCTTGAAATTTTCCGTTTAATTTTTTTATATCATTTTTCTCAAGCTTTAATTCCGCCGTTAATATTTCTCCGATTAAGCGGGGTTCTTTATCTGTTGGAAAAAAACGATGCGCATTTCTTGATGCCCTTGAAATATAGCCAGAGGCATCAGAGGCCTTTCCCTGCGCCATGGCAATGGCTCCAAAGTGAAAATCAATGAATATTTTACCATATTCAGAGCCTATCTTTTCATAGTAATTTGTCGCTTCCTGTCCGTGAAACCAGGCCTCGGAAAATTCAGCTCGTTGATATTTAGCAAGGCAAAGCATATTATTATAAAAACCGATCACACTGGACTCAACATCATCAATATTATTGATTTCATTGGACACTAAAAAAATTAACTCGCTGCTTAATGGCAAACCGGCATAGGCGGCCAGCATGGAACGAATTACCGTATGATCCATATATAAAGAGCTGTCATCCCCGCCTATTCTGTCCTTTTGGAAACCTGAAGTTTCCTTCTCTATATGATGATAGAGAGCCTGAGCGGCCTTAATATGGCCTGTTTTTATCAGAACGATACAACGCAATAATCCAAGCCTTGGGAAATAACTGATTATTTCGTCATCAATTAGTTGATTTGCCGGGATGATACGTGTCATCCCCTCCCTGACCCATAGTTTTATGCCCCCGGCCTGTTCAAGGATTTCACCGATCAGTATTTTATCCCCCGCGTGGGTGGCATGACGTAAGGCGGTCAATAACCGATTGCTTTTTGACAGAACATAAGCGGCCTTGCGATGGAGATTGAGAAACCGATCCGGTTTTTTGGCTTTATATAAATCAAATAAGAAATCTTTGAATAAAGCATGCAATCTGTAGGTGTCACCTTTCCCTTCCAAAGGCACTATAATGCCTTCCAAATGCAATATTTCATTTAAAATATAACTGGCATTGGATGTTTCTCTTACGGCATCAATCAGGGGCGCTTCAAGCCATTCCAGAATTGAAATATCCAGCAGAAAAGTCTTCTCTTCCTCGGTCAGGCGTAAAAATAATTGTTCATTGAAATATTCAGAGACTAAGCCGCGGCCCCCGGAAAAATGCTGGATTTTATCTATATAATCTCCATTATTATCAATTTCCCTTTTCATCAAACGCAGAGCAACAGGCCAACCTTCTGATCGCTCATGAATAGTTTCCATATCCTGTTTAGACAGACGTCCCTCAAAAAGCTCGCCTATTTCATCGTAAGAAAAGCGCAGATCAAAAGCCGTGAGTCTTATGGCCGTACCATCAAGTAAAAGATTGCTCAAAGCTATGCCCGGATTGTGCCTATAGGCGATGGCAATATGAAGATTATCTGGCGCATGACGGATCATCATATTTAATATTTGCAGGGCTTCCTGATCAATCATACGATCAACATCATCCAGCATAAGAACAATTTTTTTATCAACATTCTGCAGGAAACTAATCAGGATATTTAACTGATGAAGGGGGTCCAGGCGCTCAGAGCCACTGTCCGACAAAAGGCCGGACTGGTCCATATTCAAACCGGATGTCTGAAATGCATAGGTAAAATAAGTTATGAGTGTATTTGCCGTATCTTCGGCGTCAAACGTAACCCATGCAACAATATGGCCCATATCCAACAGCTTAATACGCCATAAAGAGAGTAATGTTGTTTTGCCAAATCCCCCTGTCGCTTCCAATATTGTAACGGAGCGTTCCTGATTGTGGAGCAATATATCAAGAGCAGATTTACGTTCAGCCAAAGTGATATGGTGTTTGGGCGGCATAACTTTGGCCGTAACCAGCCAAGAACTTAAACCTGAATCTCCTATCTGACTATCTTCGTTCATATAGTTAGTATAACAAGGTGGTTTCACCAGTCAATTTCCTTAACCTGCCTGTTATGGAGAAATATCTTCAATGGGGATATAGTCCTCCTCAAAACCAAAAGCACGCGGTCCAAATATTTTTATTGCTTCGAGGGTGCGCATTACCGGGGGGACACTGGCTCCGATAACTTTAACCCGCTGTCCATATCGAAGGGCCTCCACGGGTATGGGTTCTGCTGTTTCCCTGTCAACGACACATATTAAATCCGGAACCATGGCAATGAGTTTATCATTAATCTTGGCGACGAGATTCTCATTCTGGAAAATGATCTCCACGCTATCCCCCACGCCAGACAAGGGATCGATACGGCAATGCCCTACGGAAAAACCCTTGGTTGTTTCCCTTTTAATATCAACAATTTTCCCATCAAACAAAATTTTACAATGCTTGTAATATTTCGTAGACTCCAGATACGACAACAGACTGTTCACAGGCTCACCCTGTGTCCGTCCATGGCTTATGGCCCGCCCGATTTCAAGTGCCAGGGTCAGGGTATGTTTGACCGCATATTTCTTAACCACCGCGCCAGACACGGGATAATTTGCCGTCATGACGCTAAGCCCCATCTGAATAGCCACAGAGCGCACTAAATCCTCGGCTGTTTTGGCGTCCTCCGCATCCACAACAACTGCATTTAAATGTTCATCCACAATTGACAAGGGTGTCGGCGGATAACCATATACATTGAACGTCACCATCTGTATTTCAGGAAAAGCACGCCCCATACCATCCGCGTTAACCAGTGGTATTCCGTTCCTTACAGAAGCGACAATCGGTATGGTAGAATTAATGCCGCCGATTTCTATGGGTATTAAAGCATCCGGCCTGCGGCCCAACCGTTTGGAAAGCTTGTCGATAGCCAAATCAATGTCATCGCCGCAAGCCGCCTTTTCCACCAAAACCGTCGGCGCCCCCAACATAGCAATGGCAAAAACAAGGGCATCGTCTGCCAAATCTTCCGGCTCAATTATTTCAGGATTGCCATATTCCTTAATCGCATGTTTCGCCAGCAGACGGCCGATATAGGGATCGCCCCCGCCGCCCGTACCAAGAAATGCGGCCCCACGGGCGAAATCCTCAAGGTCATTTAATTCTATTTTCATTTTCCTGCCCTCGCAATATTATCCAAATTCAAATCCCCCGCTACTTTTATCCGCAACCGGACAGAGCCGCCCGGCACATACGACAAGGGGATTTCTTCAATATCGACCACCTGAACGCTGCCCGGCTCTGCTCCGGCTGTTATTGCAGCTTCTATGGCTTCTTCTTTTGCTTCAGCCAGAGCTTGGTCTCTTCCCAACGCGTCATAGGAGACAACACGGTCAATATCACCGCCCACCTGTGCAATCGAAGCCCCAATGGCGTTGGCAACCCCCCCATGCTCATGGGTAATAACCTCCGATGTTCCGGGAATATCGCGATCAATCAATACCGCTCCGCCCCCAACAAGAATAAGGGGAACAGGGTCGGCATTGGTTTTCATTTTGTCTATGCCCTCCGTGACAATTTCATGGATGCGCGTAACAGCACCGGAAACGATTTTTGGCGAAAGCCCTTTGACCAAGGCCGGATCACCAAAATCTGCATAACCAGCAGCAACGGCAATATCACTTGTGGTTAATGTTTTCCCCCCAAAGACCATAGCGTCGTCCATCAATTTATAGCCGACGGACTGTGGGCCAACACGCAAGGCTCCCTCAGTATTAACAATTGATCCCCCACCCAGCCCAATGGCCAGAATGTCCGGCATGCGGAAATTTGTTCGAACCCCGCCGATATCGACCGTAAGCGACGATTCTCGGGGAAAGCCATTCATTAACATACCAATATCCGTGGTCGTGCCACCAATATCAGCGACCACAGCATTCTCTATGCCCGACAAATATGCCGCGCCCCGCATACTATTTGTTGGCCCCGATGCAAAGGTTAGAACAGGATATTTCTCGACAAATTCCGCTTTCATCAAAGTGCCGTCATTCTGACTAATATAAAAAGGCGCCATGATGCCAAGGTCACCAAGCGCTTGCCGAAAGGAGGATACGATTTTTATTGAAAGATCAGCGAGACTTGCATTCATAATGGCCGCATTTTCACGCTCTATAAGCCCAATTCTCCCAATTCTGGACGACAAGGTTACAATGCTGTCAGGAATCTCATTCAGGATGATTTCTTCCGCCCGCTCTTCCATGGCACTGTTAATAGGGGAGAAAAGACCCGATATGGCTATGGCCTTTATTCTCTTTGCTTTCAGTTGACGTGCAGCCGCCAGAATTCCTTTTTCATCAAGTTCGCTGTTTATGCGGCCATCATATTGATACCCCCCCCTGATCATATGCATGTTATCACCAATCACAGCCCGAATATCATCCGGCCAGTCTGTCAGGGGGGGAATCCCCCGCGATGCCGGCAGACTAAGACGAATGACACCCACTTCCACCAAATTGCGCCTTTCTACAAAGGCATTGGTAAATTGTGTCGTACCAATCATCACACATTGTATCTTGTCCGAAGGTGTTGCCGACTGCACAAGAACAGAGGTTATGGCATCAACAATACCATCACTCACATTTTCTGTTGTCGGGGTCTTTTTGGTTGCAATAACGTTGCGGCCATCCATTAATACCGCATCGGTATTTGTGCCGCCCACATCAACGCCAATTCTCATCGTCTGTACTCCCATACTTAAATTTAATTTGAAAGCATTATGACGAGACGCGGCTCTGAAGAGCAAAACTAATAATAGGTAGGAATGCTAAATTGTTGGGAGGGCTAACAATATTTGACTAATCTCCCATACTGCTAATAATAGTAGTTGGTTTGTTTTCAATGTTATATAGTTAGTGTGACCTGCTCCCTGTTATCAACTGTATTCTACATCACCTAAAGCACAGGGGAAATTCAGGTCGTGCTTAAATTCATCTTCGCAGAGTAATTTATCTATATAAGAAAAAAAGGCTTTAGAATACCAAAAACATCCTTACCCTTCAGGGTCTTAGGCGTCAAGTTCACATCTAATTCTATGATGGCGCGCTCGGGAAGATTCGAACTCCCGACCCCTAGATTCGTAGTCTAGTGCTCTATCCAGCTGAGCTACGAGCGCTTAATAGTCATAATGACCGGGCCAGAATTTTAGCGAATATTTCACGTTAATATTTCTGGCCTGTGGCGCGCAAGCTACTGGTATCGGAAAGGGATTGCAAGAGCTTTATCTCTTATAGTATAGATTTTTTTATTAAATTCATCCGGAACCGGTCTTGTTCTGGTCAACTTCATGACCTACACTGGTATAATATGGTGGTTTCATGGCTGGGATTATATGGAAACTATACTGAAAAATATTTTAATAAAGAATGGCTTGGCACGATTCTATCTTCTTAAAACGCCGTTGGTTCTGCTCTTGGCCCTTCTTTTCCTTGCGTCTTGTTCGCGCGGGGAAAATGGGGCAGGGCCCTCTCTTAATGCCGATGATCTTTGGGATCAGATGGCGGCGGAAAGAGCCAGACCATTACCAATAGTGGCAAGACTAAATGCCACCAGTGATGCATCAGCCAACGATGCATCAGCCAACGATGCATCAGAAGGGGATTCGGAAGCGTTTCTGAAACCTCCGCCGCCTGAAACCGGTTCATTCTCGCCCGAAGAACTTGACGCGCAACGTGAACTATTGAGGAATGCCCTAAAAAAATACCAAAATATATCCCAGAATATATCCGAAATATATTCTGTTGGAACGCCGTTGAATGCCGAAGAAAGACAAGCCCGAATGCAGACTGTCCAGCTTTACCTTTCGCGCCTGATTAATTTGGAGAAGAGCATGGTGCGGGCCATGAATCTGCTTGAGAAAACCGGTGAAGATCAATCATTACTGGATCAGAGCCGTGATTTAAGGGGCATTATTTCGGGGCGTATTATGGCTACTCAAAAACGTCTTGCGGAAGCCATGGAATGAATTTTCCGAGCGTTTATTTTTATTTTTTTAAGGGAATGTCATCGTTATGACGAAAATTAATATACGTGCCTTAAGTCTGCTTTCACTTATTGCTATGGTTGGTTTTGGTGCCGCGCCGGCGGGTTCGAATGAGCCGCCGCGCCAAATGGTGGTGGCGGCCAATGTGCATGCGGCCAATGCGGGTCTTGAAATCCTTAATGCGGGCGGCAGTGCTGTCGATGCGGCCATCGCGACCCAGCTGGTTCTGGGCCTTGTGGAGCCACAGTCATCAGGCCTTGGCGGCGGGGCGTTCATGATGCATTACGACCCGAAGGCCCCGAAATACCGCCGGGTGATCGCCTATGATGGGCGGGAAATGGCCCCTGCGGCATCTACGAAAGATATGTTCAGGGAGGTTATTGAGCAAAGAAAAGGCTATTTTGATGCGGTTCTGGGCGGGCGGGCGGTGGGGACGCCGAGCGTGGTTGCCATGATGCATATGGCCCATCAGAATCACGGTAAATTACCTTGGAAGACTTTATTCAAGCCGGCCATAAGATTGGCTGAAAATGGATTTAAAATTTCTCCGAGGCTTTATTTCCTTGTCAATCGGGATCGTCTGCTGCCGAGGATGAAGGCGGCGCGTGATTATTTCTTTGATCCTTCGGGTCAGGCATGGCCGGTGGGGCATCTGTTGAAAAATCCTGACTATGCCAAAAGCCTGAAGCTGATCGCTGAAGAAGGACTGGATGGATTTTATAAGGGCGAACTGGCTCTGAAAATTGTGGCGGCGGTCACTCAATCGGAATTTAATCCGGGAAAATTGACCATGCAGGATATGGCCGATTATCAGCCAAAGCAACGGGAAGCCATCTGCGGGCCTTACCGGGCCTGGACCATATGCGGCATGCCGCCGCCATCGTCCGGGGGCGGGGCTGTCGCGTCCATACTGGGCCTACTTCAATCATTTGATTTGAAAGCCATGGGGCCTAATTCACAGCAGGCTGTTCATGTGATATTGGAGGCCGAACGTTTAGGCTATGCAGACCGTGATATGTATATGGCCGACAGTGATTTTGTCGAGGTGCCGCTGGGTATGTTTACGGATCAAACCTATCTGGCCGAACGGGCCAGAAAAATCGACCTGAATAAATCCATGGGAAAAGCCACGGCGGGTGTGCCGCCCATAAACAGCCGCATTGCCTTTGCGGCCGGGCTCACGCCGGAACTGCCCTCGACGTCACATTTTTCCATCATAGATCAATGGGGCCATATGGTGAGCATGACCGCGACGGTGGAAAGCGCCTTTGGCAGCCGGCTTATGGCGGGTGGATTTTTTCTGAATAATGAAATGACGGATTTTTCCCTGATTGCGGAGCAGAATGGTCTTCCGGTGGCCAACAGCATCGCGCCGGGGAAACGCCCGCGCAGCTCCATGTCACCGACGATTGTGCTGGATGATCAGGGCCGGGCGATTATGGCCATTGGCTCTGCGGGCGGCAATAGTATTATCGCCTATGTCGCCAAAACCATTATCAATGTTCTGGACTGGAATATGGGTATGCAGGAGGCCATAGATCAGCCGCATTTTCTGACGCGCGGCGGCAAGGTTTATCTGGAGAAGGATACCGATATTGCAAAGCTTGAGGCAGGCTTGACCAAAAAAGGACATCAGGTTCAGGTCAGGCTCACCAATAGCGGTCTGCATGGTATGATCGTGCATTATGACAAGGGTGGGCCAAGGTATGAAGGCGGCGCCGATAAAAGGCGTGAAGGCGTTGTGGTACAATAGAAACTTGCTTTAAATGCTCATTATAATCCTGAAGTGACTGCCGCTTTGATCTGATTTGACCAGTTCCAGCGACCCGCCGTGGGCTTCGATGATCTCTTTTGATATGGCAAGGCCGAGCCCCGCGCCGCCGTTGCCGCTGCCGTGGAAGGGCTGAAATAATTTTGCCTTGATTTGTTCTGGAATTCCCGGGCCATTGTCGCAAATATCTATGATATTTTTGTCGTTATCCTTATGGGCGGTAATGGTAATTTGGCCTTCTCCCTGCCCGGCTCCCTGTATGGCCTGCAAGGCGTTGCGGCATAGATTGAGCAGCGCCCGAAATATCTGGTCTTCATCAGCATTTAAGGAGAAACCATCAGGAATATAGGTAATTAAATTTATTTCTTTAGAGTCGGAAATGCCAAGGGAGACGATCACTTCGGACACCAGCCTCTCCAGATCAACGGTGGTGAGCGTTGGGATTTCAATATCGGCCTTGCCATAGTCCAGGGTGGTCTCACATAATCTTATGGCCCGGGCCACGGCGGCGACAAAGCGGGGGGTCAGTTTCTGGACAAGAGGATTATCTATGCTGTTTAGATGGTCGGAAACCATCTGGGCGCTGGAGAGTATATTGCGTAAATCATGGTTGATTTTACTAACGCTTTCCCCCAATTGGGCCAGATGTTTTTTTTCTGAGAGGGCTTTGCGGATTTCATTTTGCATGATGCCAAGCTCGCGCATAACGATGCCGATTTCATCTTGTCGTTTTGCGGTGGCTAAATCCTCCGTTGTGATCAAGGGGGGCGTTTCCGGCGCGGCGCGGAAGGCCACCACACTTCGTGTCATTGATTTAATGGGCCGAATCAAAAGGAGCGAAAGACTAAAATATACCAGCCCCGCCGTAATGAGGGAAATTATGATCGACAGCAGCATGATATTGAGGGAAAACTCATGCATATCTTCACATAATAAGTCTTCATGGAAGATAATCTCGAGAAAAGTATCATCATCGGGTTCCATAAAATCAGCATAGCCGGTGACTTGTATAAGGCTGCCGTGAGGATGATCATGAAACAGTATTTTTATGGTATCTATAATCATTTCCCAAGGGGAGGCGCCGCGAATATCGTAGCGTGCGCTGATTACCAATGGTTGATCAGTATTCAGCAGCAGTTGTCTTTTGTTTTTTTGTTTCAGGCTGATGGCCACGACCTGTGCATTATCCAATAGTCTCTTTGCCAGTTCCTCACTGACCATATGGTCAGGGGCTTCTTCGATGGCTAAAATGGCGATATTCGCGGCGGCCAGTCTTTCCTCGAGCCATGTATTGCGAAAATTTACGATGGACGGCACATATATCAATATTTCCGCCAATAAGACAAAAAGCATGGTCAGCAACAGAAGCTGCAGGGACAGGTTGGATCTGATGGATAGATTATTTGGTTTCTTACCCATAAATATTATAATAGCCTTATATTTTCTTTTATTATAGCAACAGATCGTTCTTAATGGGAAGCTTACTATTTTCCCGGTCTCAAAGTCGAAATATTTTTTCTGTTTTATTTAGGCCGAATGGCTGAAATACTGCCGAAATACGGCCTTGTAAAAAAACAGAATATTGATGGCTTTACGCGTTGACTTGTTGGGGGAATGGTTATATACACCCTTTCTGTAATTGAACGTCAGGCTATAGTGGCTTGGCGATAACTGTTTTATGCGAATGCATAAATATTAATAGCGCCAAATGGAGTATTCCAGTGAAACGTACTTTTCAACCAAGTGTTCTGGTTCGCAAACGTCGACATGGTTTTCGGTCACGGTCTGCCACGGTCGGCGGTCGCCGGATTTTGTCTGCACGTCGGGCAAAAGGGCGCAAGCGTCTTTCCGCATAAATCCTGACATCAGGGTATAGATATTTTCAGAAACCGGCCCTGTATTTCAGCGGTCGGTTTTATTTTGTTTGTCATAAATATTTTGGGAAAAATATGGTTCAATCGGAAGCTAATGCTACGCAGAATGAAATTGTAAAAATTTCAATGCTCCGCAAGAGGCAGGATTTCTTGCGGATTGCTTCGGGGCGAATAAAATGGGTCGCAGGCAGCATGATTGTGCAAATGGCAAATAGATCAGAGAATGATAAGCCAGAGGATAATAAGCCAGAGGATAATGCGACCATAAGAGTAGGATATACCGCCAGTAAAAAAGTTGGCAATGCTGTCCGCCGCAATCGGGCGAAAAGGCGGTTGCGCGAAGTGGTGCGCCGGGTGCTGAAAGCGGGCGGCAAGGGCGGCCATGACTATGTATTGATTGCAAGGTCCAGCGCTGTGGATATTCCCTTTGATCAGCTGATTCGCGATTTTAGCTGGTGCCTTAAACGGTTGGGCCAGTCAAATGACAAGAATAAAAACGCGGTTCACCTTGGGCAAAGTCACGGAAAACCTGATCCGGCCTCTTCTGGCGGGGTGAAAAGATGAATATCCTCATCTGGCTCTTGAAAGGCTTGATCACAGTCTATAGATATACTCTTTCGCCGTTGCTCGGGAAGAACTGTCGTTTTCTGCCGACATGTTCGGAATATGCTTATGGCGCGATTGACCGTTTTGGACCTTTTAAAGGCGGCCTTTTGGCACTGCGGCGTATTGGCCGATGCCATCCCTGGGGCGGCAGTGGGTATGATCCGGTTCCTGATAGTGAAAAATCAGGCAAAAGCCAGAGAGATGCCAGAGAAAAATGTAATTGCGGGGCCAATGTAATCGGCTCCTTAAAAAAGTAACTAGAGAAGAAGTCCATGCAAGATAACCGTAATTTTATGATCGCTATTGCGCTGACGATGGCGATTTTACTGGGGTATACGTATTTTTATGATGCGCCGCTACAAAAGGAAGCGGAGCAGACGCGTCAAGAGCAGCGTACCGCAGAAGCCAAAGAAAAAGGCGAGGAACTTCCAGACTTTGGTTCTGCTGAGAATATTTCAGAAGGAACTTCACGCCATAATCAGAGCGGCGGTATGTCCATTGCCATAGATCGCGATGACGCCCTGCATAACAGTCCCCGGATTTCTATTGTGAGCAAACATTTGAAAGGGTCCATCGCCCTGAAGGGCGCGCGCATTGATGATCTGACCCTGTCAGATTACAAGGAAACACTGGACGAAGATTCAAAGGATGTGGCCCTGCTTAATCCGGCCGGTACGGATCAAGCCTATTTTGTCGATTTCAATTGGGGCATTAACGGGGCAAAGGGGCCGGATGCGAATTCTGTCTGGACGGCGGATAATGTTGTTTTGGAAGCGGGCGGCGAAGTTACGTTGACTTGGGATAATGGCGAGGGCCTGCTGTTCAACCGGACAATCGGCCTTGATCAGGATTATATGTTCTCCATCACTCAAAAAGTAACCAATAGAATGGATGTGCCGATCAAGGTTGCGCAATATGGCCGCATTGTCAGAAAAGGTCGCCCGGGGGGCATGTCGCTTTATATTCTGCATGAAGGGCCCATGTGGTCACTGGATGAAGGCATTGAGGAATTCACCTATTCAAACCTTGAAGACATGGGAAGAACCGAGAAGAATACGGCGAAATCCACAGATGGGGGCTGGGTTGGCATTACGGATAAATACTGGCTGGTGGCCTTGATCCCCGATAGCAAGAAAGATTTCAGCGCAGAAGTATTCCGCCGGGGCGATGGTGCCGATGAAACCTTTTATGCCAATTTTTTCCACAATTGGACGGCCTTGCCTGCCGGGGATAGTTATGAGGAAAAATCCCGCCTGTTTGCCGGGGCAAAAAGAGTTTCTCTGCTGGATCATTATACGGAAACGCAGGATGTGAAGCTGTTGAACTATGCCATTGACTGGGGCATGTTTGATTTCCTGACCAAACCGATTTTTTACCTTTTGGAGTTTTTATATAATTTCTCCGGCAATTTCGGTGTGGCTATTCTCTTGCTGACCGCGATTGTAAAGCTGGCGTTATTTCCCATAGCCAACAAAGGCTATAAATCCATGAACAAGATGAAGATCCTGCAACCAAAGATGCAGGCTCTGAAGGAAAAATGCGGGGATGATAAGGCTAAACTGCAAAAGGCCACCATGGAGTTATATAAAAAGGAAAAGGTTAATCCGGTTACCGGTTGCCTGCCGATATTTTTGCAATTCCCGGTATTCTTCGCCCTCTATAAGGTGCTTTATGTGACCATTGACATGCGTCATGCGCCGTTCTTTGGCTGGATCAAGGATCTGTCTGCGCCGGATACCATGTTGGTGACGAATTTATTTGGTTTGATCCCGTGGGAGCCTACAGGTTTTCTGGCCTTGGGTATTTTGCCGATTTTCATGGGCTTTACCATGTGGTTGCAAATGCAGATGAACCCGTCATCAGGTGATCCGTTGCAACGTAAAATCATGTTGTTCATGCCTATTATCTTTACCTTCATGCTGTCGCAATTCTCGGTCGGACTGGTGATCTACTGGACCTTCAGTAATATTTTGGGCATTCTGCAGCAATGGGTATTAATGCGGCGGCAGGAACAGGTTCCGGCCATTGAGAAAGCCGATTAGATTGTGACATTGAAAAATATGACAGAAGAAGAAAAGGCGGCCCGCATCGAACGGGGCCGACTTTTGTTTGCCAAGCGGGCAGATTTTATGCTGGGCGTAGTCGCTTTGGATCATTTGCCGCCGGGCGATATGGTGGAGGTCTCTTTTGCCGGCCGCTCCAACGTGGGTAAATCGAGCCTGCTGAATGCGCTCACCGGTCAAAATGGTCTGGCGCGAACCTCGAACACGCCGGGCAGGACGCAGGAAGTAAATTTCTTCACGCTTGGCACCAAAGGCGAGGATGGGCTTTATCTTTCCGATCTTCCGGGTTATGGTTATGCCAAGGTTTCGCGCAGTCTGGTCAAGGAATGGACCAAGCTTTTGAAAAGTTACCTTCGCGGGCGGCCTAACCTGCGGCGGGCCTTTGTTCTGGTGGACAGCCGGCATGGCATCAAGGATAGTGATGGCGAAATCATGGATATGCTGGATGAATGTGCGGTTTCATATCAGATTATTCTAACAAAAGTTGACAAAATTAAAAAATCAGCGCAGGAACAGGTCCTGCAAAAGACGCAGATTGCCATTGCGAAAAGAGTAGCCGCGCATCCCGATATAATCATCACCAGTTCACAGAAGGGTGACGGGATTGCCGAGCTTCGGGCTGTTGTTGCTGATCTGGTTTATGGCGGCTAATGGATGAGAATTGAATTTTTATGACGGATAAAACCACATTGGATCTGGATAAACAAAAAGCCAGCTGGATTAAAAAAGCCAGCATATTGTCCGAGGCCTTGCCCTATATGCGCCGTTACAGCGGCAAGACCATTGTTATCAAATATGGCGGTCATGCCATGGGGGATGAAGATCTGGCCTTAAGTTTTGCCCATGATGTGGTTTTGATGAAACAGGTGGGGATGAATCCCATTGTTGTCCATGGCGGCGGCCCGCAAATAGGCCGTATGCTGGAACGGTTAAAGATCGAAAGTTCGTTCATTGACGGGCTTCGGGTAACCAATAAAGCCACGGTAGAGGTGGTTGAAATGGTGCTGTCCGGCAATATAAACAAATCTATTGTCGGGGCGATTAACAGCGTGGGCGGTCATGCCATTGGTTTAAGCGGCAAGGATAATAACCTTGTGGTTGCCGAGCCGCTGCGCCGGACATGGAAAGACCCGAATTCCCAGATTGAACGGGTTCTGGATCTTGGTTTTGTCGGCTATCCAAAACACGTCAACGCGGGATTTCTGGAAATGTTTCAGGATACAAATATCATTCCTGTGATTGCCCCCATAGGGCTCGGTGAAAAAGGGGAAACCTATAATATCAATGCGGATACGATGGCCGGTGCGCTAGCCGGTTCGGTAAAGGCAGAGCGTCTTTTATTGCTGACCGATGTGGCGGGCGTATTGGACAAGGATAAAAAGCTTGTGTCCGAACTGACCGAGGGCCAGACCCGCGCGCTGATTGAGGACGGCACCATATATGGCGGTATGATTCCAAAAGTGGATACTTGCGTTCATGCGGTGGAAAAAGGTGTGGGCGGGTCTGTGATTATTGATGGACGGGTCGAACATGCCCTGTTGCTTGAATTATTCACCGAGCATGGTGTCGGGACATTGATCCGTAAAGATTCTTAAAGAAACATCACGCGCCGCCGTCATAGAGCGCCAAATCATAATTCATATCTATCTCTGATAATGGATAATCCTGTCCGCCTTTGGCGTTAAGGATTTGGCCACTTGGGATGCAGGCAATTTCCAGTTGAATTTTGATGGCCGTTCTCATGTTAAGTTCGCAGCGCCAGGCCAGAGCGACAACGCGCCGGGCTTTTTTAGAGCCAATGATTTTTCGTATCGATGCTGTGGGCATCTTCGACATTTGTGACAGGCAATGGAATAAAAGCTCACGCTGGCGGTTTTTAACAGTATTTTCGATGAAGGCGTCATCTAGCAGGCCTTTTTCGTAGAAACTTATGGCTTGCTCCTCCAAAGTCCGGTCATCCGCATCCCCCACATTGGTGTCTTTGATCCGCTTTCGTACGCGGGACAAAAGATCTTCGGCGACGCTTGGGTCAAGGTCATAAGAGCTTATCATCTGGCTGACCAGAGATGACGCGACAAAGCCGGCAATACGTTTGATGGCCCGCAGGGATAGATTGGCGCAGCTTACCAGGGGGCGATGCAGGACTTCAATTTCAGTGGCCTGTTCAATGATGGCATCCAGCGTTTCTTCTCTGATCTGCGCGTTTTTATTGGCGAGCAAGGCGGCTACCGCCGGAATGTCAAGAGACGAGGTGATTGCCTCCGAGGTATCTTCATCCACATGGCTTCTCTTGGCAATGGCGGTCAAGGCGCCATCGACCGTTGTCGCCGCGATGATTTCTTTTAAATCCTCTGTGCTGAGCAACGGGGAATATTCCAATATGGGCGCGCAAACTTCGAGCAAGTCATCAGAGGCAAGGCGCATGACGATATGTTTGGGAACGCAGTCAAATGTTTTAAGTTCCTCGGACAGGATACGGCGCACTTCAGGCAGTTGATCACTGGCCAGTGTTTCCAGAATATTAATAGCCTGCTCGCGAATTTTCGTAACTTCTTCTTCCCCCAGATCAGGCAGCATGCGGGCTATTTTTCGCGCCAGCTCTTGCCGGACTTCCCCATCTTCGTCTTTCACCAGAAGATCATCGGCCTGATGGGGCGTATTTTTATTAATGGCAATTTTGCGGCGGACTTCGGGGGAGCGATCTGTTGCCAGATAATACAGGATTTCAGGCTTGGTATCCTCATGCCCGGCCAGCCTCGTCTTATCCGATTTATTCTGCTCTTCCAGGGCGTCACGGGCTTCCTCATAAGAATATTTTTTATTATTTTCGCCCCGCAGGCGTTGGAAAATATTTTTAAGCATTGGATTCTTCTTTTTGTTGGCCGATCATTATGTCAGTTGTTTGAGGCGCATCCGGATCATACATTACGCAAGTTGCCTTGCCGGCTGATTTCGCCTGATACAGGGCGTCGTCTGAATTTTTCATCAGCTCATCAAATGTTTGCGGATTATCTGGTTGGCAGAGCGCAAGCCCCACTGAAATAGATAGCTGCGGCCCTGTAACGTCTGCAATATGGGCCAATTGTGACCCGGCAGCAATGAATTTTCTGGCTTTAAACAGCGCGTCTTCTTCGCAGACATCATCCAGCCAGATGGCAAATTCATCCCCGCCAAGGCGGGCCGAATAATCCCCGATACGGATATTTTCATTGATGATACGGGCCAGTTCCTTCAATATTCGATCGCCATGGGCATGGCCCTTGGTGTCATTGACATTTTTAAAATTATCAAGGTCGATATAAAGCAGGGCGCCGGTGGTACGGCTTCTGATTTGACCTTTGATACGTTTGGTGACCTCTGTGGTGAAGGCCCGCCGGTTTAACTGGCCTGTCAGCTCATCGGTAAAGGCGCGCCGTTCAAGTTCTTTATGGGTGATCACCTGTTCGATGGCGATGCCAAGGTGGGTTGTTATGCCATTAAAAAGATGTATTTCGTCATCTTGCCAGTCATTTTTTTGCCTGATGAGGAAAATCGCGCCGTTATCTTTGGCGTGATGACTGGTGATTCCCATCATAACCTGTAGTGCCCCCAATTGGAATGTCTGGGTTTTACTTATGTTTTTTTCGGAATTTTGCCATACTTCTCTGGCTTTCTGGCACAGGGTATAAATCAGATCCTGATCTGGTGATGTGCCTTGTTCCTGCCATACGGCTGCCGTGAAGTCTCCGCCGCTGCCAGAGGTTTTCTCCAAGATACAGGCATAGTCCGTCTTGATGCCTTCCATGGCGGCTTTGAGGGTATTTTCCATCATATCTGCGGGGGTTGTAATATGGCGTATTGTTGAAATGATTTTGTTAAGTATATGCTCACGTTTATTGGTACGGCGCAGCAGTGCTTCTTTTTCTCTGATATGGGTAATGTCACGGCATACGCCGCGCGCGCCCTGCCATTTTGCGTGACTGTCCAGCACGGGCACCGCAGAGACAAGAAGGCACGCCATACTGTCGTCTGCCCGCTTGAGCCATAGTTCCATTTCCGTGACTTTATCCATGGTGTCAAAGGGGTTTCTTGTCTCCGCGCCGATGATCATTTCCTGAGCATTCCTGCCATTCAATTCATAGGCCGTATAGCCCAGAATGCCTTTGGGCGAGACATAGATGAAATGACCATTGCTGTCTGTTTCCCAGGCAAAATCAGTAGAGCAGCTCACCAGATCCTTGAACATCTGGCGGGAGTCAACCAAGGCGTTGGTCAGATTATGCTCAACGGTTGTTTCACGGCCAAATAAAAACACCAATGGAACCGCGCTGACTTGATTTTTGGCCAGATTTTTGCCCTGATTTCTGCCCTGATTCTGGGTCTGCTCCTGTTTTATGGGAAAAGCATAAAGATCATAATGACGCAGGCCACTGCTGTCGTCCAGGGTTGCTTTTTGCGTATCTGGACAAGCATTGGACAGGCATCTTGAAATCATGCTTTTAAGAAAGACTTCCTGATCATGAATAGGCCCGAGCAGGCCTTTGGCGAAGATATTATGATGTTTAACATTCATATCACCATCAACCAAAAGCGCGGGACCTGGAAACATGTCAACCATCATAGACGGTTCGAACTGACAACTGGGGAAGGATGTTATATCCCGTTTTTTATCTTCATTATTGGGTTTCAGCAAAAGACGTGCGATATTGGGTTCCATATAAAAGATACTCAGTTTAAACAGGTTACAGGATGCGTTTTTTGGTATATTGCGGGACGGAAACGCATAAGGGACATGTTATCTGATGACCCTTAACAAGAAGTTTATTACCGGGGAAACTTTAAGAAAAATTTATTTTATGAATGAGGATGCCCATGAGAGATATTGAACATTGGATTTTCGATCTGGACAATACGCTTTACCCCGCGCAAAACAACCTTTTTTCTCAAGTGGATAGGCGAATGGGTGAATTTATTTCCGAGCGGTTCGGCCTGCCTTTCGAGGCAGCGCGGGCGCGGCAGAAAAAATACTTCAAGACTTACGGCACGACGCTTCGGGGCCTGATGACGGAAGATGACGTGGTGCCAGAAGAGTTTCTCAGTTTTGTTCATGATGTTGATTTTGATGTCCTGCAGGAAAACAAAGATTTGAACGGGGCCATAAATCGTCTGCAAGGGGATAAAATAATCTATACCAATGCGTCCCGTGATTATGCGGTAAAAGTCCTCGATAAATTGGGCCTGTCAGGCGTTTTCAGGGAAATTTTTGATATAAATTCGGCCATGTTCAAACCCAAACCGGATCCGGCCAGCTACTTTAAAATGATTGATGATTTGGGCATTAATCCAGAGAAATCCGTGATGATAGAGGATATGGCACGCAATCTTGTGCCGGCGCGTGATATGGGGATGAAAACGGTATGGGTGCGCACGGAACATGACTATTCCGGCCATAAAGATTCCGGGGGTGGATATGGTTTGGGTCATATTGATTATACCGCACCAAACTTGGCGGAATGGCTGAAAAGGGCGGTAAAAGATTGACAGTTTACCGCTAATCACTATTGTCTGAAAAAAAGTTAGCCGCAACATATTACAGGAAAAATTTATGACCGATTTGTCATTGGAAAATACAATTGATCTGGCTTGGGAAAATCAGTCAGAAATCAACGCGTCAACCACAGGTGAAGTAAGGGATGCTGTTGAGCATGCCCTTGATCTTCTGGATAATGGTACGGCCCGGGTGGCCGCGAAAGAGGGCGGGAAATGGGTCGTTCATCAATGGCTTAAAAAGGCCGTCTTACTGTCTTTCCGGCTCAATAAAATGGAAATTATCAAGGGCGCGCCGGGGGATAATGCCAATTGGTATGACAAGGTGCCGTCAAAATTCGAAGGCTGGGATCAGGCAAAATTTGATCAGGCTGGTTTTCGCGCTGTGCCCAGCGCGGTTGTTCGCCGCTCGGCCTATATTGCGCCGGGCGCTGTTTTGATGCCGTCCTTTGTTAATCTTGGGGCCTATGTGGATGAGGGAACCATGGTTGATACATGGACGACTGTCGGATCCTGCGCGCAGATTGGCAAGAATGTTCACCTGTCCGGCGGCGTTGGTATCGGCGGCGTTTTAGAGCCATTACAGGCCGGCCCGGTGATTATCGAGGATAATTGTTTCATTGGCGCAAGATCCGAAGTGGCCGAAGGCGTGATCGTCGAAGAAGGCGCGGTGCTGAGCATGGGCGTTTATATCGGCGCCTCAACCAAGATCATTGACAGGGAAACCGGCGAAATTTTCATGGGCCGCGTACCGAGCTATAGCGTGGTTGTCCCGGGTGCCTTGCCCGGAAAAGCTTTGCCGGATGGCACGCCCGGCCCAAGCCTTTATGCGGCGGTGATTGTCAAGCGGGTGGACGCGCGAACCCGTTCCAAAACGTCAATCAATGAACTTTTGAGGGATTAATGGCGATAGATCCGGTAAAACTCACGCAGGATTTAATCCGCTGCCCAAGTGTTACGCCGCAGGACGCGGGCGCGTTGGATGTTTTGCAGGCGGCATTAGAGCAGCTTGGCTTTACCTGCCGCCGCTTGCCTTTTTCAGAAGAAGGCACGGCGAGGGTTGACAATCTTTATGCACGCATCGGGACGGCGGCCCCGAATTTCTGTTTTGCGGGCCATACGGATGTGGTGCCGGCGGGGCAAGCGGATCAATGGCACCATGGCCCTTTTGAAGGTAATATTCAGGACGGCATATTATATGGGCGCGGGGCGTCGGATATGAAGGGGGCCATTGCGGCCTTTGCCTCTGCGGCGTCGGATTTTCTTGAGAATAATGGTGATTTTGGTGGCTCGATCAGTTTCCTCATCACCGGAGACGAAGAAGGCCCGGCGGTCAATGGCACCATCAAAATGCTCGACTGGCTGGATAAAAACGGTGAAAAACTGGATTATTGTCTGGTGGGGGAGCCAACCAATCCGGGTCAAATCGGGGATATGGCCAAGATTGGCCGGCGCGGCAGCCTGAATAGCAAGCTGACCGCAAAAGGCACGCAAGGTCATGTGGCCTATCCCCATCTGGCCGATAACCCCATTCCCCGTCTGGTGAAGATGCTGGGGGGGCTTCTGGCGCGTAATTTTGATGATGGCAATGATCATTTTCAGGCGACAAATCTGGAAATAGTCTCCGTGGATGTGGGCAATGCTGCCAGCAAC
>Ga0256839_1002615_pt1 | contig 19771 bp, 15 predicted proteins | sample 354166metaG_FD_185968 | JGI IMG/M metagenome (GOLD analysis project Ga0256839, IMG submission 185968) | Hydrothermal vent microbial communities from Mid Atlantic Ridge, Atlantic Ocean - 354-166 | ecosystem: Environmental > Aquatic > Marine > Hydrothermal vents | place: Atlantic Ocean: Mid... | reverse complement strand
AATTTCACTCTCCGTTACGTCCTGCAATAAAGACATATTTCCGATATCCCATCGCTTTATAAAGGTTTTACGCCGGACTCCCCTGCCGGCTTGTGCAACATTAAGGATAACATATCCCGATATCCAATCGCTTTATAAAGGTTTGCCGGCGGATTCCTGTGCCCGTTTATGCAACATTAAGGGGGGTCACAGCTTGCCGGCCTTTATTATCGCCCAGACAAGCCGCAGCCCGAGAATCCCCGCCAGTGAATAACCTATTATCCCAAGCGCGGAAAACCCCCATATGCTCGGCCCTATATGGTACTGTGCTATGTAGGAGGAGCCTATGACGATGGAGGCCACGACAATGGCAAAGGCCAGCCGGTTGCTCGACCTGTCTATATGGCTCTCCAGGTCTTCGAGCTTCTCGTGTTTGATTCTCAGTTCCCCCCTGCTCTCCCTGGCATTGTGCAGTATGACCTCAAGCGCCTTCGGGGCCTCCCTCAGCACCCGCTGGAAATCCAGCATGAACTTCATTCCTTCCTTTGCAACCTTTGACGGGGACAGCCTGTCTTTTATTATCGTCATTGCATACGGCCGCATGCTCTCCACAAGGTTGAAGTCGGGGTCCAGGGACCTGACCACGGGCTCGACGGTCATGAATGCCTTGCCGAGCATGAGGAGGTCTGAAGAGACCCTTATGCCGTGGGTCCTGCCGATTTTTATGGATTGCTCTATGATGGAGGCGAGGGAAAAATCCTTTAAGGGAAGGTTGTAATATTCCTCCATGAAGGCCCCCATGCTCCTCTTGAACGCCCTGCGGTCGAAGTCTTGGCCGGTTATGCCTATCCTCAGGTATACATCCGCTACACCGTCGATGTCACGGTCGATAAAGGCGAGGAACCAGTCCGCCAGGTTATCCCTCATCTCGGGATTCAGGTGCCCCATCATGCCGAAGTCGTGGAAACAGAGCCTTCCGTCTTCGAGGACGAATATATTGCCGGGATGGGGATCGGCATGGAAGAACCCGTCCCTGAAGACCTGCTTCAGATATGAGTCAATAAGCCGGCGGGCGACCCTTTTCCTGAACCGGATATCATCATCATACAGTTCATTGATTTTCCTGCCGCGGCTCATTTCCATGGTGAGAACCTTTTTGCCGGACAGTGAGGCTACCACCCCGGGAATGACTATATCCCCGCTGTTCGAAAAATTCTCCCTGAACCGTTCCGTATGCCTCCTTTCAGTCTCAAAGTCAAGCTCTTTGAGAATGGTCTTTGTCAGCTCCTCCACCTGTCCCGGGGGGTCGTATAACCTGCTTTCGGGGATGTACCTGACCAGCAGCCTTGCTATGTATCCCAGCAGGTGAAGGTCCAGCCTGATCCTCTCTTCAATCCCCGGCCTCTGGAGCTTGACGACCACTTCCCTGCCGTCGGACAGCACGGCGGTATGCACCTGCGCGATTGACGCCGCCGCCAGGGGCCTTTCTTCAAATGCGGCGAACAGCTCTTCAACGGGCCTGCCCAGTTCCCGCCGGATCCGGCTCTTTACGGTCTCAACCGGAACGGGCGGCACATTGTCCTGGAGTTTTTCCAGCTCGGCGATAAATTCATCCGGCAGGGCGTCCCTCCTCAGGCTCAGCACCTGCCCCAGCTTTATGAACGTGGTGCCGAGTTCCTCTATCATCTCCCTGAACCGCACGGCCGGGGATTTCTCGGGCCGTAAGACCTTCCACCTGATAAGCAGGCGTTCCATCACGGGAAGCCGCGCCTTGAGGTGCAGCCTGTTGACGACAGAGTCGAACCCGTACTTTGCCATTGCACCGGCGATCACCCTGAGGCGTTTTCTCTCCTGTTTTTTCAATCCGAACATTTTCCTTAACCTGCCGGTTTCCCGTTATCCCTTCCGGCGTTCAGATTGTCCGGCAGCTCTATAATCATCTCCGTGCCCACGCCGGGCTTGCTCTTTATGCGTATCTTGCCGTGATGCCCGTCTATGATCTTTTTCGCTATGGACATGCCGAGGCCTGTTCCCACGTGTTTTCTCGTAAAGAAAGGCACAAAGATGTTTTCAAGGGTCTCACTGTCCATACCCGGGCCGTTGTCCCTGATCCTGATAACAGGCCCGTTTTCCCCCCTGCCGGCATTGACCGTAACCTCTTCATCCCTGCCCGAGGCATCAATGGCGTTGCTTATGATATTTACAATCGCCCGTTCCATGTGGGCCTTGCCGATACGCGCCTTTACCGGCTCAGGCGGCAGGTGGACCGACAGGGTTACCTGTTGTTTTTTTGCCGATGTCCGGCAGGAATCGCATGCCCGGTTGACGACATTCCTGATGTCTTCCTCGCTGAAGGTCAGATTGATCGGCCTCGTGAAATCAAGCACATCATGCACGATCCTCTGCATGCTCAGGGCCGACTCCATTATCGACCTCAGGGCGCCGTCAGGGTCTCCCTTTCCCTTCTGGAGGCGCCTCGTAAAGCCGATTATCGTGATAAGGGGGTTTTTCAGGTCATGCACGATGGTCGTGGCTACCCGGCCCACACTGGCAAGATAGCGGTTTCTTTCGGCCTGTTCCCTGTGTCTCCTCTCGCGGTCCACAAGAAACCCCGCAAGAAAGGCGACCGCGAATGCGGAGCATCCGGAAAGCAGTATCTGAAAGAGCCTGTACATGGAAAACATGGGGTCGCTCCACGCAGCCAGGAAGTACGGCATGTATAAAACAGTAATGGCGGCGAAGGTCAGCAGGGCGCCTTTTAAACCAAAGACAAGCGCGGCGAGAAGAAGCGGTATGTAATGAAGTTCGGTCTGGATATCGTGCAGCACGTAGTTTTCCGGGTCTGTTTTGTAATGCAGGTAACCTATAAGCAGTGTGAAGGCGACAATGATGATTATATAGTATTTCTTGTGCTCAAGCATTTTTCGTTCAGTCAATATGCCGCCGTCCGGAACCGGCGCGGGATTTTCAGGGCAATGTATTTATTCTAAAGGGAAGAGCTCGGAAATATCCAGCAGGATGTAACAGCCGCGGGAGCAATCCCCGCCCGGAACCCGTGCGGGATTGCCCGGAAGTGAATCCCCGCAATGACGGAAACATGATTAATAACATCATTGCGGGGAGGCTCGGTCTTTCAATCACGATCGGACGGCTTTTATCTTGACATGCCCATTCCCATCATGCCGCCGCACATGTGACCGCCCGACAGCGACTCCAGGAAAGCCGTCAGATCATTTATTTCATCCTCATACCAGTCCTTACTCCTTATCGCGGTTATAAGCGGAGACACCTCACCGGCGAAATCGTCTTCATACGGGTCGCTGATGCCCGCAACAGTACCCCTCACCACGAACTCCACCGCATCCCTGATCGTGCCGTACTTGCCGTTATGCATGTACGGGGCGGTGCAGAGGAGTTGCCTCAGTGTCGGTGTCTTGAACCTGCCTATGTCGGAGGTTGATTTAGTCACATAATAACGTCCGAGGTCGTACCCCTCGTATCCCGGCAAATCGGTGTTGGGAAAGAGCGGTTCTCCGGTGGCATCGTTTGTGCCCGTCTCATATCCCCGGCGGAAGACGCCGATATTATGGAAACCGCCGTCCGGGTTGCCGGAAGTCACATCCGTAAACAGGGGCTCCGGATGGCACGCCGTGCAATTGCCCTTGCCCTTGAACAGGGCCAGCCCTCTCAACTGCGCATCCGAGAGTGCGCCGGTATTTCCCGCCGCATAGGAATCATAAGGGGAATCAAAGGCGAGGATGGTTCTCTCATATGATGCAATCGCCTTTCCTATGGCCTGGAAGACCACGGGGACTTCATATGAAGAGCCGATATACTGCGCAACCCCGGGGAATGCCCTGAGCAGGGCCTTGCGGTATCTGTAAAGCACGTAGCTGACTGCATTCTCCGGCGTGTTGTTCATCTCCAGGGGATCCTGTATGGGTCCGAGCGCCTGTGCTTCAAGGCTTGTGCCCGGCAGAACGTCACCCGTCACTGGGTCCGTCAGGTACTGTGCCCTGCCGTCCCAGAACTGGCTGTGCTGGTAGGCCGAGTTGAACACCGTCGGGGAGTTGCGCTTTCCACGGCGGTTGTACACCCCTGTAGAGCGGACCTCCGCGTCGGAGAAACCGAGCATGGGGCCGTGGCATGTGACACATGCGACTTTTGTGCCGCCGGCATCGGGGTCTGACAGGTTTTTGTCCATAAACAGTCTCATGCCGAGCTGAACTTTTTCAGGCGTAATAGGGTTGGACTCCGGCACAGGCACGGGTACAGGCGGTTCAGGGGATTCATACATCATGCCGGCAACGCCGTAGCCGGCAAACCCCAGGATTACAAGAATAAAGATTAATTTAAAGACAAGACTTCCCTTCCCGGTATTGTTTACCACGAGGCACCTCCTTTTCCGGATATTCGGATAATAGTTACAGTTATTTCCCTTATATCACTGTTATAGTGATCTGTCAACCTTATTGCATAAAATCCCCAATCAATCCCAATCGTGCAGTTGCATAACATACCTCCACTGCACGTGTGCCCCGCAACGGCATAAAAATACGGCCCGCAGGCAGGCTCCCCTGCTCCGCCGCCGGTATTTTAGCAACTGTGAGGTCAACATTGATTTTTAGTGTGAATTGATGTTATGTTGTAGAGTAGCGGGGTAGCCTTGGAAAATGCCCTCTGAAACGCAGAGGCCGTAGTGCCGTTCTATTCATAAACTTACATGTACCGTGCGATGGGAAGTCTTGCCGAGAACCAGTGCGCTTACCAGTGTACTGTTGGTTTATATATAAATGCAACCGGTCATTCCTGCTTCAGTTTTCTCAGTGACCTGCCGAATAGATATGTGGAAACCGGTACCTGTGTGCATTGTCAAGGAATAATGGCAATGCCCATACCTGTTTGATATTAAAAGACGAAAGATTTCAGGGTTGCATTTTAAATAATGTCGGCAAAATTAGGGCAGTTGCTGGTAAGCAAGAATATAATCACGGAAGAGCAACTGGAGCAGGCCGTTGACCTGCAGAAAAAAGAAGGCGGCCGCATAGTGTCGAACCTCATTAAGCTGGGTTTTCTGAAGGAGGACGTATTGGTGGATTTTCTCAGCAAACAGTACCATGTCCCTGCCGTCACTCTTTCTCCGCAGGAAATCGATCCTTCGGTCGTCAAGTTCATTCCGTACGATGTCGCCCACAAATACCAGATATTCCCGATATCCAAAAACGGCGCCACACTGACGATCGCCATGACCGATCCTTCCAACTTTTTTGCCATAGACGACGTGAAATTCATGACGGGCTACGAGGTGCAGGCCGCTGTCGCCAGGGAATCCGCGATAAAAGAGGCCATTGCCGCACATTATGAGCAGTCTGTGGGCGAGCTTCAGAATGTGGTTGACAGCCTCACGGACTTCAACGATGAGAACCTGGACCTCATAAAGGAGACGGATGAGGATATCGACATCGGGGAGTTGAAAAGCGCGACTGAAGACGCCCCTGTCGTGAAACTCGTCAACCTCATACTGAGCGAAGCCATAACAAGGGGTGCGAGCGATATTCATATTGAGCCCTATGAAAAAAGCCTCAGGGCGCGATACAGGATCGACGGCGTGCTTTATGACATAATGCAGCCTCCCCTGAAGCTGAAGGCGGCGCTCACATCGCGCATAAAGATTATGTCGGAGCTTGACATTGCGGAGAGGCGTCTTCCGCAGGACGGCAGGATCAAGCTGAAAATAAAGGACAAGGCGGTTGACCTCCGCGTGTCAACCCTTCCCACGCTCTTCGGCGAAAAGATCGTCATGAGGATACTCGACAAAAGCAACCTGAATCTCGACCTTACAAAGCTCGGCTTCGAGGAAAACGCCCTTGAGGACTTCAACGAGGCAATTCATTCTCCTTTCGGCATGGTGCTGGTAACCGGCCCTACCGGAAGCGGAAAAACCACCACGCTGTATTCAGCCTTAAGCACGGTCAACAGCGTTGACGTCAACATAATGACAGCGGAAGACCCTGTTGAATACAATCTTCACGGCATAAACCAGGTCCATGTAAAAGAGGACATCGGACTGACTTTTGCATCCGCCCTGAGGTCATTTCTGAGGCAGGACCCCGACATTGTAATGGTGGGTGAGATCAGGGATTTCGAGACAGCGGAGATCGCCGTCAAGGCCGCCCTGACGGGCCATCTCGTGCTGAGCACCCTCCATACCAATGATGCGCCGAGCACTATCTCGAGGCTTCTGAACATGGGAATTGAGCCGTTCCTCGTTTCAGCATCGGTCATTTTAATCCTGGCGCAGAGGCTTGCCCGGAGAATCTGCGAACACTGCAGGGAAGAAGAAAGGATTCCTGAAAACACATTGATGAATATCGGATTCTCACAGGATGAAATCAATACATTCAAGTGCTACAGGGGCAAGGGTTGCTCGGCGTGCAGCGATACCGGCTACAAGGGGAGGCTGGCTCTCTATGAAGTAATGCCTGTCAAGGAGGAAATAAAGGAGATGATCCTGAAGGGCGCCTCGGCGGCGGAAATAAAAAGGGAGGCGGTCAGGCTGGGAATGAAAACGCTCAGGATGAGCGGCCTTACAAAGGTCAAGGAAGGGCTGACCTCGGTGGAGGAAATCCTGAGGGTGACTTTTGCGGATTGACGGGAAAACGGGATTCAATAAGTACGGGCAAGGAAAGATTCGGAACAATATTAAAGGTTTTTCCTGAAACATCCGATTTATAAGCAGAATAAACCTTAACGCGGCATAAACGTGCAGAGGATGTCCGCCGGAAAACCTCCGGACTCCCCTGCTCCGCCGCCGGTATTTTATGCAACTGTAAGGGTGAAATCAAGGGAAATGAAAACTTGATTCATACACAATCAATATTTTGAGTTTCCGAGGATAGATATGGCTACATTATATGATTTACTGAAAATCATGCTGGACAAGGACGCGTCCGATCTTCACATAAGCACCGGCTCGCCGCCCCGCATACGGGTTGACGGCAAACTGACCGTTCTTAACAACGAACCGCCCCTCACTCCCGCCGACACGAAAGCCCTGTGCTACAGTGTGCTTACGGATGCCCAGAAACACAAGTTCGAAGAGGAGAACGAACTCGATCTTTCCTTCGGGGTGAAAGGCCTGAGCCGTTTCAGGGGCAATATTTTCGTGCAGAGGGGAGCGGTGGCCGGGGCCTTCAGGGTTATCCCTTACAAAATACGGACGTTCAAGGAACTGGGGCTTCCACCCGTGATAGAGAAACTTGCCAAAAAACCAAGGGGGCTCATCCTGGTGACGGGACCCACGGGCAGCGGAAAGTCGTCGACGCTGGCCGCCATTATCGACAAGATCAATGCCGAACGCCGGGAACATATTATAACAATCGAAGACCCCGTGGAATATCTCCACCCCCACAAAAGCTGCCTGGTGAATCAAAGGGAGGTCAATGCCGACACCGCCTCTTTCAAGTCCGCCCTGCGGTATGTCCTGAGGCAGGACCCCGACATTGTGCTTATCGGTGAGATGCGGGACATAGAGACCATAGAGGCCGCGCTGACCGTTGCGGAGACAGGACACCTGACCCTTGCAACCCTGCACACAAACAACACTATCCAGACCATCAACAGGATAATAGATGTATTCCCGGCGCACCAGCAGGAACAGATACGCGTTCAGCTCTCCTTCGTCCTGGAAGGAATAATCGCCCAGCAGCTTATCCCCCGGAAAAACGGCAGGGGACGGGTGCTGGCAGTGGAGATTTTTATCCCGACCCCCGCCATAAGGAATCTCATCAGGGAAGACAAGATACACCAGATTTACTCCATGATGCAGGCGGGGCAGTCGAAGTTCGAGATGCAGACAATGAACCAGTCGTTATTTGAATTATACAGAAAAGGTGAGTTATCCTATGAAGATGCGCTTGGCAAGTCCACCATACCCGAAGAGCTCCTCAACATGATGCAGCGCTCTAACTTAGGAAAAGGGAGATAAGATGGCAACCGTATTCAGATGGACCGGCAAATCGCCCAAAGGAGAGATTGTAAAGGGCGAACTGACATCCAACTCCAAGGAGGAGGTGAAGTCCTATCTCAGGAAGCAACGCATAATCCCGACAAAAATCTCCCCCAAGCCGAAACCCCTGTTCAGTTCCTTCGGCGGCAGCGTCAAGGACAAGGACCTTGTCATTTTCACGAGACAGTTCGCAACCATGATAGGCGCCGGTCTTCCGCTGATACAGGCGCTCGAGATCCTGTCAAAACAGACCGAAAACAAGGCATTCGCAAAGAAGATCACGGAAATCAAAACCGACGTTGAAGGCGGCTCGACATTCGCCGATGCACTGAAAAAGCATCCCCGGGTGTTTTCTGAACTATATACCAACATGGTGGCCGCGGGTGAGGCGGGCGGCATTTTAGACACCATCCTCGTCAGGCTGGCGACTTACATAGAAAAGGCGCAGGCGCTCAAGAGAAAGGTCAAGGGCGCAATGATATATCCGTCCGTCGTTATTTCAGTCGCCGTGCTCGTTATCGTGGTCATCATGATTTATGTTGTGCCCACATTCTCCAAGATGTTCACCGATCTGGGCGGAACCCTGCCCATGCCCACACAGATTGTCATTAACATGAGTAATTTCCTCGGCGGCACCGGCGGACTGGTGATTCTTGCAAGTCTCATAGGTTTTGCGATATTCATAGTCCAGTTCAGGCGGACTGAACGGGGCAAGAGGATTACCGACAGCATAATGCTGAAATTCCCCATTATCGGGGTGCTCCTCAGAAAGGTAGCGGTCGCAAAGTTCACCCGGACGCTCGGTACGCTGGTAAGCAGCGGCGTGCCCATACTCGACGGCCTTAACATAACGGCGAAGACCGCCGGCAACAAGGTGATCGAAAAAGCGGTTCTGGATGTCAGGCAGGGAGTCTCCGAGGGAAAAACCATAGCCGAGCCCTTGGCCGGATCAAAGGTGTTCCCGCCCATGGTCACCCAGATGATAGCGGTCGGCGAGTCAACTGGCGCCCTGGACAGCATGCTCGAGAAGATTGCGGATTTTTACGATGATGAAGTCGACAATGCAGTCGCCAATCTCACCTCGATGATCGAGCCGGTGCTCATGGTGTTTCTCGGCGGTTCGATCGGTTTCATAGTAGTCGCCATGTATCTGCCGATCTTCAAGCTCATAACGCTTATCAACTGATCCCTTCCGCGATATGCGAAGACCTGACCGGCATCAGGGGGGACAGCCATTACTGTTGACCGGCCGGCAGCCGGTGGAAGATGCGCATAAAGACCCGGCGGGGCGGGTGAGCACCCTTATATATTTCCGGCTGGTGGTGGTCACCCTTCTTCTCGGCTCATTTTATATCTTCAGGATAGAGTACCACCAACTTTCCCGGCCGTCGGATTTTTCCTATTTTATAGCCTCGCTCTACCTTCTGACCATAATATATGCCGTTATCCTGCGGAAGCTCAGAAAACCCGCCCATTACACCATCTTTGCATATGTACAGATCACCATGGATATAGCCGCTGAGGCCGTCCTGATCTATATCACGGGCGGCATTGAAAGCACATTCTCCTTCATGTTTCCGCTGAGCATACTCTCGGCGGGCATCGTGCTCAACAGGCGGGCCTGCTATATCTTCGCCACCTTGAGCAGCGTACTTTACGGCGGGCTGCTCGACCTGCAGTTCTACGGTATAATCGGGAATTCGCCGAGCCTCACTTTCACGGAGAAAAACCTGTTTTATAATATATTCGCCTATATCACGGCCTTTTACATCGTAGCATTTCTCAGCGGATACCTCTCTGAAAAACTGTATAAGGCGACACGGAATCTCGAGGAGAAAGACACTGTAGTAAGCGACCTGAAGGCATTGAGCGAATATATTATAGAAAGCATGCCGAGCGGCGTGTTCACTACCGACATGGACAGGAAAATCATCTCATTCAACACCTCGGCTCAGGAAATAACCGGATTAAGCCAGGCGGAAGTCACCGGCAGGACACCAGATGACATATTCCCGTTCCTCAGGGATTCCAGGGAACCATTTGACAGGATAGACGGCGAGATACATCGTGACGGCAGGATATTGTCCGTGGGCATGAGAATCTCGTCGCTCAGGGACAGCTCCGGAAAACCCATAGGCATGATAGGCGTCTTCCAGGACCTGACTGAATTAAAAACCATGGAGGCCGAGGTGAAGAGAAAGGAAAAGTGGGCTGTTATCGGCAGGCTTTCCGCTTCAATAGCGCATGAGCTGAGAAACCCGCTTGCCGCGCTCAAGGGCTCCATGGAAATGCTGCGTGAAAAGAGAGTTTCCGAAGAGCACGCCGATCATCTTATGGAAATTGCGCTTTCAGAGATGGACAGGCTCAACGCCATTATTACGGACTTCCTGCTCTATGCAAAACCGCGGGAGCTGAACAAACAGTCATTCGACGTGCATCAGGCATTGAGAGACATCACCATGCTCCTGCGTAACGACGGGACAAGCGGGAAACATGTTGAGATTTCAACAAGGCTGGACGGCGCACTCTTTATCACAGGCGACGCCGGACAGATACAGCAGGTTTTCTGGAATCTCTGCAGGAACGCAGTCGATGCGGTCTCCGATGGAGGAACCATAGAGATTTACACCGAGCAACATAATAACACGGTGGAAATCTTTTTCCGCGATAACGGTAAAGGCATCAACAAATCCGATACGGACAATGTCTTTTATCCGTTTTATACAACAAAGGAACGCGGAACAGGGCTCGGGCTTTCCATCGCCCTGAAGATCGCAGAGGAGCACGGCGGAAAAATCGAGGTCGACTCCGGAGGAGCCGGAAAGGGTTCAACTTTCAAAGTCATATTGCCGATAAACAATACATGACGTCAACATCACCTTAATGTTGCATAAACAGGCATGAGAGCCTGTCACGCCCCGCGGGAAAATTTTGTGCCGCTGTAAGGTAAGGGGAAACATGCAGAAAACAAAGGGCAGGATACTGGTTGTCGATGACGAAAAGAGCATGAGGGAGGTTCTCCACATCTTCCTTAAGAATGAAGGCTACAGCGTAACGCTTGCAGACAATGGCGAATCCGCGGTGGCAGCGGTGAAAAAAGACATATTCGACCTGATAATAACGGACATGAACATGCCGAAGGTGAGCGGAATGGACCTGCTGAAGAGCGTAAAAAAGATAGCGCCGGATACCATTGTAGTGGTCATCACGGCTTTCGGCACCACCGAGTCCGCGGTGGAGGCCATGAAGCAGGGGGCTTATGACTACATCCAGAAGCCCTTTCAGATGGATGATATAAGGCTGGTCGTAAAAAACGCCCTTGAGAAACAGAAGCTGAGGAAAGACGTCTCTATACTGAAAGAGCAGTTGAACCCCCCCTCCCTTGAAAATATCATAGGCTGCAGCCCTGCCATGCAGTCACTGTTCACCATCATATCCAAGAGCGCTGAAAGCAGCGCCAGCGTGCTCATTACAGGCGAAAGCGGCACCGGCAAGGAACTTGTCGCCAGGGCCATTCACAGCCTCAGCCCGAGAAGGGACAACCACTTTGTCGCGGTCAACTGCGCGGCCATTCCCGAGGGACTGCTCGAGAGCGAACTTTTCGGACATATGAAGGGAGCCTTCACAGGCGCATCCTCGAACAAACAGGGGCTGTTTGAACTGGCAAACGACGGCACGCTCTTCCTGGATGAGATAGGGGAGATGCCCCTGAGCCTTCAGTCCAAGCTCCTGCGGGTGATTGAATGCGGTGTCTTCCGCAGGGTCGGAGGAATATCCGACATAAAGGTCGATGTGAGGATAGTATCCGCCACCAACAGGAACCTGCATGAGCTTATAGAAAAAAGGCAGTTCAGGGAAGACCTTTACTTCAGGCTCAATGTCCTGTCTGTAAATATACCCCCGTTAAGGGAGCGCCGGGAGGATATCCCGCTCCTGGTGGAGCATTTCATGCGGAAATTCTCCGGCGGCAGGAAAAAGTTCTCACGGGATGCGCTCGGACTGCTTGAAAATTACCAGTGGAAGGGCAATGTGAGGGAACTCGAGAACATTATCGAAAGGGCCGTGCTGCTGTGCGATGATGAGATTATCAGCGAGGAGTTCCTTCCCGAGGAAATAAAGTCGGCCCCGGCGGCCGGGAGCGTTTCAGTGCCTCCGGGAGGAGTGGATTTTGAAAAGCTTATCGAAGAGACGGAGAAGGCCTACCTGCTGAAGGCTCTTGAAAAAGCAAACGGCGTGAAAACAGAGGCGGCAAAGCTCCTGCGTCTCACTTTCAGGTCATTCAGGCATAAACTGAAAAAGTACGGCATAGAAAAAAAAAGAATCACGGAACAGTAGAAATCAACGCAGTTCTTCAAAGCATGTCTCCATGAAGAACTCCCCCGCATCCGTTGAAAACGGGACTATGATGACGGGTTTTCCCGGCTCATGGCGGATCACGTGGTCCGGCCCCGCAATCACGGCCGGGACGGCCATTTCAAAGCGGTACCCCTTTTCACTGAGAAACTTCTTCGCCCCCCCGGTGACCATATTCGTAATCTCCCCCACCATGTCGGTCACTGTCTCGTCGATGCCGTTGACTTCCTCCCCCAGCATGCGGCGTGTTATCTCCAGGATCACCGGTTCGGTGAAAGTGACGGCAAAGGAGCCCTTTGCCTGTTCCCCCGTCATGCCGATGATGCCCGTGACATCGCCGTGCGCGGTTTCATGCGTTTTAACCGAAGGGGCGCCCGGCTTGACTTCCAGCATAGCCATGGTAGCCAGAACGTTTACGAGCGACTCGGAAAAGGGATTTATAAATTTATCGTCCATTTCGGTTAACCAGATTATAACAAATTCCTGAAATAATTCACCCCCCTGCCGGCTTATGCGACAATTAAGGTTAAGGCTTTTTAATACCGATTGGTTATAATAAGCATGATTCGAGCGGAGGAAAAATTCTCCCGTTGGCTCAGCGGGGATCGGGCAGGTTGACACGCCGGGATGAAGAAAAAAGAGATATTACTGGAAGAGTCGGTTCTTGTCGTAAGCGTTATCAAGTGGTTTTTCCTGGCAACATGCGTGGGCGCCCTTGTAGGCCTGTCAACCTCGCTGTTCATCGAGATACTTAACCGGAGTATTTTTTTTACGGCCCGCTACAAGTACTACTTTCTCATCCTTCCCCCCGCACTGTTTGTATCAGCGCTGTTTATAAAGTATATCGCCCCCGAGGCCGAGGGGCACGGCACCGAGAAGGTGGTGGAGGCCATACATAAATACGGCGCAAGGATAAACCCCCTCGCGGTGCCCGTGAAGCTGGTAACCACGGTGATCACCATCGCAGCCGGCGGGTCGGCGGGCAAAGAGGGTCCCGCCGCCCAGATAGGCGCGGGGCTTTCTTCAATTTTCGCCGGGATATTCGGTTTTGAACCGGATGACAGGAGGAGACTTGTTATCTGCGGCATAAGCGCGGGCTTTGCATCTGTCTTCGGCACGCCGATTGCAGGGGCCATTTTCGGGGTCGAGGTGCTTTTTATAGGAAGCATGATATACGATGTACTCCTGCCTTCGTTCGTGGCCGGTGTCGTCAGCTACCAGGTTTCCTCAGCAATGGGGATCGAGTACTTCTACAAGCCCATCGAATTCGTGCCGGGATTCACCGAGGGCTTTTTTATTGAAGTGCTCATGGGCGCCATCTTTTTCGGGATATGTTCATTCCTGCTCATTGAGGCCCTCAGGGCCGCTGAATTCGCAAGCCGGAAGATCAACATATGGAAGCCGCTGAAGGGCATAATCGGAGGCATTGTCATAATAGCGCTTGCGTTTCTTACCTCCACGAGATACCTGGGGCTGGGTCTTGAAACAATCCATGATGTGCTGGAGGGAGGCAGGGCCCTGCCTTATGACTTTCTTCTGAAGATAGTATTCACCTCCGTCACCCTGGCATTCTGCGGGAGCGGGGGCATGGTGACCCCGATCTTTTTTATCGGCGCAACCGCAGGGAGCATTTACGCTGTGGTAACCGGCCTGGACCCGTCCATGTTCGCGGCGATAGGCATGGTAAGCCTCCTTGCAGGGGCCGCCAACACGCCCATTTCCGCCAGCATAATGGCGATGGAATTCTTCGGTCCCAAGATAGCCCCGTATGCCGCTGTCGCGTGTGTAGTGAGTTATCTCATTACGGGGCACAGGAGTGTCTATCCGAGCCAGGTGCTGGCCATCTCGAAATCCCCGTCCATAGTGATCAGGAAAGGCGTGGAGATGGAGGAGCTGCGTTCAATAAAAATCAGGCACAGGCCGAAAAGCATAATGAACATGGCTGTGAAACTCTTTGATAAAATAAAGCACATGAAGAATATCCTCAAGGGCGGTAAAAAGAGACGGCGGTAAGAAACAGCCGCACTCCGCCTCAGCAGTTACATAGATATCACCCTCGGGCGGTCCCTTCAATCCCCTCAGCTTGTATCAGGCCCCGGCATATGATATAGTGTACCTTGATGCCGTATGAAGGGCGGGTTCTCTGAACTCCGGCGATGATTTAACGCCACTGTTAAGGTTAATATGACAACATGTTTATTGTAATGATCACTTCGGAATGCGCCCCGGCGGCCAAGGTGGGCGGCTTGGCCGACGTGGTCTTCGGACTGAGCCGCGAGCTCGAGATCAGGGGAAACGACGTCGAGATAATTCTTCCAAAGTATGACTGCATGCGGTACGACCATATTTACGCGCTCCAGGCGGCCTACAACGATCTCTGGGTTCCGTACTACGGCCAGTGGGTTCACTGCACCGTTTATTTCGGGTTTGTCCACGGCCGCAAGTGTTTCTTCATAGAACCCCACTCCGACAGGAATTTTTTCAACCGCGGCATATTCTACGGCCATCCCGACGACCCCGAACGCTTTGCCCTTTTCTGCAGGGCGGCCCTTGAGTTCATGCTGAAGTCCGGCAAGCATCCGGACATCATCCACTGCCATGACTGGCAGACAGGCCTTGTGCCCGTCCTTTTATTCGACATATACAAACACCTCGGCATGTCTCACCCCCGCGTATGCTATACCCTGCACAACATGAAGCACCAGGGGGTGACGGGGGAATTCATCCTGCGCGAAGTCGGCCTGGACAACACCGGTCACTACATGCATTACGACCGCCTGCTGGATAATTTCAACCCCCATGCAATCAATCTGATGAAGGGCGGGATTGTATACTCGAACTTTGTCACGACCGTATCACCCACATACGCGGAGGAAATAAAATATTCGGACCGGAATTTCGGTCTCGGCCACACGCTTCACACCCATGCCGTTAAATTCGGAGGGGTGCTGAACGGGATTGATTATGATGTATGGAACCCCGAGATCGACAGATACATACCGTACAATTACGGGATCAGGAATATCGAGGCCAAGTACGGAAACAAAGAATCCCTCCGCCACAGGCTGCTGCTGCGCCAGGAGTTCAAACCGGTCATTGCTTACATAGGCAGGCTGGACAGCCAGAAAGGCGTGCATCTCATCAGGCATGCCGTCTTCTACGCACTGGAGCGGGGCTGCCAGTTTGTGCTCCTTGGTTCCGGGCCTGATCATGAAATCAACAATTACTTCCTGCACCTCAAGCACCATTTGAACGACAATCCCGACTGCCACCTTGAAATAGGCTACAACGAGGAACTCGCCCATCTGATCTATGCAGGCGCAGATATGATAATCGTACCCAGCCTCTTTGAACCCTGCGGGCTGACCCAGATGATCGCCATGAAATACGGCACGGTCCCCATTGTCAGGCATACCGGCGGACTGGCCGATACGGTATTCGACGCCGACTATGCGCACAAGCCGTATCATGAGCGCAATGGATATGTATTTCATCATTTCGATTGCGAGGGGCTGGAGTCAGCCATGGGCCGGGCGATCGGCATGTGGTATTCGTATCCTCAGTATTTCAGGGAGCTCATGATAAACGGGATGATGTATGATTATTCATGGAAAAACCCCGGCGGGCATTATCTGAACATCTATGAGTACATCCGGGACAAAAGCTGACCGCCGCATCAGTGGTTTCGCATAAACATCACCTTGCGCCTCCGTGCACGGGCGGAAATGTGGAGGAAACCTTTCACGGGAAGCTTGCCCGAATCCGGGGAAATACTATAAAATTAATCAGCCCATGGGAGTGTATAGGGTTCTGGTGTCCCTCCCGGACTTCAAATCCTGAAAAAGGGGAACCGGCAAGGGCTTGAAAATACTGATTTATCATTAAATTACAAGATATTAGGCATTCTATATTTTTATCCATATTATCTCATTCACGCTCATATTATTACGTTCTACTACACGTTTTCTTCACGTTGATATATTTTACTGCTGATTGATGAATTAAATAAAAACACATAATTCATTATTGAGTTTTATTAAGTCGAAGTTATAAGAGATCGGGTTTGGCGACAATAGTGAAGGGTATTTTTACTTAAAAGTGGTATACTTAAATAAGAATTTTAACAGGAGGTGAGGCTATGAAAACAGAGGAACTTAAGATCAAATATCCCAGCGGATTTGAACATGCTGTCCATATGACAAAAGAGGAAATAGAACAACACATCCGTTTAATGGCTGCACTTAAGATGTTTGAATTGGGTAAAGTCTCATCTGGCAAAGCTGCTGAACTTGCAGGAATGTCAAGAGTCGAATTTCTTGAAACTTGCGGCAGATACCGCGTTAGTGTCTTCAATTATCCACCAGAAGAAATAGAAGAAGAGATAAAAAAGGATGTAGAAGCTGCAAGGAGATTAAAGGGCTAATGAAGGTAGTTTCAAACACCGGTCCGCTTATCGGATTAGCCAAAGTCAATCAACTTTCCCTCCTAAAAAGCATGTATAGAGAAGTGCTGATTCCTCCCATGGTTCATAAGGAACTAATGGGAAAAGTTGGAATGGAATCGGATCAGATAGATTCTGCTTTGCAAGATTTTATAAACGTTAAAGAACTTAAAACTTTAGAACCAGCAACAGAAAGTGCACTCGCCGACCTCGATGAGGGGGAGAAACAGGCTATTGCTCTTGCTGCAACCGTTAAGAAGGATGTCTTATTATTACTTGATGACCGCGCAGGAAGAGAAGCAGCTAAAAAATTAAATGTTCCGACCACGGGATTAATCGGGATACTACTCCTCGCTAAAGAGAAGGGGCTCATAAAAAATGTAAAATCATTGCTCGATGAAATACGAAATCATGGATACTGGCTTTCTGATGAAGTGATAGAAGTGGCCAGAAAACTTGCTGGTGAGTAATGGAATCCGATTTCAATATTCAGCACTTAATTTTCAAAAAGACTTATTGCAATGGATAAGAGCGACGATCATCGTTCAAACTGCAATATTAATTGATTGGAAATCATTGACTATGGGACTAACTTGCATACTTGATGATAAAGATTCACCCAAATCTTTCGCCGTTAATCACACCATTTTTTCGTTTACAATCCATAAATAAGAAGTTATATTATCGGCAGGCTTAGATCGACACGTTTCATTCGCAATGCCTCCGGTAATACGGATAAGCTCTATTATTAGGCATCAGGAAAATAGGGAATCAGAAATGGCAGGATGGCGATATGATTCAAAAGCGTATCTGATCGCCTTTACGGATGACAACAAAGTTTTATCACGAAATGACAAATTCTTTAGACGGATAGACAGTGAAGATGTTGATCTTGATGAATAAAGCGCAATGCCTAATATCGGATCGAGAGGTTCACAGCTAAAAGTGCCGTGCCCATCCAAGCATACATAGCTAAAAAATACACCGGCATTAAGAATCACGAGGAGATAAAAATTAGATGGAAACTCTATTGGTGATTCCGCCTGGGGATTCTAAGTGGTGGTTGCTCAGGCCGGAATTTTTCGCATTTATTGACAAAGTTCAGCTTGACCCTAAGGACTTTGAGAAAGTAAGTTCTAGACGCCATGAATCTGGTTACCATAAGGTGATCTGGGAAAGGCTTTTTCTTCTTGCCGATAAAGGGAAGGTCATATTAAAAGATATACCTATATCCTTTAACTCCGCTACAGAATAATCTAAAAGACTGATAGACAGCATAGTTACTCATGAAAAATTATTAACCTTAATGTGGCAAAAAATTTTGGGTAATTATGTTTATGCCACCTCTTCGAGAGCCTTCAGGTAGCGTGTAATTTCCTGTCTCACAGCAGCATTGCCGCTCATTGTGAGGGTCAACGTGCCTTCCGGGCGGGTTATCCGGCCAGCGCGTTGCAGAATGTTCTGACGAATCGTATTTAAATCCTGAAACTTCCATAAAGGCGCACGCTTTTCTGTCGTGTTTCTGGATTTTTCCTTAACCATCATCTGAAGCTCACGGATAATATTGTGCGCGATAATCGCTGACATCATGTACATATGATTGCCATTAAGACGGCGTACGGCAATATAGTCAAGTTGGGATTGCGACTTCACTTCGCCGATGAGGTTCTCCTGAGAACCACGCCCATTGTGAAACATCAACACTTTCTTTGCTGTCGTCTGTTTGTTGGTCACAATCACCTTGAAATCATAGCCATACTCATGTGGTATGAACAAATCCAGTTGTATGGGTTCCTTGTTTTGCTTTTTGGTTTTCTGACGGATAAAAACAAAACGATAGCGTTCATCCCATTTCCCGGGCTTCCACTGCGTCTCAAAATAGGACCACACCTCATTGAAGACACGCCAGCGCTTCCGCCCCTCAATCATGCTCTTCAGTTGCGCGAATCGCTCGAAAGGAACCGAAATCGTGAACTCCACCCCATTGTCATCAAGCTCCTTTACTATCTTATCGCTGAAAAAGGCGCTGTCCATACGCACTTCGATTATGATTCCGGGACAAACGCTCCTTACTTCACGAATACATTGAAGTATGAATTCTCCGGCTCCATTGGAGTCATGGACATTACCGGGCCGGGGAAGCACATCAAAGACCTGTCCCGTCCGTGCAATAGTGCAAAACAAATTATAGTAACTCCGCCGCCCTTTCTTTTTCCGGTTAAAACCTACAGCCGTGCCCTCCGCCGCTTTCCCTGTGCTGAACACCGATCCATCAAAGTCCATTGTCAGACGCGCCAGACCCAACGCCTTCAGTCGGCTCAGAAACATTTCCCGGCAGAGCTTTCGAAGCTGTTCTATAGACTTTTTGTCTGCCGTTCTGAGCGCCCGGCAAACTGTCGATACATCCGGAAGCTTCTTCAGTCCCAGCAATCGAAGAAGCATTGGGTCATCACTGTAGTAATCTATGTCCCTCAGCCGCCGATAACCAAGCATCAAGTCAACGATCAACAAAAGCATGACAATGTGATGTCCGAAGATCGGCCGTACATTCATATGCTTGAAACAGGATTTGAGTTTCCCCTTGAGGTTTAACCTCGAAAAAAGAGATTGCACGATTACCAAACCGGCAAATGATGTTAACCTCTGGTCTTCAAATTTTAGCTGCGGTATACTGTAGACACGGCTATGAATTTGTGCTTTACTATATTTCACGGAACGTGGCCTCCTGTTTTGGTTTATTTTGGGATTTGCTATCTTCATTATAACCAATAGGGAGGCCATTTTTCGCCGGTTTCAGGTTATGAATATTTAAGATTTTATGCCACTGTAAGGTTAATACAGGTGGGGTTTATTTGACGCTTACGATCACTTTGCCAAATGGCAGCATGGGGCTGTTGAGGCGGAAGATATCATAGGGCGAATCGAAAACTTTAAAACAGAGTCAGAAGGCGGCAACAGCGAGCCGGTTTTAAAAATAAAACTGTGCGGTA
>Ga0256839_1002614_pt1 | contig 19773 bp, 14 predicted proteins | sample 354166metaG_FD_185968 | JGI IMG/M metagenome (GOLD analysis project Ga0256839, IMG submission 185968) | Hydrothermal vent microbial communities from Mid Atlantic Ridge, Atlantic Ocean - 354-166 | ecosystem: Environmental > Aquatic > Marine > Hydrothermal vents | place: Atlantic Ocean: Mid... | reverse complement strand
GCCTCGGCTTGCAGGTCAAGAGTCGGAAAAGGCGCCGTAATATACTTTAAAACGCCATTCAACAGAACGCAGCCAGTCTCCCATGAGCAAACCCTTCCGCCTCAAGGCCCCCTACCCCCCCGCCGGTGATCAGCCCCAGGCCATCGAGGCCCTCTGCCATGGTCTGGAGGCCGGCGAGGCCTTCCAGACCCTGCTGGGCGTCACCGGTTCGGGCAAGACCTTCACCATGGCCAACGTCATCCAGCGCCTCCAGCGCCCCACGCTGATCATCGCCCCCAACAAGACCCTGGCCGCCCAGCTCTATGGCGAGATGAAGGCATTCTTCCCCGAGAATGCGGTGGAATACTTCGTCTCCTACTACGACTACTACCAGCCCGAGGCCTATGTCCCCGCCTCCGATACCTACATCGAGAAAGACGCCTCGGTGAACGAACACATCGAACAGATGCGCCTCTCCGCCACCAAGGCCATCCTCGAACGGCGCGACGTGATCATCGTCGCCACCGTCTCCTGCATCTACGGCCTGGGCGACCCCCAGTCCTACCTCGCCATGATGCTCCACCTGGTGCGCGGCGACCTCATCGATCAGCGCGAGATCCTCCGCCGCCTGGCCGAACTGCAATACACCCGCAACGAGGTCGCCTTCCAGCGTGGCACCTTCCGCGTCCACGGTGAGGTCATCGACATCTTCCCCGCCGAATCCGAGAAAGAAGCGGTGCGCATCGAGCTGTTCGACGACGAGATCGACAATATCAGTTGGTTCGACCCCCTCACCGGCGAGGTCCTGCGCCGGGTCCCCCGGGTCACCATCTATCCCAAGACCCATTACGTCACCCCCCGCCAGACCATCCTCACCGCCATCGACCAGATCAAGGAAGAACTCGCCGAACGGCTGGCCCAACTGCGTGACGCCGGCAAGCTAGTGGAGGCCCAACGGCTGGAACAGCGCACCCTCCTGGACCTGGAGATGATGCAGGAACTGGGCTACTGCAACGGCATCGAGAACTACTCCCGCTACCTCTCCGGGCGCAAGGCGGGGGAACCGCCCCCCACCCTGATGGACTACCTACCCGACGACGCCCTGCTCATCATCGACGAATCCCACGTCACCATCCCCCAGATCGGCGGCATGTACCGCGGCGACCGCTCGCGCAAGGAAAACCTGGTGGAATACGGCTTCCGCCTGCCCTCGGCGCTGGACAACCGCCCGCTGCGCTTCGACGAATTCGAGCGCCTCATGCCACAGACGATCTTCGTCTCCGCCACCCCCGGCCCCTACGAACTGGAGCACTCCGGACAGGTGGTGGAACAGGTGGTCCGCCCCACGGGGCTCATCGACCCCGAGATCGAGGTCCGTCCGGTGGCCACCCAGGTGGACGACCTCCTCTCCGAGGTCCGCCTGCGCGTGGAACGTGACGAACGGGTGCTGGTCACCACCCTCACCAAACGCATGGCCGAGGACCTCACCGACTATCTGGAGGAACACGGCGTCCGCGTGCGCTACCTCCACTCCGACATCGACACCGTGGAACGCATGGAGATCATCCGCGACCTGCGGCTGGGCGAGTTCGACGTGCTGGTGGGTATCAACCTGCTGCGCGAGGGCCTGGACATCCCCGAGGTCTCCCTGGTGGCCATCCTCGACGCCGACAAGGAAGGCTTCCTGCGCTCCGAACGCTCCCTGATCCAGACCATCGGCCGCGCCGCCCGCAACCTCCACGGCCGAGTCATCCTATACGCCGACCAGATCACCGACTCCATGCGCCGCGCCATCGACGAGACCGAACGCCGCCGCGCCAGACAGATCGCCCACAACCGGGCCCACGGCATCACCCCCAAGGGCGTGGAGAAGGCCATTCGCGACGTCATGGAAGTGGGCGTCGCCCCCGGCCGATCCCAGATCGCCGACGAGATTGCCGAATACACCCGCCTCACCCCGGCGCAACTGGCCCGCCAGATCAAGACCTTGGAAAAACAGATGTACCAGCACGCCAAGAACCTGGAATTCGAACAAGCCGCGCGCCTGCGTGACCAGATCAAACAACTTCGCGAGCGTGTCTTCAAACAAGCGGTCTGAGAGCAGGCGACGAACGAGCGACGACTTATTGACACACCAATAAAAAGGGAATTTAATACCACTAAAACGACAACCACGTCACAAAACCCAAACCGAAAATCGAGGAGGCCGCCATGTCCATCTCTCGCATTTTCCACTGGGCGGCCACCGCCCTGTTCTTCGCCACCGCCCACGCCGCCCCCACCCCCGATCCCCTCCACCAACTCGCCTTCATCGCCAACCAAGGCCAGGCCCCTGAAGAGATCCTCGCCTACACCCCCACCCAGGCCGGCGTCACCGCCCTCACCCGCGATGGCCGCCTGATCCACGCCATCACTCAGCCCACGGGCCTGATCCGCCTCGAAGAACGCTTCACCGCCCAACCGCTGCGACCCCGCCTGGGCACACCGGCCCCCACCCGGGTCAGTTATTTCTTGGGTAACGATCACAAAAAGTGGCGCCGAGGGCTCCCCAGCCACCAAACCGTGACCGTGGGTGAGATCGCCCCGGGCATCCGGCTCGAACTCATCAGCCGCCCCCGCAACGTGGAAAAGCGTTTTCACCTGGCCCCGGGCGCCGACCTCTCCGCCTTGCACATCCGCATCACTGGCGGCCGCGGCCTGAGTATCGACGCCAACGGGGAACTGGTGATAGACACCCCAACCGGCCCCGTCCGCTTCACCGCCCCCATCGCTTGGCAGCCCCGCGCCGACGGCGGCCGGGACCCCATCCCCGTGGCCTACACCGTGGACGGCGACCGCTACGGCTTTCAGCTTCAGAACTACGACCCCCGCCGCGAGGTGATCATCGACCCCCTGCTGGGTACCGCCCTGCTGCGTGATGCCAACGCCGAAGTCCGCGACATGGCCATCGGCCCCTTCGGCAACGTCTTCATCGTCGGCCACACCATCAGCAGCACCCTGGCGATCCTGGCCTCCGGCACCTACGACACCGGCAACGAGGCCGCCACCACCGGCGAGGCCCCGGCCTACATCGCCAAATTCTCCCGTGACCTGAGCCAACTGCTGGCGCTGACCTTCCTCAACGGAGTCAATACCGACCCCGACCCCTACACCACGCTCACCGGCCTGGTCGTCACCGCTCAAGGCGAGGTCATCGTCGCCGGCTACACCAACGCCAGCGACTTCCCCATGGTCAATAGCACCATCGCACTGACCAACAGCGCGGCCGGCACCGACTTCATCATCGCCCGTCTCGACAACGACCTCGCCCAGCTCCTGTCCAGTGCCTACCTCGCCGGCAGCGGTGACGACGGCAACTCCGTCTATCACGATGACTTCTCGAAGACCGTGGACCTGGCCCTGGCCCCCGACGGCCAGAGCGTCTACCTCGCCGGCACCAGCCTCTCCAGCGACCTGCCCACCAACCAAGGCAGCGGCGGCGACCCCAACGAACCGGCCTACCAGCCGATCGACCCCCACCCCAACACCCCCACATACGTCGGCCTGGATTGCTACCTGGCCCAACTCCCCCTGGACCTCACCGCCGTCAACGCCACCTGGGTGGGCAACAGCCTCCCCGATGCCGACTGGTCCCTGCGTTGCAACCGGGTGGGGACCGACGCCATCGGCTCAGTGTTCGTGGCTGGCACCGGCTTCGGCCAGATCGAGGCCGCGGCCGTGGCCCAAGGCGCCCAGGCCCAACAGAGCACCGACCCCAGCTCCCCTTACTCGGACAATGGCGATGCCCTCATCGCCCGCCTCTCCGCCGACCTGCGCACCCTCCACAACGCCGCCTTCCTCGGCGGTTTCGACGGCGGCTTCGAAGAGAACACCCCGGAAGCCGTATGGGACATGAAAATCGCGGAAAACGGCGAGGTCATCCTCGGCGGCCAAACCGCCAGCCCCAGCTTCCCCACCACCGCCGGCACCCTCAACCCCCAAGTGGCCGGTCTGGGTGACGGCAACCTCACCGTCGGCTTCGTCGCCCGACTGGACAACAGCCTGGTCCCCCAGGCCACCACCCTGATCCACGGCTGCCCGCAAAACACCCAGGGCCAGGCCGACTGTGCCAGTGTCAACCCCATCTCCGGGACGGGGAAAATCATCGCCGTCGAACCCTACAGCTACACCGACAGCAACAACGTCAACCACATCGACATCTACGCCCTCTACCGCCAGGACGAAGGCGCTTTTGGCATCGGTGCCCCCATGGGCTTCACCAACGGCTATTTCAGCCTACCCATTGGCCTTCGAGCCGAACTCGGCCTCCTCAGCCTCCACCGCCTGGACGATGACCTCGGCCTCCGCCTGGCCGCCACCGACCTCAACCCCACGCCCTCCAACGGATCATCGTATGCCCAGCTCGCCCTCTCCCACGGCTTTTTCGACGGCGGCCGGGTCAATCAAAACGACCCCCGGCTCTATTTGACCGTCTCCTGGCGAAACCCAGCCGTCATCCTCCATCCCCAGGGCTACGCTGGACCGACTCATGACGAATTCGGCACCCCCCTCACAGACAAAGGTGTCTACATCGCCGCCTTTGACTTCGACCTCGCCCGTGGCACCTCGCCCAACCTGAGCTTCGTCGATCAGACGACCGACTTCGGCCACATCCCCCTCAACTCCTTCTCTGCCGCCCGCCTGCTCACCCTGAGCAACCAAGGCAGTGACACCCTCACCGTCTACACCGGCTTCTTCGAGACCAACGACGGCACCTGGCACTACGCCTCCAGCGGCGACTGCCCCGCCCCCGCCAGCAACACCACCTTCCCCTTCACCCTGGCCCCCGGGACCCAATGCACCCTCGGGGTGTACCTCGAGCACGACCGCACCACCGGCTACACCTTCTCGGCCCGGCTGCACCTGGTGAGCAACGACCCCAACGGCGCGGTGATCACCAGCCCCACCCTCACCGCCCGCGCCACCCCCCTGTACCTGGACTACACCGGCGCCAACGGCATGGCGGTGGACTACCAGGGCCGGGGGCTGGACTTCGGCGAGCTGACTCCCGGACAAACGGCGAGCCGCACCGTCACCGTCATCGCCGAGGCCGACAACGTCACCATCGACAGCAGCACCTTCAGCGGCGGAGACAGTGGCCAATTCACCCTCGACAGCGATGGCTGCAGCGGCCGCACCCTCGACACCAACGACCGCTGCCAGATCCAGCTCAGCTACACCCCCGCCGCCGACGGTGAACACAGCACCCAGCTCCAACTCAGCCAGGGCAATGCCCTCCTGGTCAGCCTCCGCCTCCATGGCAAGGCCACGAGCAACGCGACGGGTGGATCGGGTGGCAGCGGGGGCGGTGGCACCCCGGGCAACACCACCGGCGGCACGGGATCCGGCAGCAACCCACCCCCCAGCAGTGGAAGCGGCAGCGGCGGCCTGTTCGGCCTCGCCTCCGGAGTACTGGAACTGACCCTGCTCCTCGCCCTCGCCGGCGCCTGGTGGCAAAGAAGAACCTCCTGAGCTCCCGTCAGGATCCAACCCATTCGGCCAATCAAGGAGCCAACACATGCCCCCCCATCTCAAACGCATCCTAGCGGCGATCATCGCCGTTTCATGGGCGATATCACCGGCCCTCACCCATGCCAGCGGCACCTGCAGCCTGGACAAGACCCAAGTCGCTTTGCTCCAGCCCGGAGCACAAGAACAAATCACGGTAAGTTGCACCTGTCCCAACGCCCGGGTGCTGGCCGAACCCACGGGCTTCATCGCCTACTTCGACAGCCAGAACACTTGGTACGATGCCCCCAAGACTTTCACCATCCTCACCCGGGAAATCGGACAAACCACTCTGGCACTCTCCTGGTATTGCGAAGGCTCACAAGAACTCACCCCCACCCTGTACATTGATGTCAACGTTGGCCCTCCCAGCACCGCCACCGATATCTCCAGCGCCAACACCGTCGACAGTTGCGTCGTCGCCGACCCGGTGGACACCTATACGGGCGAACTGATCCAATTCCCCGCCGCCGATCTCGACCTGGGCGGTCCCATGCCGTTACGGTTCTTCCGCTATTACGCCTCCGCCCTCCAAGCAGCCAATATCAGTGGCGTCATGGGAACCAACTGGCGCCACAATTTCGAGTGGCGCCTCGAGGCCAATCCCATCGCTGTGGACATCATCACCTCTCGGGGCCGCCTGATCCGCTTCGTCAAAGAGCAAAACGGTCGGTGGCAACTGGAAGGGCGCCAGGACATTCCTTACCAACTGGTACTCGACGAACTCACCGGTCGTTTCACCCTCCTCGATCCCACCAACGATCACGCCTATCTCTTTGGAACAAACGGCCAGCTTCTCGCCATCGATGACGACCAGGGCAGACAACACACCCTCAGCTACACAGCCGATGGCCAGTTAAGCTCAGTGGAAGATGGACTGGGCCGACGCATCGACTTTATTTACAACACCGCAGGTCAACTGACACTCATCAAGGATGACAACGGACGTGAGGTTACCTTCGGCTACACCGATGGCCGACTCACCCGTATCCGTAACGCCGCCGGCAAAACCACCACCCATACCTACAACGATCAGGGCTTGCTCACGACCACCACCCGCCCCAAAGGCAATACCCTTTCACACCAGCAATGGAACGACGCCGGCCGGGTCGTGCTCCAAACCGACCCCCTGGGCAACACCACCCGTTTCAACTACAACGGCCTCATCACCACAGTGACCGACGCTCTAGGCGAGCGCTTCACCGTCACCCACAACGACCAGGGCGTCCTGGAGCAGATCGAGCGCCGAGACGGCCTTACCCTGACCATCGCCTCTGACGAAAGTCAACGGCGCAGCAGCCTCACCGACACCGCAGGTGGAATCACCCGTTACGAGCATCATCCCGAAAGTGGCAAGCTCAACCGCATCACCCGTCCCGACGACACGGCCACCACCGCCGTCTACACTGTCCGTCCTGCGGCCAGCGGCATCAACCGCTATGATCTCACCGCCATCACCCACCCCGATGGCACGACAGAACGTTTCCGCCGTGACGACAACGGAGCACTTATCGAGTACACGGACCCCAGCGACGCCACATGGACTTTCCGTCATGATACCAACGGCTACCTCCGCGACCTGACCAATCCCCTGGGCGGGCAGATTCTCGCCCGTTACAACCCCGATGGGACCTTGTCCAGTATCCGCGACCCCCACGGCAACACAACCAGCTACCGCTATGATGCCCAACGGCGACTCATCGAGACCACCTTCGCCGATGGCAGCAGCATCATCGCCAACCATGACCCCCTGGACCGTCCCCTTGCCATCACCGACCCCCGCGGTAATACCACCCGCTACACCTGGGACGACAACGGCAACCTCAGCTCGATCACCGATCGCGCTGGCGCCATCACTCGCATCACATATGACGACAAGGACAGACCGACAGCCCTCACCGACGACCTCGGTGGTAGTCACAGAACCCACTACGACGCCCTGAATCGCATCACCGCGCTCACCGATCCCAACGGCAACCGCAGCGAATTCCGCTACGATCAAAACGGCCGCATCATCGCCTTTATCGATCCCAACGGTAACCGCTGGCAATGGGGTTATGACGCCAAAGGCGCCCCCACCACGCTGACCAGCCCTGCCGAACACACCTTCCTCTTCACCACTGACCCCCAGGGGCGCATCACCGAAATCCGCGACCCATTGGGTCACAGTACACGTTACAGCTACGATGCCATGGGCCGTCTCCTCCAGATCACCGACCCCATGGACAAGACCATCCAGCGTCGCCATGACCCCCGAGGGCACCTCAGCGCCATCACCCTCCCCGAAGGGATAAGTGCCACCTATACGCGAGACGCCACAGGCAATGTCACGGAGATCACCGACCCTGGTGGCAACATCTGGAAACGCGACTACGACGAAGGCGGGCGACTCACGCAAACCACCGACCCTCTCGGCCGCAACACGACCCGCGACTACGACCAGCGCAACCGCCTCAGCACTCTCCAATACCCCGAGGGAATGGGAGTTCGCACCGACGGCTACGACGCCAACGGCAATCTCATCCAACGCCAATACAGCGACGGCACCGAGCTTCGCTTCCGTTACGACGCCGAAGACCGCCTCATCGGCGGCAATGGCCTCGAAATGTCGCGCGACAACCTCGGCCGCATCACTGACAGCAACGGCATCGGCATCAGCTACGACCCGGGCGGCCGCATCACCACGATCACCTATGCGGAGGGCAAGACGCTCACCTATCGTTATGATGGCAACGACCGGCCGATTCAAATCAGTGACTGGGGAGGAGGCACCATCACCCTTACCTGGGACAACGAAGGCAGGCTCACCACCATAGAACGCCCCAACGGTATCATCACACGCTATGAATACGACGCCATAGGTCGCATCACCGCAATCAACCATGGTGAATTGGCACATATCCGCCTGCGCCGGAATGCCGCCGGCCACATCACCCAGGCCGAACGCAAACTCCCCGTGGCTGCCTCTGCCATACCTCTGGACAATCTGCGTCACGATTACGACGCCGCTGCCCAAATCAGCAACACCCCCCATCGCTACGATGCCATGGGGCGACGGTTGCAGGACCCCATCGCCACTTACCGCTGGGACCTGGCCTCACGACTCATCGAGACGGACAAGGCCCGCCACGACTACGATGCCTTGGGATACCGCCTGAGCCGTACGATCGCCGGCGAGCGCCGCCAGTACGTCTGGAACCTCGCGCTAAAATTACCCTCGATGACCATCGAGCGGGACGCCGACGGCAATGACCTGCGCTATCACATCTATTTGCCCAATGGCGTGCTGCTCTACAGCATCGATGCCGACTCCAACTCCCGCCGCTTCTATCATTTCGATGAGGCCGGAAACACTCGCTTCGTTACCGACGGTGACGCCGAGGTGATCGCCGCTTATGCTCACAGTCCTTTCGGTGTCCTCCTGAAACAAAATGGCATGCTGGACAACCCGTTCACCTGGCAGGGCCAGTGGGGCATCCATGACGATGGCAACGGCCTCTACTACTTCCGCGCCCGTTACTACGACGCCCGCAGCGGCCGCTTTCTCAGCAAAGACCCCCTTCACCTGAAACTCGCCACGAACCCCGCCTCGCCAAGCACCGAGTCCGACGAGCCCCTGCTTACCCCTCCCGCCTTGAACCCTTACACCTTCGCCAAGCTAAATCCGCTTTCCTTCCACGACCCCAATGGCGAGGAGCCTGTCACCATCGCCATCGTGGCTGGAGGCATCGTGGCGGCGGGAACGGCTTTGTACCGTCTAGGGAAATGGATCGAAGGGGTGTGGGTCGAACAAGAAGTCGTCAGGAAAAACGCCGTGATACTCAAAGATCCAACTCTGCCCAAAAACTACGACAACAAGGTCATGAGCGAAGAAGCCCCGGCTGAATTCGCCAACTTTTGTGCCAGTATCCCCGGAACCACTGCCACCGGCCCCGTCCATGGCGCCCCCGTCGACGACGTCGCCCAATTCGCCACCCAGACCGCCATCAGCGCAACAGGTCTGGACAAACCGCCCGGAAAACGTTCCCGCGGCATCCTATCCACCGCCTTGGACTACTGGTTCGGCTCCTGAAACGAGGAATCCACCATGACCACTCCGAAGCTCCCCGGCATCTCCCCAGTCATTCCCCTCTTTGCTCTATTGATATTGCTGAGCCTGACGGCTGATGTTTACGCAGAGAGCTACCGGTACGACGATGCCGGCCGCCTCATCGCCGTCACCTACGACGATGGCAGCACCATCACCTATCGCTATGATCGCAATGGCAACCGTTTGCAACGGCAAATTACCGCCCCAGCAACGCGCCCAACAAGCGACACCGGCAGTGGCGGCCTGTTCGGCCTCGCCTCCGGAGCGCTGGAACTGACCCTGCTCCTCGCCCTCGCCGGCGCCTGGCGGCGGAGGTGTCAACTATGAACCGGGCCACCGGCCTCGTCGTGGCGGCCGCCCTGTTCCTGGGCGGCTGCTCCGACGGGGGGGAAGACGAGAGCGAGCGCGACGACACCCTCGACACCGGCGCCGCCACCCTCCCCCGCCTCGCCGACATCGGCCTCTACGCCGACACCGCCCCGGTGAATGCCCCCCTGCCCACCAACCCCGAGCTCGACCCCGACTCGGACCGTTACATCGCCAAGATCGCCGAGATCGCCCAAGATCCCCAGTCCCCACCGGTACTGGCCTACGGCCAATACAGCACCACCGTATTCATCGCCGCTGCCGACACCCCGAGAACCGATGTCACCCTCACCTGCGGCGGCGACGATGCCTGGCAGATCGGCGTCACCACCCTCAGCGACGTACCCATCCCCGCCCACGCCATCCCTGCCCAGGACAGCGACGGCGCCGACAACCCCATCCCCCCCACCGGCTGCGGCGACCAAGCCGATCAGGACAATCACCTGGTCATCCTCGACCTGGCCCAGGGCTGCGAATACGACCTCTGGCAGGCCCGGCGGGAAAACGGCCGCTGGCTGGCCAGTTGGGCCAACGCCATCCCCCTGGACTCCGACGGCATCTACCCCACCGGCCTCTCCACCCGCGGTTCCGGTTTCGCCTTCCTGGGCGGAGTGGTCTGGCCCGAGGAACTGATCAATGGTCGAATCGACCACGCCCTGGTGATGAGCTACCCCCTCACCCGCAGCGGCGGCCCCGTCGCCCCGGCCACCGAGAGCGACGGCTGGAGCGATGACCCCGCGGCCCTTCCCGAGGGTGCCTGGCTGCGCCTGGACCCCGCGCTCGACCTCGACACACTCGCACTCACCCCCGTGGAACGCACCCTGGCCCGGGCCATGCAAACCTACGGCATCTACCTGGTGGACGACGGCGGCGGCATCCAGCTCTACGCCATCGACCCCGACAGCGTGCAAGGCAACCCCTACGCCGGCATCCTGAACAGCGACGAAGACTACGAAATCATCGACGGCATCCCCTGGGAGCGCCTCCAAGTCCTCCGTCTCCCGCCCCAGGACCCCGACTTCCGACAAAGACTGGTCGTGGCGGACAACGGCTGCGCCCACTTTCGCTGAGGAGTGAGCAAGGCCCCCGCCGAGGCCCGTCCCCCATGACAACGCACCGATAAAACCATCACCCGCCCGGGTTGCATCGAACCAAAAAGTGAATAAAAATTAGTCTGCCAAAAAAGGATCATCAAAAATATATGTTTGGGAGGTCACCATGAAAACCAAACAATTGACCTTCGTCTTGGCATCTGCCCTTCTCTTCGGCGCCCCCCAGGCCCAAGCTTTGCTCATCACCGCCGAGGCAATCACTCAGATCGGCACCGCCCCACCCCTCAGCGACACTGCCAGCGGCAGTGGCAGCCCCCCCGTCGAGGCCACCTCCTACTCCAGCGACGGGATCTTCGACAGCTGGGCCACCACCGCCGGTGACGACACCGGATGGATGTATGCCCAATCAGTGGGAAGCGGCTTCTTTCAGGCCAGCACCACCCTCAAACAATCCGAGACCTTCACCAATACCCTCCCCGTCCCGGCACTTTATACCTTCGATTTCAACATCGCCCCCGGCTCCCTGCTGGTGAACAACTGGGACCCCCTCCTCCCGGGTGAGATCGTCTGGTCCGGCTATTCGGCGAGCATCCTGGTAAACGGCACCGCCCTGTGGACCAGCGCCGCCGAACTCCTGATGGATGACGCCGGCGTCACCTTCAACAGCACGGGCGAGGTGCTGGGCTCCTATACGCCGGGCTCGGTGGAATACAGCTGGTCCGACTACAGCGACACCCTGTTCCTCGGGGTCTTCGCCCCCGGCGAGAGCCTGACCGTGGACTATCTGATCCAGACCTTCGCCATCGGTACCACTGATATCGCCAGCAATTGCGGCCTCGCCATGGAGAACGGATTCGAAGGAGGCGACTTCGTGAACGAAGACGGCGGCGCCTTCACTTGCGGCAATGGGTTCGCCGGTGCCTGGTTCGGCGACCCCACCGGCATCAACGTCATGCCCATCAACAACAGCACCGTCACCGCCACACCGGTCCCCGTCTCCGAGCCTGCCACCGCGCTCCTCATGCTGGCGGGCCTGGCCGGGGCGGGGATGCTGCGTCGCCGCAAGGGCCACGAGCATGAAACCATGAAGGCCTGAGCTCTCGACCATCCCATACACACCTCTCCAGAGCCCCGGCCGCCGTGCCGGGGCTCTGCGCTTCTCCCTCAGGACGCGCGCTGCGCTTGCGTCCGCCGATGGCATTGGCTAGAATCCGCATCCGCTTCAGGCGCGTAGCTCAGCTGGTTAGAGCACCACCTTGACATGGTGGGGGTCGTTGGTTCGAGTCCAATCGCGCCTACCAAATCCGAAAGCACTGTGTCCGCACAGTGCTTTTTTTCGTCCAGAACCAGGGATGCGACCATGCCGGTGATCACCCTGCCCGACGGCACCCAAAAGACCTTCGACCACCCCATCACCGTTCGCGAGATCGCCGAAGCCATCGGCCCCGGCCTGGCCCGTGCCGCCATCGCCGGCAAGGTGGACGGCAAACTGGTGGACCTCTCCCACCGCATCGACCACGACGCCCAAGTGGCCATCGTCACCGACCGCGACCCGGAGGGCCTGGAGATCATCCGCCACTCCGCCGCCCACCTGCTGGCCCAGGCGGTGAAGGAACTGTTCCCCGAGGCCCAAGTGACCATCGGCCCGGTGATCGAAAACGGCTTCTACTACGACTTCGACTACAAACGCCCCTTCACCCCCGAAGACCTGGAGAAAATCGAGAAAAAGATGGTCGAGCTGGCCGCCCGTGACCTCCCCGTGGAACGCATCGAGATGCCCCGGGAGGAAGCCATCCGCTTTTTCAAGGACCAGGGCGAGGAATTCAAGGCCCGCATCATCGAAGACATCCCCGAGGGCGAGACCATCTCCCTCTATCGCCAAGGCGATTTCATCGACCTCTGCCGCGGCCCCCACGTCCCCTCCACCGGCAAGATCAAGGCCTTCAAACTGATGAAGCTGGCCGGGGCCTACTGGCGCGGCGACCCCAAGAACCCCATGCTCCAGCGCATCTACGGCACCGCCTGGGCCAACAAAAAGGACCTCAAGGCCTATCTCAACCGCCTGGCCGAGGCGGAAAAACGCGACCACCGCCGTCTGGGCAAACAGATGGACCTCTTCCACACCCAGGAAGAGGCTCCGGGGATGATCTTCTGGCACGATCGCGGCTGGCGCATCTACCTCGCCATCCAGGACTACATCCGCGGCCTGCTGCGAGAGAACGGTTATCAAGAGGTCCACACCCCCGAACTCATCGACCGTTCCCTGTGGGAAAAATCGGGCCACTGGGAAAAATTCAAGGACATGATGTTCACCACCGAGTCCGAGAACCGGGTCTACGCCATCAAACCCATGAACTGCCCGGCCCACGTCCAGATCTACAATCAAGGCCTCAAAAGCTACCGCGACCTGCCCTTGCGGCTGGCCGAATTCGGCTCCTGCCACCGCAACGAACCCTCCGGCACCCTCCACGGCCTGATGCGGGTGCGCAACTTCGTCCAGGACGACGCCCACATCTTCTGCACCGAAGACCAGATCGAATCCGAGGTCTCCGCCTTCATCGACCTGGTCTTCCAGGTCTACCAGGACTTCGGCTTCGACGACGTCATCGTCGCCCTCTCCACCCGTCCCGAGATGCGGGTGGGCGAAGAGGCCCTGTGGGACAAGGCCGAGGCCGCCCTGGAGCGCTGCCTGAACGACAAGGGCCTGGAATGGCACCACCAACCCGGGGAAGGCGCCTTCTACGGACCCAAGATCGAATTCTCCCTGCGCGACTGCCTGGACCGGGTGTGGCAACTGGGCACCATCCAGCTCGACTTCTCCATGCCCGAACGTCTGGGCGCCAGCTACGTGGCCGAGGACGGCAGCAAACGCACCCCGGTGATGCTCCACCGCGCCATCCTCGGCTCCATCGAACGCTTCATCGGCATCCTCATCGAACACTACGAGGGCAAACTGCCCCTGTGGCTGGCCCCGGTGCAGGCGGTGGTCCTCAACATCACCGACCGCCAGGCCGACTATGCCCGTGAGGTGACCCAAACCCTCGCCGGCAAGGGCCTGCGAGTGGAAACCGACTTGAGAAACGAAAAGATCGGCTTTAAAATCCGCGAGCACACCTTGCAACGGGTGCCTTATCTGCTCGTTGTCGGGGATCGGGAACTGGAAAACCGGACCGTGGCCGTGCGGACCCTCGCCGGCGAGGATCTGGGTTCGCTCCCCATCGAGGAGCTCGCCCGGCGCCTGGCCGAAGAGGCGAGAGAGCGCGGCCGTTCTGTATTGGAGGAATGAACCATCGCCAAACCCGCCAAGTCGCGTAACGTACGACTGAACGAAGACATCACCGCCCCCCGGGTTCGACTCATCGGCCCCGACGGGGACCAGATCGGTATCGTGAATCGGGAAGAGGCCCTCCAGATCGCAGAGGACGCCGGTTTGGACCTGGTGGAGATCGCTCCCCAGGCCGATCCCCCCGTCTGCCGCATCATGGATTACGGCAAATTCCTCTTCGAGGAGAGCAAGAAGGCCCAAGCGGCCCGACGCAAGCAAAAGCAGGTGCAGGTCAAGGAAATCAAATTCCGGCCCGGCACCGACGAAGGCGACTATCAGGTCAAACTACGCAACCTGACTCGCTTCCTCAGCGACGGGGACAAAGCCAAGGTCACCCTCCGCTTCCGCGGCAGGGAAATGGCCCATCAGGAACTGGGACGGCGGCTGCTCAAACGGGTCGAAGAAGACCTGAGCGAGATTGCCGTGGTGGAGCAGTACCCCAAGATGGAGGGCCGTCAGATGGTGATGGTCCTGGCCCCGAAGAAAAAATGAACTGGCCGCACACCCGGCCGCCAATGCGGAGTTGAAAGCAATGCCCAAGATCAAGACCAACCGAGGCGCCGCGAAACGCTTCCGGCGCACGGCGAGCGGGAACTTCAAGCGCAACCAGTCCCACCGCCGGCACATCCTCACCAAGAAGCCCAGCAAGCGCAAGCGTCAACTGCGTCGCGCCGCCTACGTGAGCGCCGTGGACCTGCCCCTGGTGCGGCGGATGCTGCCTTACAAGTGACACGACTGAAATCCTGATCCAGCCAGAGGAATTCCCGCAATGCCCAGAGTCAAACGAGGTGTCCAGGCTCGCGCCCGGCACAAAAAAGTCCTCAAACAAGCCAAAGGTTATTACGGCGCCCGCTCGCGGGTGTACCGCGTCGCCAAGCAGGCCGTCACCAAGGCCGGTCAGTACGCCTACCGCGACCGTCGCCAGCGCAAGCGCCAGTTCCGCTCTCTGTGGATCGTGCGCATCAACGCCGCCGCCCGCGAGAACGGCCTCTCCTACAGCCGCTTCATCGACGGCCTGAAGAAGGCCCAGGTGGAGGTGGATCGCAAGGTCCTGGCCGACCTCGCCGTGCACGACAAGGCCGCCTTCGCCGCCCTGGCCGAACGTGCCAAGGCCGGTCTGGCCGCCTCCGCCTGAGCGGGCCGCCCCGTGCGGTCTGCGCATCTGAAAGGGAAAGAGCGATCTTTCCCTTTTTTGTTGCCCCGGAAACCCTGACCCATGACCGATCTGCAACGCATCGAGACCGAAGCCCTGGCCGCCGCGACCCAGGCCGCCGACCTCGCCGCCCTGGACGCGGTGCGAGTGCGCTACCTGGGGAAGAAAGGTGAACTGACCGCCCTGCTCAAGACCCTGGGGGCACTCCCCCCTGAGGAACGGCGCCGGCAAGGCCAGGGGATCAACGCGGTGAAACAACGGCTGCAACGGGCCATCGAGCAACGCCGTAGTGAACTCCAGGAGGCCGAACTGAACACCAGACTGGCGGCCGAGCGCATCGACGTCACCCTCCCCGGTCGCCGCCAAGCCCCCGGCGGCCTCCACCCGGTGACCCGCAGCTGGCGGCGCATCGAGGCCCTGTTCGAACAGATGGGCTTCCAGGCCGCCGAAGGCCCGGAGATCGAGGACGAATACCACAACTTCGAGGCCCTCAACATCCCCGCCGACCACCCCGCCCGGGCCATGCAGGACACCTTCTACCTGGACGACGGCGAACACCTGCTGCGCACCCAGACCTCCTCGGTGCAGATCCGGGTCATGCAGGCCGGCGAGCCGCCTTTCCGCATCGTCTCCTTCGGCCGGGTCTACCGCCACGATTTCGATCTCACCCACACCCCCATGTTCCACCAAGTGGAGGGGCTGATGGTGGACGAAGGGGTCAGCTTCGCCCACCTGCGCGGCACCCTGAAGCGATTCTTCCAACTCTTCTTCGAGGTGGAGGACCTCCGCCTGCGCTTCCGCCCCTCCTATTTCCCCTTCACCGAGCCCTCCGCCGAGGTGGACATCCAGTGCGTGGGCTGTGGCGGCGAGGGCTGCCGCATCTGCGGCCATAGCGGCTGGCTGGAGGTGGGCGGTTGCGGCATGGTCCACCCCCAGGTGCTGGCCAACGTGGGCGTGGACGGCGAGCGTTACACCGGCTTCGCCTTCGGGCTGGGGGTGGATCGCCTGGCCATGCTGCGCTACGGCATCGACGATCTGCGCATGCTGTTCGAAAACGATCTGCGCTTCCTGCGCCAATTCTGACGAGAAGAGACGATGAAGTTCAGCGAACACTGGCTCCGGCGCTGGGTCGATCCCCGTACCGACACCACCGGCCTCACCGAGGCACTCACCATGGCCGGTCTGGAGGTGGACGGCATCGAGCCTGCTGCCCCCCCCTTCACCGGCGTGGTGGTGGGCCGGGTGATCGAGGTGGCTCCCCACCCCAATGCCGACCGCCTCCGCCTCACCCGGGTGGACGTGGGCGAGACCGAACCCCTGCAGATCGTCTGCGGCGCCGCCAATGTCGCCGAGGGCTTGAAGGTCCCCACCGCCCTGGTGGGCGCCGTCCTCCCCGGGGGCCTGAAGATCAAGCGCGCCAAGCTGCGAGGGGTGGAATCCCTGGGCATGCTCTGCTCGGCCAAGGAACTGGGGCTGGCCGAGGAGGCCCACGGCCTGATGATCCTGGACGACGACGCCCCGGTAGGGGAAGACCTGCGCCGTTACCTGGACCTGGACGATACGGTGATCGAGATCGACCTCACCCCCAACCGCGGTGATTGTCTCAGCATCCGCGGCCTGGCCCGGGAAGTGGGGGTCATCTTCCGTGCCCCGGTGGAGGAACCGAGCATCTCCCCCGTTCAAGCCGTCGACGAACAACGCCTGCCGGTGGAGGTCCTCGCCCCCGAGGCCTGCCCCCGTTATCTCTCCCGGGTGATCACCGACATCGACCCCGCCGCCCGTACCCCCTTGTGGATGGTGGAACGGCTGCGTCGCGGTGGCATCCGCGCCATCCATCCGGTGGTGGACGTCACCAACTACGTGCTGCTGGAACTGGGCCAGCCCATGCACGCCTTCGACCGCGCCCGTCTCCACGGGGCCATCCAGGTTCGCCACGGCCGTGAGGGCGAGCGCCTCACCCTGCTCGACGGCCGCGAGATCACCCTGACCCCCGACCTGCTGGTGATCGCCGACGACGAGGGCCCCCTGGCCCTGGCCGGCATCATGGGCGGCGCCCACTCCGGGATGAGCGACACCACCCGCGACATCGTCTTGGAAAGCGCCTTCTTCAGCCCCACCGCCATTCGGGGGCGGGGGCGACGGTTTGCCCTGCAGACCGATTCCTCCTACCGCTTCGAACGCGGCGTCGACCCCGAGCTCCAAGGCCTGGCCATGGAACGGGCCACCACCCTGCTGCTGGAGATCGTCGGCGGCCGGCCTGGCCCGATCGTGGAGGTCTGCCACGAAGACCATCTCCCCCGGCGTCCATCCATCCCCCTGCGCCCGCCCCGCCTCACCACCCTGCTGGGCCTGGAGGTGGATGCAGAGACGGTGGAAGACATCCTTCACCGCCTGGGTTGCCACGTAGAGCCCCATGACGACGGCTGGCGGGTCACCCCCCCCAGCCACCGCTTCGACCTGGCCATCGAGGCCGACCTCGTCGAGGAGATCGGGCGGATCTACGGTTACCACCGCCTCCCCGAACGGCTCCCCCGCGCCGAACTGGTGATGCACCCCCGCCCGGAGGCCCGCCTCTCCCTCCGCCGCATCCAGGACACCTTGATGGACCTGGGCTACCAGGAGGCCATCAGCTACAGCTTCGTGGACGAAGCGGAGGCGGCGCTGTTGGCCCCCGATGCTGAGCTGCTACGCCTGGCCAACCCCATCTCCAGCGAAATGACGGTGATGCGCCCCAGCCTGTGGCCGGGCCTGCTGCGCGCCCTGCGCCACAACCTCAATCGTCAGCAAGAGCGGGGCCGCCTGTTCGAGACCGGCCTGTGCTTTCGACGCCAGGAGGGCCAGATCGTCCAGACGCCCTGGGTCGGCGGGGTGATCCATGGTCCCGCCCTGCCCGAACAATGGGGCTCACCCCGGCGCCAGGCCGACTTCTTCGACCTCAAGGGTGATGTGGAGACCTTGCTGGGATTGACGCACCGTGCGGGCAACTTTATCTTTGAGCCTAGCGAGCACCCGGCCCTGCATCCGGGTCAGGCGGCGGAGGTGATCGACGCCGGCCGGAGCGTGGGGCGGTTGGGGGTGATCCACCCGCGCATCGCCGCCCGCCTGGACGTCCCCCCGGGCACGCTTCTCTTCGAGCTGGAGCTGGCGGCCCTGCAACACGGTCGGCTCCCCCAATACCGGCCCATCTCTCGCTACCCGGCCATCCGCCGCGACTTGGCCCTGCTGGTGGAGGAGAACATCCCCGCCGCCGAGATCGTCGCGGTAATCCGCAGCGCGGCGGCAGAGATCTTGCAGGAGATCCGCGTGTTCGACGTCTATCAGGGCCAGGGGCTCCCCGAAAACCACAAGAGCGTGGCCGTGGGAATGATCCTGCAACACGCCGAACGCACCCTGGAGGACCGCGACATCGAAGCCGTGATGACGCGTATCATCGAAGCCCTGGCCCAACGACTGGGCGCTACACCGAGGTCCTGACATGGCACTCACCAAGGCTGAAATGGCAGAAGTCCTGTTTCTCGAACTAGGGCTCAACAAACGCGAGGCGAAGGAGCTGGTGGATCAGTTCTTCGAGGAGATCCGCTGTGCCCTGGAACAAGGCGACAACGTCAAGCTCTCCGGCTTCGGCAACTTCGTCCTGCGCGACAAGAACGAGCGTCCCGGACGCAACCCCAAGACGGGCGAAGAGATTCCCATCAGCGCCCGCCGTGTGGTCACCTTCCGGCCGGGACAGAAGCTCAAGGCAAGGGTGGAGGCCTATGCAGGAAGCGAAAGCGGAACAGCCGGCGACTGAGGCCCTTCCCCCCATTCCCAGCAAACGCTATTTCACCATCGGCGAGGTGAGCGACCTCTGCTCGGTGAAACCCCACGTGCTGCGCTATTGGGAACAGGAATTCCCTCAACTACGGCCGGTGAAGCGCCGGGGCAACCGGCGTTACTATCAATACCAAGACGTGGTCACCGTCCGCCAGATCCGCACTCTGCTCTACGAACAGGGCTTCACCATCAGCGGCGCCCGTCAACGCCTTTCCGGGCACAAGGCCAAGGAAGACAACACCCAGCGCCGCGAACTGGTACGACAACTGCGGGCCGAGCTGGAAGACGTCTTGTCCCTGCTGCGGGGTTGACCTATAATTTCCCGCCTCACCGCAGACCGCGGTTTTTTGTTGCCATCCTCGGGGCGTAGCGCAGCCTGGTAGCGCACCTGAATGGGGTTCAGGTGGTCGGAGGTTCGAATCCTCTCGCCCCGACCAAAACACCTCGC